>Ga0307471_100000368_pt1 | contig 22860 bp, 16 predicted proteins | sample atmos_gasesAM3C__2_FD_204566 | JGI IMG/M metagenome (GOLD analysis project Ga0307471, IMG submission 204566) | Hardwood forest soil microbial communities from Morgan-Monroe State Forest, Indiana, United States - atmos_gasesAM3C_515 | ecosystem: Environmental > Terrestrial > Soil > Temperate...
AAGTTTCGATCCTCACTGACCGCACCATTACGATTCGCGCTTCGGTGCAGGATGTTGAATTCGAACTGATGCTCACCGTCGCGCTCGTGGTCATGGTGATTTTTCTCTTCTTGCGGAGTCTTTCTGCAACGGTGATTCCCAGCATCGCCGTCCCGGTGTCGCTCGTGGGCACATTCGGCGTGATGTATCTGGCCGGCTACAGCCTGAATAACCTCACGCTCATGGCGCTGACGATCGCGACGGGCTTCGTGGTGGACGACGCGATCGTGATGATCGAGAACATTGTGCGCTTCCTTGAGGAAGGAGACGCTCCGCTTCAGGCTGCGTTGAAAGGGTCCGAACAGATTGGATTCACGATCGTTTCGCTCACTATTTCGCTCATCGCCGTATTGATACCGCTTCTTTTCATGGGCGATATCGTCGGGCGGCTCTTCCGCGAATTCGCGATCACGCTGAGCGTCACAATTCTGGTTTCTGCAATCGTCTCGCTGACGTTAACACCCATGATGTGCGCGAAACTATTGCGTCACAAGGCAGACGAGCAGCGAGGCCGGTTTTACGAAGCCTCCGAGCGCGCGTTTCAGCGCGTGATCGCCTTTTATGGGCGGACTCTTCAGTGGGTCTTGCAACGCCAGACGGCTACGCTCCTCGTGGCGCTGGGCACTCTGATTCTCACGATCATTCTCTACGTTTTGATACCGAAAGGATTTTTCCCCGTTCAAGATACGGGAGTGATCCAGGGAATTTCGGAAGCGCCGCAGTCGATTTCGTTTGACGCAATGTCCCAACGCCAGCAAGCATTGGCTCGCGTCATCCTCAAAGATCCCGCCGTCCAAAGCCTTTCGTCCTTCATCGGCGTCGACGGGACAAATACCACTCTCAACAGCGGCCGCATTCAAATCAATCTGAAGCCGTTAGAAGAAAGAAAAATCAACGCGTCGGATGTGATCCGCAGACTTCAGCCCGAACTCGAAAAGGTGGACGGGATCACGCTGTACATGCAGCCCGTGCAGGATCTGACAGTCGAAGATCGCGTCAGCCGGACGCAATTTCAATACACTTTAGAAGATCCCGATCCCAACGAGCTGAACCGGTGGACGCAGCGATTCGTCGATAAGCTGAAAACCTTGCCCGAACTCCGCGACGTGGCTACCGACCAACAGACCTCTGGACTCGCCGCCTCGCTTGTGATTGACCGCCAAACCGCGTCGCGGCTCGGCATCTCTCCGCAAATGATTGACGAGACGCTTTACGATGCTTTCGGCCAGCGCCAGGTCTCTACCCTTTACACGCAACTCAACCAGTATCACGTGGTGCTGGAAACGATGCCGGACTTCCAGAGGGATCCGGCGAAACTGCAGGATATTTACGTTCGCTCCGCCGCGACAACCCAATCGCCATCTGGTTCTTCAGCGCCCGCGGGCGCCACCGCCACGCCATCGAACTCTTCTTCGAGCGTGAGCCCCAGCGGCGTCGTCACAACTGCAGGCTCGTCGGCAACTTCAAACACAACCGGGCCGACGGGTACCAACTCAAACGCCACGACGGGTTCGGCCAACCCGCTAGCCGTGCCTGCGCTCAACGGAGCAGCAGTTCCGCTGAGCGCCTTCACGCATTTCGAGTCGCGCACCGCTCCGTTGTCCGTCAACCACCAAGGGCAATTCCCGGTCGTTACGATCTCCTTCAATCTCGCCCCCAACGCTTCGCTGGGTGAAGCTACGAAGGCGATTGAGCAAGTACAAAAAGACATCAAAATGCCGATCAGCATTCAGGCGGCTTTTCAGGGTACGGCTGCGTCGTTCCAGGCATCCCTGTCAAACGAGCCTCTCCTAATCCTCGCCGCTCTGATCACGGTGTACATTGTGCTGGGTGTCCTCTATGAGAGCTACATCCATCCGATTACGATTTTGTCCACGCTGCCCTCCGCCGGGGTGGGTGCGATTCTCGCGCTGATGATTACAGGACAGGAGCTGAGCGTCGTGGCGCTCATCGGAATCATTCTGCTGATCGGGATCGTGAAGAAAAACGGCATCATGATGATTGACTTCGCGCTCGAAGCAGAGCGCAAAGAAGGCAAGGACTCCACGGAAGCAATCTACCAGGCGTGCCTGCTGCGGTTTCGGCCGATTATGATGACCACGATGGCCGCCCTTCTGGCCGGTTTGCCGCTGGCCCTCGGTACCGGCATCGGAGCGGAACTGCGCCGGCCTCTCGGCATTGCCATGGTCGGCGGGCTCATCTTCAGCCAAGTTCTGACGCTGTACACGACGCCCGTGATTTATATCTTCTTCGATCGGTTGGCAATGCGACTCAAGGGATCGCGCGCCAGGGCGTCGAGCGGAGGGCCCGTGCCAGCGGAGCAGGTATGAGCCTATCGTCTCCGTTCATTCGCCGCCCGGTCGCGACCACGCTGTTGACGGTGGCTGTCGCGCTTGCCGGGGCAGTGGCGTTCAACTTCTTGCCAGTCTCGCCGCTTCCGCAAGTTGACTTTCCAACCATCTCCGTCGCCGCTTCATTGCCGGGAGCAAGCCCGGAAATCATGGCCTCATCCGTGGCAACGCCACTCGAGCGCCAATTCGGCAGGATTGCCGGCATTACCGAAATGACCTCGTCGAGCTTTCTCGGTACGACGAGTATCACACTTCAGTTCGACCTCAACCGCGACATCAATGGCGCCGCCAGGGATGTCCAAGCCGCGATCAACGCCGCGCGCAGCTACCTGCCGACCAATCTTCCGAGCAATCCGACCTATCGAAAAGTGAATCCAGCCGATGCACCTATCATGATCGTCGCCCTCACATCGGATGTTTACGATCGCGGTCCTTTGTATGACGCGGCTTCAACGATCATGTCGCAAAAGCTGTCGCAGATTCAGGGTGTCGGACAAGTGACCGTCGGTGGAAGCTCGCTGCCCGCCGTTCGGGTGGAATTGAACCCCGTTCAACTAGACGGGTACGGCCTGGGCGTGCAAGATGTTCAAAAAATGTTGAGCGTTCAAAACGCGAATCTACCGAAGGGCCAAATCTCAAACGGTGTTAGCTCCGCAGACATCATCACCAACGACCAATTGCTCAAAGCCGATTACTATAAGCCGCTCATCGTCGGCTATCACAACGGTGCTGCCATCAAGCTTTCCGATGTGGCCGACGTACAAGATTCCGTCGAGAACATCCGCGCCGCCGGCTTCGTAAACGGCAAGCCCAGCGTGCTGGTGATCATTTCCCGGCAGCCCGGCGCGAACATTATTGATACGGTGGATCGGATTTACTCGGAGCTCCCGTCTCTGAAAGCTTCGATTCCGTCGGCTATCAGTCTCACCGTTGTTCTCGATCGAACGACGACGATTCGGGCGTCGGTAAAAGACGTCGAACGCACGCTCGCTCTTTCAGTGGGGCTCGTGATCCTTGTCGTGTTCTTTTTTCTTCGCAATGTTCGCGCCACAATAATTCCGAGTGTCGCCGTGCCGGTGTCTCTCATCGGTACTTTTGGCGTGATGTATCTTTGCCACTATAGCCTCGATAACCTCTCGCTGATGGCTCTTACGATCTCCACCGGATTCGTCGTGGACGACGCCATCGTAGTGATCGAAAACATCACCCGATATCTCGAACAAGGCATGGGCCCCGAACAAGCGGCGTTGGAGGGCGCAAAAGAAATCGGGTTCACGGTGATGTCGATCAGTATTTCGCTTGTGGCCGTGTTTATTCCAATCTTGCTGATGGGAGGAATTGTCGGACGCTTGTTCCGCGAATTCGCCGTAACCCTCTCAGTAGCGATTTTGGTTTCCCTTGGTATCTCGCTGACCACAACCCCGATGATGTGCTGCAAGCTTTTGAGGCCGGAATCTTCGGAAAACCACGGTCTTTTCTATCGGACAAGCGAGAAGTTTTTCACCTGGATGGTGCGCACTTATGAAAAGACCTTAGCGGTCGTTCTCCGGCATCCGGCATTTACCGCGCTCGCTCTTCTGATCACAATTGGCGTCAATGTCTACCTGCTCATCATCGTCCCGAAAGGCTTCTTCCCTCTGCAAGACAACGGCACTATCTTCGGCGGTCTGCAAGGGGCGCAGGATATCTCGTACCAGGCCATGCAGCAGGACATCAAGACGTTCGTCGACATGATCAAGCAAGACCCGGCGGTGGCGAACGTCATGGCGTTTACGGGAGGTGCGGGAGCCACCAATGGTGGCTTCGTCTATTTAGGGCTGAAACCGCTGGAGCAGCGGAAAATCAGTTCCAGCGACGTTATCAATCGGCTTAGGCCTAAGCTGATCTCCGTTCCCGGAGCAACCGTTTTCCTGCAGGCCGGCCAGGATCTGCGGATCGGAGGACGGCAAAGCAATGCGCAGTTTCAATACACAATCCAAAGCGACAATCTACAGGACCTCGTGAAGTGGGGACCGCAACTTCTCCAACAGATGCGAAAGCTACCCGGCTTCACGGACGTGAATACCGACCAGCAAAATAGCGGGCTTCAAGCGTCGCTTGTTTATGATCGCGACACGGCATCGCGCCTCGGGATTACCCCACAACTGATTGACAACACTTTATACGATTCTTTTGGCCAAGCGCAGGTTTCGACGATGTACACCGCGCTGAACCAGTATCACGTCGTCATGGAAGCGGCTCCCCCTTTCTGGCAAAGCCCGGTCGGATTGAATGATGTGTACGTTCATCCGTCGACCGGCGGTGAAGTTCCCTTGAGCGCCATTGCACACTTCCAGCCGACGACTGCGCCGCTCGCCGTAAATCATCAAAGCCAATTTCCGTCCGTAACAGTCTCGTTCAATCTTGCACCGGGTGTCTCTCTCAGCGACGCGGCTGCCAGAATCAGCCAGATGGAGCAGCAAATCGGGATGCCGCAGTCGATTCGCGGAATGTATTCGGGAACTTTACAGGCGTTTCAAGCTTCGCTCTCCACCCAGCCGATGTTGATTATTACCGCGCTTCTTGCGGTTTACATCGTACTGGGAATCTTGTACGAAAGTTTCATCCACCCGATCACGATTATCTCCACGATTCCGTCCGCGGGAGTTGGCGCGGTGCTGGCGCTGATGCTCTTCCGCCTGGACCTTAGCGTGATCGCGCTAATCGGAATCATATTGCTGATTGGGATTGTGAAGAAGAATGCCATCCTGATGATCGATTTCGCGCTCGCCGCGGAACGCAATGAAGGCAAAAGCTCGAAGGATGCAATATTTCAGGCTTGCCTGCTCCGCTTTCGGCCGATTCTGATGACGACCATGGCTGCCTTGCTTGGCGCGTTGCCCTTGGCGTTGGGGCGCGGTGTCGGTTCAGAACTCAGGCGTCCGCTCGGCATCGCGATCGTCGGCGGACTGATTTTTAGTCAGATGCTCACCCTCTATACGACTCCCGTCGTGTACCTATATATGGATCGAATGCGCCTTTGGTGGGACGCACGTCACCAGAGGGGACACGCGGGAGCAACTCCGCAGGAGATTGCCGGATGAGTCTCCGGCAAACACGAGCGATGCTTCAACAAACTGGACAAAGAAGACAACGAAAGCGAGCTACGCCCGCGTCGGCGCTTGCCCGAAGATTGTGTATTGCGGCGGCCGGTGCAACCCTACTTTGCGGCTGTACTGTCGGGCCGAAATATCACACGCCTTCTGCACCCACGCCGGGTGCTTACAAAGAGTTGACGCCCGCCAATTTTCCCACGACGGACGGCTGGAAAGTGGCCCAGCCGAAGGATGACGAGCTTCGCGGGAAATGGTGGGAGATGTTTAACGACCCTCAACTGAATGCCCTCGAGGAACAAGTCAACATATCGAACCAGAACATCGCCGCGGCTGCCGCGAGTTTCTTCTCCGCTCGCGCCATAGTTAAGGAGGCGCGCGCACAGTATTTCCCGGCATTGACCACCACTCCGTCGATTTCGCAAATCCGGCAATCTGCGTCGCTAAGAACGTTTACGACGGGTTCTGGAGGCGGTTCAGCGAACCTTTCGTTCACGGAATATAACCTTCCATTTGACGCCAGCTGGCAACCGGATCTATTCGGAAAGATCCGAAATACGGTGCGCTCGCAGGTGTATAGCGCCCAAGCGAGCGCCGCCGACCTGGAAAATACACGCCTGACCGTCCAGTCGGAACTGGCTATCGATTATTTTTCTCTCCGCACCCAGGATGCGCTGCAGGAATTGCTTGACTCTACCGTGATTTACTATCAGGAGTCACTAAAGCTCACCCAGGCTCTCTATGAGACCGGCATCGATTCCGACGAAGCCGTGGCACAGGCGGAAACACAGCTTGAAACGACACAAGCGCAGGCTACCGGCGTGGGTCTAACGCGCGCTCAATTCGAACACGCGATTGCAGTGCTCGTTGGCAAGCCTGCATCTGACTTCTCGGTTCCCGTCGAGCCGTTGAAGGCGAAACCTCCGGCAATTCCGTTCGGTGTTCCGTCGCAGCTTCTCGAGCGGCGTCCGGATATCGCCGCCAGCGAACGCTTGATGGCGCAGGCCAATGCACAAATTGGAGTCGCGACGGCCGCCTACTATCCCACCGTCACGTTAAGCGCTGTGTTGGGACTCGAATCCACATCGATTACGAGCTGGTTTACTTGGCCGAGCCGATATTGGTCCGTGGGACCAGCGCTCGCCCAGACGCTCTTCGATGCGGGATTGCGGCACGCCACCGTTCAACAATTCCGAGGGGCTTATGACCAGACCGTCGCTAACTACCGCCTGGCTGTGCTTACCGGTTTTCAGCAGGTGGAAGACGGTCTGTCGGCGCTCCGAATCTTGTCTCTGGAAATTCAGCAGCAGGACACGGCAGTGAGATCGGCGGAGAGAAACCTGAAGGTCGCGACAGACCGTTACAAGTTGGGAATCGATCCGTACTTGAACGTAATTACCGCGCAAACGCTATTATTGTCGGCCAAGGAAACCGCTGTTAATCTCCGTAACCAGCAGATCACTTCCAGTGTGCAGCTCATCGAGGCGCTTGGCGGGGGCTGGGGAAAGTCGCAGCTGCCGTCGGGTCAGCAGTTAATGGCTAAATTGCCCTGAAATTTGCGAATTTTGGTGTCCGTGTCAGAGCTGTGGGCATTCACGGCGACTTGATGCGTGCTGTAGTGTTCCACTGTTGATGACGATGCAACCTCTTGGGGATAAATTTCGTCCCAATAATCAGAAGTTTTATAATATTTGTCATAGGAGGGGCTATTCTAAATGAACAAAATCATATTTTTGTCTTCAATGTTGTTGTTCTTGGTGGGAGCCGGAACCGCGAATGCGGATCCAAGGCCTGTCAGACTGTTTTTGTCTCCCGCATCGACGATTTCAAGCGCAGATCTGATGAAGCACATCGTTGAGAAGTGCCCTAACGTTGCCATGACGCTCGATTCGAAGAAGTCCGATTTCATGCTCGAAGCGGGCGGCTGGTCTGGCAACTACAAGTTCACCGTGTACCAGCATGGCGGAGTCGCGGTCTACAGCACTACCACTCGCATGCTGAGCAATGCGGTGAAGGACGTCTGCAAGTACGTGAATCTGCCGAACAGCACTGCGAGCGTGAAGTAGAGTCTCGGCCGGTTCCTTTCATCGTTCATTCCTTCTGGAGCAGGGGTGTGTGTCTCCTGTGGTATCGTTCTGCGACCGCAGGAGACTTGGATGGCATCGAGCGGGTTCGAAGCGACTCGATTCGAAGCAACAAAAGATTTCGCGCGGAACTTGGACAGCCAAGATCCGCTCGCGTCCTACCGCGATCGCTTCCACACTCCTCGCGGACCGAATGGTGATGAGTGGGTATATCTCACCGGCCATTCGCTGGGGTTGCAGCCGAAATCCGCGCGCGAGTATGTCGAACGCGAGCTGCAGCTGTGGCAGGAACTTGCGGTCGAAGGCCATTTTCATGGGCCGCAGCCGTGGGTTCCCTACATCGAGCTTCTCTCTGGGCCGACGGCGCGTCTCGTAGGTGCGCTGCCTTCGGAAGTAGTGGTGATGAATACGCTCACCGTGAATCTGCATTGCATGATGGTTTCGTTCTATCGGCCCACGCGTGATCGCAATAAAATTGTGATTGAATCGAACGCGTTTCCGTCCGATCAATACGCGGTCAAATCACAAATCCAATTTCACGGATACGATCCAGCGATTTCTCTAATTGAGCTTGGGCCTCGACTTGGGGAAACCACAATCCGCACCGAGGATATAGAAAGCCTAATCGAGCGCGAAGGCCACACGATCGCGCTTATGATGCTCGCGGGCGTGAATTATTACAGCGGTCAGTTTTTTGATTATCAACGCATAACCGCAGCTGCGCGTGCGAAGGGGTGCGTCGTCGGCTGGGATATGGCGCACGGCGCTGGAAATGTGCCGCTCGAATTGCATGATTCGGGTTGCGATTTCGCCGTCTGGTGCACCTATAAATACATGAACGGCGGTCCCGGCTGCGTCGGCGGATGCTTCGTCCACGAACGCCATGCGCGAGAATTTGATCTACCGCGGTTTGCAGGATGGTGGGGGCACGACAAACCAACCAGATTTCAGATGGGGCCCGACTTTCAGCCGATTCCCGGCGCCGAGGGCTGGCAGTTGGGGAATCCACCCGTGCTGGCGATGGCGGCTCTGCGCGCATCGCTCGAAATTTTCGATGAGGTCGGAATGACCGCCCTGCGCCAGAAGAGCGTGATCCTAACGGCCTATCTCGAATTTCTGCTGGAACAGCACCCTTCGCGCAGCTTCTCGATCATCACGCCCCAAGATCCACAGCAGCGTGGAGCCCAACTTTCTTTGCGTCTTCACCGAAAAGGCCGTGCCGTTTGTGAAGCGCTCAAAGAGCAAGGCGTGATTTGCGACTGGCGCGAGCCCGACATTCTGCGCGTTGCGCCTGTACCGCTCTACAATTCGTTTACCGACGCATATGCTCTCGTCAAAAAATTCATTCCTATTGTCGAAGCCTAATCTAGTAACGAGGCTCTGCACATTCGAGCGCCTGCGGGAGCGCCCGTGTTATATTGATATTTCAGATAAAATAAGAACTGATTTCGTGACGACACTCAGTTTTGTAGAACATCATCTATGCACGACACAGTTCGGGGGCAGCAATGAAAATCGCAGTGCTTGGTGGAGATGGTTATTGCGGCTGGGCCACGGCCCTGCATCTTTCGCAAAAGGGCCACGAAGTAGCCATCATCGATAATTTCCTGCGCCGTCAGTGGGACGACGAGCTCGGTGTGCAAACGCTCACGCCAATACGTCCACTTGCCGAGAGACTCCGCGTCTGGCAAGCGCGCTCCGGAAAGGTGATCGAGCTCTTCGTTGGCGACGTCGCCGATTTCGATTTCCTCTCTTCGATGGTTAAACAGTTCAAGCCGGAGGCGGTCGTCCATTTCGCGGAACAGCGCTCCGCACCCTACTCGATGATCGACCGCAAGCACGCGGTCTTCACGCAAGTCAACAACGTCCTCGGAACGCTGAACGTGCTTTTCGCGATTCGCGAATTTCAACCAGACTGCCATCTGATCAAGCTCGGCACGATGGGGGAATATGGCACGCCGAACATCGACATCGAAGAAGGCTACATCACGATCGAGCACAACGGCCGCAAAGACGTCCTGCCATATCCTAAGCAACCGGGTTCGTTCTACCACCTGTCAAAGGTTCACGACAGCCATAACATCATGTTCGCGTGCAAAATCTGGGGAAGTCGCGCCACCGATTTGAATCAGGGCGTCGTGTACGGGACGATGACCGACGAAATTGCTCTCGACGAAGCTCTCATCAATCGCTTCGATTACGACGACGTGTTCGGCACCGTGCTCAACCGGTTCTGCGTGCAAGCCGCCATCGGCCAGCCACTCACCGTGTACGGCAAGGGCGGGCAGATGCGCGGCTTCCTCGACATCCGTGACACGGTACGCTGCATCGAAATTGCATGCCAAAATCCGGCCTCTCGTGGCGAGTGCCGAGTGTACAACCAGTTCACGGAGCAATTCTCGGTTCTCGAACTGGCACAGATGGTGGAAACGGTCGGAAAAAAATTGGGGATGAACGTCGAAATCGACCACCTGCCCGATCCGCGCGTCGAAGCCGAAGAGCACTATTACAACGCCAAGCACTCGAAGCTCATTGATCTGGGTCTCGAGCCACATCTTCTTTCCGACGCCCTGCTGGACTCGCTGGTGACAATCGCTGTGCGTTATCGCGACAGAGTGGACCCATCGCTCATGCTGCCCCAGGTGAATTGGCGCGAGCCGCGCAACGACCGCCGTCTCCAGCTGAATTTGACCGCGAGGGCGTCCCTGGGTGAGCGTGGCGCCAAACGGTCTCCACGTCCGACAACAAAAGGAAAGAAACGCTAGACGCGTGCCTGTGCGTGTCGATTTTCAGCAACACCGAGGCAGCTGGTCAAATCGCCTCGCGAGTCGTTTGAGGCGCCGGAATGGTGCGCTCGTGTAACTCATCGTGCGCCTGGCGCAGCTTTCGTGTTGCGAGAGCGAGTCATGCAGGGTACGATTATTATGTGGGTTTGTGAGTAGTGTGTTTCTGAGGAGTCCGAGAAAGTGGCTTCAGGTTTCTATCTTCCGCGAGTATGGCTGGGTAGCAAAGTATCGCCCAAGCTCCTGCCTTCCAAGATTCGTCCGCTGGCCGCGCACGTGAAGCTGACGGAAAATTGCCAGGCGAAATGCATCAGTTGCAACTACTGGCAGACTCGATGGCAGGACGGGATTAGTACGGATCGCGCGATCGCGCTCGTAAATGAAATCGGTGCTTTGGGAGTGCGTTCTCTGCGTTTTACCGGCGGAGAACCGTTGCTGCGTACGGATTTGTTTCAAATCCTGACTAAATCTAATACCGCGTCCTTCCAGAGCATCGTCATCCAGACAAATGGACTGCTGCTGAAGAAGCTGCACAAGGAAGTGAACGACTCTCCGATTACAAGCGTAGCAGTCTCAATCGACGGCCTGAAGGAAACAAACGACCTAATTCGCGGGATACGCGGTTATTTCGATTTGGCGATGGAAGGCATCAAGCTGCTCCGGAACAAGAAGGTGAAGATTTCCGTGACGCTTAATCGAATTTCCGCCAAGGAGCTCAGCGAACTGGCTGATATTGCTAGCGCTGCTGGCGCTCAGCTGGAATCCAACATTCTCACGCGAAGCCTTTATTTCACCAAGGATGCGGATCTCGATTCGATGTGGCCGCAGCGAAGCGATGTCAAAGAAATCGAAACGGTCCTGCGTGACAAACTGAAGCGTCCTGACTACGAAGTGGATTACATCACGCGCTATTACAACAACGACGAGTCTTTAGAAGAGCCTCCGTGTGTTCTCGGATTCCTTCAGGTGTTTGTCATATCGAATGGCGACGTTCTCACCGGATGTTATCCGCTGAAACCGGTCGGGAATGTTCTGCGGGATAGTCTTGAGAACATCCTGGCCTCGGACGAGTATGTCCAACAGGCCCATGCCATGATTCGACGGGAATGTCCGGGTTGCACGTGCGGCGTGGAGAGTTCGCTGGCGATGAAGCATGCGGTGTCCTCCGCTTTCTTCCACCTCGGTCGCCTTACGCAAGGTCGGAATGGCAGCGGGAGGACATTCCCAATCGGCGTGGCAGCCAACGACACGTCGAACGCCTAGTCGCCGTGCCATTCCAGAAGGATTGCTAGTTCGTTCCGCCGCCTGCAGTTCCTTTCGAATTGCCTATCTTCTGCTAAAAAAGACGCAGGTCACGCCAATACAAACGAGAGCAACACCCGCCCACCGCCGTCCCATCACGCGCTCCCCGAGAAAGAATTTTCCTCCGAGCGCGCCCGCGACATAGTTCAATGCTGTAACAGGCACAACGAAGCTCACGTTTTCCAGAGATAGCATCCCAAGCAGGGAAAAAAATGCCACCGCCATCAAAGCCACACCGAGCCACATCCACCCCACGCCCAACACGCGGATTATCGTCCGCAGCAGAGCTGCTGGGCGAAAGTCTTTCACCTCTCCAATCTTTTTCATCGCCCGCGTTACGCATAATTCACCGCCAGTTCCGGCGAACACAATGAGAAACAGAAGCACAAACTCCTTCAACATTAGCTGTGCTCCGTCGTGCGCGGCGGCGTATGGCCAACGACCAGCACCCCTAAGAAGATCAAAGAGATTCCTATCCAACGCAGCGGAGTGACCGTTTCATGCAATACGAAATGACCTAACAGCGCCACGATGACGTAGCCCATTGCAGTGGCCGGTTGGACGTAGCTGTAGTCCGCCCAGGATAAAACGAGCATGTATGAAATGAAATACGCAAACAATGACGCAATTCCGAGCCAAATTGCGGCGGATGTGAACACCTGAGCGAAAACGCCGAAAAATTCGGAGGCCGTATGGAACGTCATCGGCCCCACTTCTTTCATTCCGGTACTGAGCAGCACATTGCCAAGGGGGCTAAAGATCACGACCAGCAGAATCAAAAAATACGTCTTGAAGTGGCGCCCGGAATGACGCTTGCTGTTGTGTGGATCGTCGACGTGCACCATTTCATCGCGATCCTGTATCGTAAGCTTGCTTGAACTCATTGGTCCTCAGTTCTAACGTAATCGGTCGGTGTTGTTGCTGAATTCCCGGACGGTTATTTTGAGGCGCTGTCATGATCGTGCGAAATGAACCATTGCCAAGTCTTTCTCAAGCCTTCATTGAGCTGCGTCTTCGGATCGAACCCGAGAATTCGGCGCGCTTTTTCAATGCTGGCATAATTGCGCAGAATTTCTCCCGGTCTTGCCGGTTCAAATCGAACATCGAACTTGTGATCGGGTAGCATCGCTTTCATCGCACCTACTAGACTTCGAACCGACGTTTCCCGTCCCGAAGCGATTTGAAATACCTCGCCCGCCGGTTCAATTTGATCGGCCAACAGAATAGCTTCCACAAGGTCTGCCACGTACAGAAAATCTCGCGTCTGTTCTCCATTGCCATAGATCACGATGGGCTCGCCGCGAAGCAGGTTTCTGAAAAACTGCGCTACCACGCTGCCTTTGTGATAGGAGTACGGGCCGTAAACGTTCGAGAACCGCAGCGCCACCGTTTTCAAACCATACGCTCCCGAATACGCCGAGCAATATGCTTCACCGGCGAGCTTACTCGCGCCGTAGGGCGAAATCGGCCGCGGAACCATTCCTTCATGCACCGGCGGTTCCTGCTCTCCAAGAATCGCGCCACCGGTGGACGCAAAAATCATTTTCGGAATCCCGGCGGCGCGGCACGCTTGCAATACATTCAAGGTCCCGGCAGCATTGGTCCCGAAATTCAATTGCGGATCGGAAAGCGATTCCACCACCCTCGTATGAGCGGCCAGATGTACAACGATATCGATTCCTTTGGACGCTTTTGCCAGAGCGGCCTGATCTCGAATGTCACCTACGTGCAGATCCACACCGAGCGGATCGACGTCCTCGCGCTTTCCGAGGCTGAGGTTATCGAGTACGCGGACACGCGCACCTTGCTCAATCAGGCGCGGTATCAGATTGACGCCGATAAACCCGCAGCCTCCGGTCACCAGGTAAGATTTCATTCAATTCGTCCGCTTCGTCTCAAGGCGCAGCGCTCTGGGCGGGATTCTGGCTGACGGCGACCAGACGGCCTTCTCGAAGGAAATAGTCAATGCCACGCCATCGAATGGTCTTCCGCCCGAAACTGACCAGCCAAATGAAAAATGCGATTGCGTCCCAGAGCGGGATTAACGGCATCTTCTTCCATAAGCCAGCCTGCTTCATAGCTCCAACGCCAATAAGCCAGGTCATCGCGATTCGCAACAGGATGTATGTTCCCAGGTATCCTGCTGCGATGCTCATTGAGGGGTGTACCGCCACCGCTACCAGCGCCCAGGGCAACCCCCACGTGAAGAGCAATCCCAGATGCCCCCACGGACGCATCAGCCGCATCACTGTCATCCAGCGCACGCGCTTGTAGAGAAACTCACGGAGAGTCTGGAAGTCCGCCACGGACTGCACAACGTACGGCAGGAGCCGCACTTCAAATCCCTGCTCGGCGGCAAGGCGCCCGATGTAAAGATCATCAGCCGGTCGGTCCTCAATGAGCTGGTAGCCGCCGAATCCCTCAATATTCTTTCGGGTCGTAAGAATGGACTGTGACAGCGTGAATTTCACTCCGTCGACTTGCCACGCTACGATGATGCCGGCAAAAAAATCCGAGATCATAGAAATCGACTGCAGTTCCTCCAGAAAACTCTTCTCCTGGGTTGAAACATACAAGCAGGTGGCCGCGCCCACTTTCGCGTCCCGGAATGGTGCCGCTACAGCGCGCAGGTAGTCGGGCCGCACTCGTACGTCGCCATCGGTAATAACAAACAGATCGTATTTCGCTTCATTCGTCAGCCGCACAAGTCTTGCGACTTTATCGTTGATTGCATCCCGGCCCGAACCGAAAAGCAAGCGAATATCACGCTCTGGAAAATCGCGGACCAACTTTTCAAGGACCGGAAGCGCTGGATCGTCGGCGTCTACACAGAACAGTATTTCGTATTCAGGATAGTCTTGTCGGCAGAAGCTCGCGTAGTTCTCATAGGCGTCCACATCAAGGCCTTTGATCGGTTTCAGGCAGCTTACAGGTGGCGTGAAATCAGCGCTGCCTTTCGCCCGACGCTTCGCGTCAGCCAAGAAGTGAGCAGTGCTATAGATAGCCAGCAGGTAGTAGATGAAGGGGAGAGCTGCTATGCCGAGGATAATGTATTCGGTCGGCGTCAAATTCCTTTGCACCCTAGAAGGTCGTCTAGAACGTCATCGCAAACCGCGAGACTTTATCATAAAACAAGTCCGTTTGGAGACGCTGCGCTCCTGCCGGAGAGGCAACTTCCTTCGAACTTGACTTGCCGCTTGGAGAAAGCGCAGCATCAATGGCGAATCTTTTCGCCGGAAATTGGGACTTCGCTCCCGATTTTGATGCCGATTGGATGATTCTCCAGGATGGAGTTGATGCAAAGGAATTTTATCGATCGATTGCTGCTGCCCGCCATATTTGGCATCACCACGGTTATAGCTGCTCTTATTCTCTGGCAGTTGTTGCTGGGCCATCGCCGCACGGAAATTCAGGCTGCGACGAAGGAACAGGCTCTTTTCGTCAGAACGAAAACGGAGTCAGAACTAAGGGCTAGCATTTTAGTCCTGGAACAATTGGCTGCACGCTGGAAGGCACGCGGTCAACAAAGTGATGCGGACATGGAATCAGATGTTGAGCTCGCAATGAGCGGTTACGCAGCTTATCAAGCCATCGAAGGGATTGATCTATCGTACCGCGTCGTTTGGGTAACGCCCCAGAATCGCAACCCACGCGAGCAAGGGGCAGATTTGAATCAGGACGAACCCAGTCGAAGCGTTCTCCAATCGGCACAGGAAAGCCACCAGGTAGTTGTCTCGCATCCCGTGAACTTCAGGCAGGGCGGCAGAGGGCTGCTGATTTGCGTGCCTGTCTATTCTCACGACCAGCTCACCGGTTTTCTGTTGGGCGCGTTCCGCTACCAAGCGCTTCTTTCTCCCATTTTGCAGGACGTAGCTCCTGACTATTGGATCGAAATCTATGATGGCGGCGAGCAAATCTATAATCGCTCTTCGGGCAGCCAGCCAGATAAGAAATGGGTGCAGACTGCCGACATTCAGTTTCAGCAGATTACATGGCGTGCCTACGCATGGCCGAAGCCGGAAACGCTCGCATACACGAGAACCCCTTTGCCTCAAGTCGCATTCGTCGCCGGAATATTGCTCGCTGGAATGCTGGCATTTGCAGTGTATATGGCAGAAACTGCTCAGCTGCGCGCGAGGGACCTGGTAAAGGCAAATACGAATCTCGAAAAAGAAATCGCCGGCCGCCAGCAAGCCGAAGACGCGCTGCGCCAGGCACAAAAGATGGAAGCTGTAGGGCGCCTTGCCGGGGGGGTGGCTCATGATTTTAATAATTTGCTGATGGTCATTCGCGGTCATGCAGCGCTTTCGTTGCGGAACGCGGGAATAAACGGCCCGCTACGGAGGGAACTTGACGAAATCTTGCAGGCCACCGATCGCGCTTCCTCGTTTACGCGGCAGCTATTGGCGTTCAGTCGTAAGCAAGTGCTTCAGCCACGCGTGCTGGATCTCAATGCCTTGACCACTCAGGTTGCCAATATGTTGCCGCCCGTCCTCGGGGACGACATTCGGCTCTCGATCGACCTCGATCCCCATCTCGGCCACGTTAAGGCCGATCCCGCGCTCCTCGAACAGGTCATTATGAATCTAGTATTCAATGCGAGAGACGCGATGCAGGAAGGCGGCGAGCTCGCCATCCATACGTTGAATAACGACCTCGACGAGGCGTCATTGCCCGCATTTCCCGGGGCACATGTAGGCCCTTACGTCGTACTCGTCATCCACGATACCGGTCACGGCATGACCGAAGAAACCCAGTCGCACATTTTCGAGCCATTTTTCACTACGAAAGATAGAGGAAAGGGAACCGGACTCGGCTTGTCTACGGTCTACGGAACCGTCAGCCAAAGCGGAGGCTTTATCAGCGTTTCAAGCAAGGTCGGAACCGGCACTGAAATCAAAATTTTTCTGCCCCGGGTCGAGGAGCCCGTGGAAGTTACGTCAGCACCAGAGGTTCCGGTGCAAGCGAGGAAGGGCGAAGGGACAATTCTCGTCGTCGAAGACGACGACGCTGTTCGCCGGATGACGCGCGAATTTTTGAAAATAGGCGGCTACACCGTGCTTGAGGCTCGCAGCGGTGCAGAAGCCATTCACTTCATGGAACGCCGTGAGCAGCCGATTGCTCTCGTGCTAACGGACGTTCTGATGCCCGGGATGAAAGGCCGCGAACTGGTCGAACGCCTTGGGAAATTGCGCGCGGGCATCAAAGTCCTTTACATGTCTGCCTACACGGAAGACGCCGCGATCAATATTGGAGTTCTTAGTCCCGGAACCGCATTCATCGAAAAGCCGTTCAGTCCCGAGGATCTTGCCAACAAAGTCCGCGAGGTCCTGAGCGCCAGCGAGAACGGCACAGGCGAGAAGCAGCTCCGCCACAGCTAGCCTCGATTCTGGATCACTCTCTTGACGGTGTCACGACTTCCGCTTTGTCAGCGCGCCCACGAAGCCCGGCCCCGTCAGTGAGCCGTCGTCGTGGATGCCCCATACTGTCTTTTCTCCGTTGCAGGTAAGGTTCAGGTTTTTTCCGTCTACATCGTAACTGCACTGTTCATTCTGCCCCATCATCGTAAGCAAGGCCTTGCCGCCGGACTTGAGGTCGAGCGTGACCAAGCCGTTCGTATTTGTGTAGGTGCCGGATACGCCGACGCCGCACGCGGTTAGAATGAACACACTGCCGGCAAGAAGTGATGCAAGAACAAACTTACTGGAAATCGCGCTGTTCATCAGCAGGTCTCCTGGTGGGATCAACACAATATCTATGCCGCGCCGGCCCTGCTCGAGTGGCCTTATTGGATCCACGCTTTCTGGACGGTTGCCGCGCGCGAATCCCAATGCTACGATTTTGCGTTCAAACGCAAGATCGCTCAAAACGGGCCGCTACCGGCTGGGCATCGGCAGCGGCATTCATAACGCATTGCGCGAAAGCGCGGGGAAAACTGTCATGGCGCTTCGAGAATCTCGGCCGTCGCTAAAGTCCGCTGAACTTCTGGGTGCCTCCGGTTTGGCCTCCAGCCATGAACAAAGACGCGCTCTCGACCAACTCTTCAGCGTTACCTATGAAGAGCTCCGCCGCCTTGCGTCCGCAGTGAAGCGCGGTGACCCAAGCGTCACGCTAAGTCCGACCGCGCTCGTCAACGAGGCATGGCTAAAGCTATCGAAATCGCCGAGCTTTACGACGGCGTCCCGATTACATTTCAAACGAATCGCAGCTCGCGCGATGCGCCAGCTTCTCATCGAAGCAGCACGCCGCCGAAATGCCAATAAGCGCGGCGGCGGAGCCGATGTCACGGTTGCTTTTGACGACTCGTTTGACGAAAAGCCAGCTTCCGGAAGGGAATTGATCGCGCTCGATGCCGCCCTCGAACAACTAGCGCGAATGAATCCGCGTCAGGCCATGATGGTCGAAAGCCGTTTTTTTGGTGGCCTCGATATCGCCGAGACCGCCGAACTTCTGGAGGTTTCCGAAGCGACGGTTCTGCGCGATTGGCGAGCCGCCAAAGCCTGGCTTGCGCATGAACTTAGCCGAGGGCGCTAAACCAATCCGTTGGCAGCTTGCGCCTCAGGAAAAATCGATGGACAGTACTCGCTGGGATCGCATTCAGTCCGTCTTTCACGGCGCAGCGGATTTGCCGAAGCTGCAGCAACGCGCTTTCCTTGAATCGGCCTGCGCGGATGACGAATCACTGATCCCAGACGTGCAAGCTCTGCTCGACGAGGACGCAAAAGATTCCTCGCTGCTCAACCGTAATATGGCGGACATCGCTGACGAGGTTCTTAGCGATTCCGCTTACCACTCTTTCCCAGTTAAGGAGTTCGGGCCTTATCGCATACTACGGATGCTCGGTGAGGGCGGAATGGGAATCGTATTCCTTGCCGAACGCAGCGACATTCACAGTCAGGTAGCGATCAAGATTCTGCGCGACGCGTGGGTGTCGCCCGCCCGCCGTGAGCGCTTTTCGAGCGAACAGCAGACACTCGCGCAGCTCAACCATCCTTCCATCGCTCGGCTTTACGACGCCGACACTCTTCCCGATGGCACGCCCTTGTTCGTCATGGAATATGTGGAAGGTTGCTCCCTCATCGAATATTGCGAGAAGCACGATTGTTCGATCGATGATCGCCTGAAGCTGTTCCGTTCCGTCTGCGAAGCGGTGGAATACGCTCACGGCCAAGCCGTGGTTCATCGCGACTTGAAGCCATCGAATATTCTTGTGAGAAGTGATAGCACAGTGCGGCTACTCGACTTCGGTATCGCGAAGCAACTCGAGCAGGTGGATGTGGCCGCTGATGCTACTCGCACGGGCCTCCGGTTTCTGACGCCCGCTTACGCCTCACCCGAACAGATTCGAGGCGATGGAGTCGGGATCCAGTCTGACGTGTACTCGCTCGGCGTCATTCTGTACGAACTGCTATGCGGTGCGCTTCCGTTCGATTTATCGAATCAAACGCCCGTCGAAGCCCAGGCGACGATTCTCGAACACGACCCAGTGAAGCCGTCGCTACTCATTCGCCGGACCGACCATCAAACGAGCACGAAAGCCGCCGGTACGGCCGGCTCAATCGGCAAATCGGCTTGGGCTGACCTCGATGTCCTCTGTCTCACGGCGATGCATAAGGATCCCCAGCGCCGATACCGTTCTGTGGAAGCGCTGATTCGTGACGTCGATCACTATCTCCGCGGCGAGCCGCTGGAGGCTCGGCCGGATTCCGCTCTCTACCGAATGCGCAAATTTGTCGGACGCAATCGGTCGAGTGTCGCCGCTTCTGCGCTCGTCCTCTCGCTCGTAGTCGGCTTGGTAATCTTTTATACTCTGCGCCTTACGAAAGCTCGCAACGCGGCTCTCGCAGAGGCCGCTCGTACCCAGCGCGTCGAGCAGTTCATGCAGGACCTGTTTCAGGGCGACGCTGAATCCACCGGCCCCGCTGACGATCTCCGCGTCGTCACTGTTCTCGAACGCGGCGAAAAGCAAGCACGCGCCCTCGATGAAGAGCCGGAGATTCAAGCTGACCTCTATCAGACTCTCGGCGCCATGTACGATCAGCTCGGCAAATACGAGCAAGCGGATTCGCTCTTGAAAGCATCGCTCGCACAGCGCAAGGCGACCAATGGACCGGATAGCGCCAAAGTAGCCGAAAGCCTGGTCGCCCTCGCGAATCTTCGCAATGACCAAGCCCAGCTCGAAGAAGCGGAAACCCTGGCCCGTCAGGGCCTCGATATGAGCAAACGCCATCTTCCTCCCGACCATCCGGTGATCGGCAGAGCCACACTGACACTTGGTCGCATTCTGGATAATCGCGGCAAGTACGACGAAGCCATTCCTACTCTTGAGGAAGCCATGCGGCTTCAGTCCGGCCCAAAAGGAGTACCTGCCGATCTTTCCGCCACGCTCAGCGAACTGGCAAACACGCATTACTATCTGGGTCACTATGATGTTTCAAAATCATTGAACGAGCGCGCGCTCCGCATGGACGAACAGATCTATGGCGATCGCAATCCTAATGTTGCCCAGGACCTCACGAACCTCGCGGACATTCAGTACCAGTGGAGTCACTACACGGACGCCGAGCGGCTTCAGCGCACAGCAGTCGCCATCATGCAAGCCTGGTACGGGAAAGATCATCCAGAGACAGCCGACGACATGACGATCCTCGGCAAGTACTTGATCGCGGAAGACCGGGCCGACGAAGCCGTACCAATTCTTCGTGAATCGCTCGCTGCGCTGGAGAAACACTACGGAAAGGTTCATCCCCGCGTTGCGTTGGCAGTCGGCGAGCTTGGCCTCGCCCTTCAGCACCAGGGAAATCTCGATGAAGCCGAGGCGGACTTCCACCGTCAGGCAGATATTTACAGGACGGTGTACGGCGAGAAGAACCAGCAACTGGGAGCAGCGGTTGCAAATTTAGCGGGAGTCTATGCCGATCGAAGGGACTATGCCAGAGCGGAGCAGTTCTACCGGGACGCGCTCAAGCTCTACGCCGATTCGCTTCCGGCAGGCCACCTCAATATTGCCATCGCGCACGTCAGACTCGGGGGTACGCTATTGCGTGGCAAGCGGTACTCCGACGCCGAGACGGAAAGTCGTATGGGGTACGAACTTCTGATGAAACAATCAACTCCGCCCGCTCGCTGGGTCCAGACCGCCCGAAACGACCTGCTGGCTGAATACAACGCCATGAATCAATCCGAAAAAGCCGCCAAAATACGGGACGAACTCGCCGGCACATCCGCGGTCTCCAATCCCGCAAAGAACTAGCTCATTGCGCGGAGCAAGCGTCTGTATCACCGCCTCGCTATCTTGGCGTCTGCCTGCGGCTTCGGCAGCTTATCGAAATCTTTCGTGAACACTCGCAGCCCGAAGTTTGCTGTTATCTTCGTGTATCCGGCTTGGAGTTGTTGCAGGTAATGATCCAGATAAAAATCGAAAGGGTCGCTCGGATCCATGTCCATAAGCATCAGATCCGCGTCGTTCATCGTCAATTTTCCAAATCGAAGTTGATTCCCGTGGTACGCCATGTAGTTCCCGCTGGCGCTGAGCGCGGCTTTGGCTTTCGCTGCCGTTCCGAAAGTCAGAATCAGGTTCTGTCCCTGGATATGCACCGCCGTCACCGCTCCGTCAATGTGGGGCGGCGGCAACGTCTCCTTCAGATCGAAAATCAATCCGTTTCCGTCCGCTGCTAGTCCTGGCACCTTCTCAGTTTTGATAAAGCCTGCGATGTCCGCGCCGATCAAATCCATCAGCCCTTTCACGGGCAGATGCAACGCTTGAATCTTGTCGGCCTGCATTCGCAGCTTCCCGTCGGGTGTGGGCGTCAGTTCGCCGTCGGTTTCAAAGGGAATATCTCCCTTGTCATGCAACCGTCCTTTTACATTCAACTTTCCGTCCGCAATTGTCATCGTAACGTCTTTCAATGGCGATTTCGGATTTGCGAAGACGTAAGAATTGAACGCATTCGTGAGCGACGCGGTATTCATTGCAATTTCAGCGTTGGCGATCCGCAGATTGAACGAATTCTTGTCGTCGAACACTGGCATCTCTTTCCCGCCAATCGGAACAAGTTCACCAGACAGCGTGCGAATGTGCGCCACAACTTTGTCGTTGAAGTGATACATCACGTTGCGCATTTCCGTGTGAACCGTATGCGCCGCCGCGGCGTCATTCTTCGCAGGTTTTTCTTGCGCCGCTGCACTCGGCACAACCGGATCCTTGCTCCGAATTCCAACGATGAGACATGCGGCTGCGAAGCACGATAAAATTACAAAGGTTTTCAGCACTTTTTCTCCCTGAATCCGCGCCGGCAGCGCCTCATTCTGTGCTCCGTCGCTTCGACGTTGTCAGCGCGCGTAGAAACGAGACCATCCTCGGAATCCCCAATAGTTGTGAAGAACGATTCACATTCCTTCCACGTTTGTACCGTTCACGGGCCAACGAACTGACGGCACTCGCAACGGAATTGAGCCCGCGTGGCCGTAACCCGCTGTTCCTTATGATGGTTACAGGATATTAACGACGAATGTGGAAACGAAGGTAATGGCTAGCTGATTGCAATAACCCTTCCTGCGGACTACCCGGGCCACGATGCAGTTTTGGGCCCTTCAAAAATTTTGCCCGGGTAGCCCGCGCCAATACTTGGGATCCCAACGAGTGTGCTTCGAACCGGAGTCGTCTGTGCTCGACGATAACAACAGCCACATAAGCGAACGTGGCGCCGCAATCTTGCTTGGCCTTTCACTTGCGGATCTTCGGTGGTTCTCGCGCCGCGCCGGTTTGGGCCAAATCCAGCCCGAATCAAACGGCAGCCAGCTTGTCTTCACGTATGACGAACTTGCCAAGCTCTCCGCGATTTCAGCCCCCTCGGCCGACTAGTCAGCTCTTCTACCGTTAGGATCAAATCGAACAGGAAGATATGTCTGTGGCCAAGCAGCCATGACGAGCGTTTTGTCTCGTCGTGGGGATTCACTTATAAACCGCACAAGCGCTATGCCGTCTTCCAATCCGCGGGCGGCGAACTGATGGCCCAAAACTCCGGCGCCGGCTTGCTAAACTGAATCCCTACGGTCGCGAGACCCGCATATGGCGGGCCAAGAAAAGCGACCGTAGCCTCGTGGTGACCCTTATTCTTCAAATTCGTAAGCCGAACGGTCTGCCCTAGCGCCACTTTCGCCGCCAACACAATAAGCGCCCCGTGCGCGCTTACAGTCAGCGTAAAGG
>Ga0307471_100000369_pt1 | contig 22832 bp, 34 predicted proteins | sample atmos_gasesAM3C__2_FD_204566 | JGI IMG/M metagenome (GOLD analysis project Ga0307471, IMG submission 204566) | Hardwood forest soil microbial communities from Morgan-Monroe State Forest, Indiana, United States - atmos_gasesAM3C_515 | ecosystem: Environmental > Terrestrial > Soil > Temperate...
AGGAATGTTCCAGGCGAGGGCTGGAGCAAGATACTGAGATGTTTCATGAAGGCCGAAGTGATAGCGATCACCTAAACCGCCATAGATCTCTGCGCCAGCGACGAAATTCTGGGGGCAGAAGCTACATCGTTTGGACAACGCCTTCAGTGCCAGTGGGCGACTGGCGCCGACAGCGTATCCAAACTCCCAAGGCTCATTCGTGAGATTCTTTACAAATAGGAAGTTTTCAGAAACGTTCCAGCCTTTGAAATTACTCCCCAGGATCAGCTTGAGTTCAATTTCGTTCTTGACCTCATCACGCGCTTCCGCGTTCGGAGTCAAAAAGTCGCTCTCTATGTCGTGACCTTCAAGTTCTTTGAGGATCTTGTCGGCGCCATTGACGTGTTCGTACTCCACGTAGAGAACCGGATTGATGAAATACTCCCTCTTAAGGGGCCGAAAGCGGTTCTCCCAGCGGAACCCGGTTGGGACGGTGCTGTCATCGAACGTGGTCTGGGCGTCCAGATAAAACTCTGTCGTCCACCATGCGGTGGCACCGTACTCAAACTCAAGCCAGTAGGCATGGAAATCGTTGCCGCCGCGTTGTGTGCCGTAAGTGGAGAAATATTCGATTTCAAGATTTCGTGGTTCCTCCAAGAATTGATCATAGGCAACGATATACGGATTTTCCTGAGCATTGGCGAGACGCGGAAACACCATGGCCACAAGAAAGATTGAAGCGGCTAAGCGGGCGGACAAAGACATGACTCTCCTTGCAACTAGGTTGCAACACAATACACAAGGCCATCCCGAGACGCATTGATGGGGCAAGCCGGCTCTCATTGGTGACCGTGGTAGTACAGTTGCAACGGAATTGCAACTAGTGAGTTACCAAAAAGCGAAGCTGAGATTCAACTTCACTTTGGCCAATCTACGACAACGCCAACCGCGTGATCAAGGGGGCAGCCTCGCGGCCCTCAAATATTGTTGCAATCGGTTTGCAAATCTTTGCAACAAATCCATGGTGGTTCTTGAGTGGACCGAGACCGTCTCAGCATCCACGACAACGAAAAGCGCACAATTTTCGAGGCCTTATCCGATACGGCGAGATTGATCGTTGTCGTAATCAAAGCGTTTCCACTCATTGACCCCCAGGGAGGGGCCGCCTGGGGCCAGAGCGCGTCAACTCCACTCACCGCATCACTGCGGCAACGCAACTCAACACAGGGCCGGCGTGTCAACTGCGCCAACTTAACTCCAAACCAGCGCGTCGCGTCACACTGCAAGCGTCGTCCCCTCATGAATGCGACTAGATGTTAGTTTTATTGCTACTTGGTTATTACGATGTGTCCATTTCAGTCGACAAGATTACCCGCAGCAACATTGTGCCGCGCCTCTCGTGATGAAAGCGTCAGGCTCTTTGCCTCAGCAGGCGCATTCCAGACTTCAGGAGTCCTTATTTATATTTTTATGGTGGCTGGGCCCGCACCCTCATGCTTGCACCTGTGCGCGTTGAACTGCTGCTGGATCACCGCCTGCGCTCGTGCCTGCTGCCCCGCCGGTTGATGCTCTGCCTGAAACTGCACCTGGCAGCTCTCGCAGATTCCGATCACCGGAACATTCTTGACACGTTTCACGATGCGAAGATTGCGTTTAGTCATAAATACAGTCTCCCACAGTTTCCTTTGTAACTGCATTTGGTGAGTCATCTGACGGTATCTGGTAATGCCTGATCTGGTTGCGTAAGATCTGGGTGCGACTCTCTTGGGCGGAAAATCATGGCGCGAAGGATTGTCTGGAAACGTCCCCTGTTAGGTGGCCTAAGACCAACCTGCTCGGAATGTGGGTGGAGCGGAAAATCCAGAAAGACCTTGGTGAAAGAGTCATACAAGAAGGAATATCGTTTGGAAGCCATACGGCAATTTGGCCGGCACGAGTGCAGTAAATTCAACAAGAACAAGAAAACAAGAAACCAAGAAAAAGAGCCGTCCAGACTAGTGACACCTCTGAAATCACCGCCCCTTGCACGCGAAATGCCGTTATGGTAACTTTTAGAATTGTCCCGGACATCAGGAAGGGATCAGAGGGTGTCTTGTCCCCGATAAGGGAGAGACCCGATCTAAGACCTGCTGGCGTAGCTCAGTTGGTAGAGCATCTGATTTGTAATCAGAGGGTCAGGGGTTCAAATCCCTTCGCCAGCTCCAGCATTGGTTCCGGAAGGCAGGATATTCGGCGCGGCGGTGGCTTGACAGAGTTTTCCAACAGCACTCCATAAGGAATTTTCCAAGTGTGGTGTTTGCGTGCGAGGGCATATTCGCGCGCGCTTTTCTGTTCTTCACTTTTCGAAGAATCCGTCTGAAAGATCTTCCGTAGCGTGGATGTCTGCGAGAAATGCCGGATCAGCAGGTAAGGCCGAACTGTTCTGCAGTTCTGCACAGGTGGGTGAGTGGTTAAAGCCAGCAGACTGTAAATCTGCCCCTCCTCGGAGGTACGAAGGTTCGAATCCTTCCCTGTGCACCAGAGACTTGAATGAATCGTCTCTACATGGCGCTGGCCGCGTTCGTCGTCCTAGGAGCGTTGTCGTGGGCGACGCTGAGCGATCCGCGAATGCGCTTCGCCACGCTGGCGGTTCTGGCGATGTTCGCGTTAAAGACCTGGCTGCGGCGCAACGATGTGATGCATCCGGACGTGATTGATCCGGAAGACGAGCGGCAGCAGTAGGCCGATGTAGCTCAGTTGGTAGAGCACTCCCTTGGTAAGGGAGAGGTCACCAGTTCAATCCTGGTCATCGGCTCCACGAAATTTGTTGCGCGAAATGGAAATCGGCGGCCAGGCCAGGATTTTTAGCTGACGGCTGATAGCTGATGGCTGGTTTAAGCGGGAGTAACTCAGTGGTAGAGTCACAGCCTTCCAAGCTGTTGGTCGCGGGTTCGATTCCCGTCTCCCGCTCCAGAGTTTTGTGACGCAGGGTGCGCATTGATGGTGAGCTTCCAGCAAACTGTCATACGAGTAGAGAAGGAAAAAGAGTTCGAGGAACTGAGGGGCGCAATCGATCGCGCACTGGACCTGGAAAGGGTCGAGAAGTTCCTCAAGCGGGTGCGCCGGAGCGGTGCCCGGATACGCGAACTGGAGGTAATTTTGGCCAGAGGCGTATTCGAGAAAGTTGACACCACGGTGGCGAAATTGGGAGCGCAGAAGTTGTACCAGGCGCTGACCGTTTCCGACCAGGCGCAGATGCGGGAGTTCTACTTGTCCAAAGTAGAAGAAGTACAGCCCGGGCTGCGGACAAAGTTTCAGCAGCTGTATCGCTATTACTGAAGGAAGGAAACAGCGAGCGAGATATGGCGAAAGAGAAATTCGAGCGTAATAAGCCGCACTGCAACGTAGGGACGATTGGTCACATTGACCATGGCAAGACCACGTTGACGGCGGCCATCACCAAGGTGTTGTCCAAGCACAACCCGAAGATCCAGTTCCGGTCGTTTGATTCGATTGACAATGCGCCGGAAGAAAAGGCGCGCGGCATAACGATTGCCACAGCGCACGTGGAGTACGAGACGGCGAACCGGCATTATGCGCACGTCGATTGCCCCGGCCACGCCGACTACATCAAGAACATGATCACGGGCGCGGCCCAGATGGATGGTGCGATCTTAGTCGTAGCCGCAACCGATGGTCCGATGCCGCAGACGCGGGAGCACGTGCTGTTGGCCCGGCAGGTAGGCGTGCCCTACATCGTAGTGGCGCTCAACAAGTGCGATGCGGTCGATGATCCCGAACTGCTCGACCTGGTGGAACTCGAAGTACGTGAGTTGCTGAAGACCTATCAGTTTCCGGGCGACGATGTGCCAGTGGTACGGCTGTCGGCGTTGGGTGCGCTGAATGGGGAAGCCAAGTGGGAAAAGCAGATTGACGAGCTGATGGCGGCGGTAGACAAGAGCGTGCCGCAGCCGGCGCGCGAACTGGATAAGCCGTTCCTGATGCCGATTGAAGATATCTTCTCGATCTCGGGCCGCGGCACGGTTGTGACCGGACGAATCGAGCGCGGCAAGGTGAAGGTGGGCGAAGAAGTCGAAATCGTCGGCTTCCGCGAGACCCGCAAGACGGTTGTGACCGGCGTCGAAATGTTCAAGAAGCAGCTGGACGAAGGTCTGGCGGGCGACAATGCCGGACTGCTGCTGCGCGGCATTGCGAAAGAAGATGTGGAGCGTGGCATGGTGCTGGCCAAAGGCGGATCGATCACGCCGCACACCAAGTTCAAGGCCGAGGTCTACATTCTGACCAAGGAAGAAGGCGGGCGGCATACGCCGTTCTTCAAAGGCTACCGGCCGCAGTTCTACTTGCGGACGACGGATGTGACGGGAGTAGCGGAGTTGCCGGCGGCGACCGAGATGGTGATGCCGGGCGACAACGTGCAGTTGGTGATTGAGCTGATCACGCCGGTGGCGATGGAGAAGGGCTTGCGCTTTGCCATCCGCGAAGGCGGGCACACGGTGGGCGCGGGAACGATCAGCGAGATTATTCAGTAGCCTGGTGAGTGGAAAAAACGAACTGAGGATCAGAAACCCAGTGATCAGTTAGCGGTTCTCAGTTCTCAGATGGATTGAGCTAGAAGCTTAAGAGCTAGGAGCTAGAAGCAGGTTTTCAGCGGCTCGCAACATGCCGCCAGTTCTTTTCTCCCGGTGAGCCGGGAGAGCGAAAGAGTGAAACATGGTTGGAAAAGAAAGAATTCGCATCCGGCTGAAAGCGTACGACTATCGCATCCTGGACCAGTCCACGGGTGAGATCGTCGACACGGCGCGGCGTACTGGGGCGCAGATCGCGGGCCCGATCCCATTGCCCACGATGAAAAACAAGTACTGCGTGCTGCGTTCTCCGCACGTAGACAAGAAATCGCGGGAGCAGTTTGAGATCCGCACCCACAAGCGTCTGCTCGATATTCTCGAGCCCACGCAGCAGACTGTGGACGCTTTGATGAAACTCGATTTGCCCGCTGGTGTGGATGTCGAGATCAAGGCCTTTGGCAAGGAACATAAATAGCCGTCAGCTTTCAGCTGTCAGCTCAAGCTGATTCAGCTAGCGGAGAAGAATTGAAATGGCAAAAGTTACCGGAATTCTGGGCAAAAAAGTCGGGATGACGCAGCTCTTCGACGACAAGGGCGATGTGCATCCGGCCACCGTTCTGCAGGCGGGTCCCTGCGTGATTACGCAGCACAAGACCCAGACCCGCGACGGATATGACGCGGCGCAAATCGGCCTGGTTGAATTCATGAAGGAGTCGCGCCTGACCCAGCCCATGAAGGGACATCTGGGGAAGCACAACTTACCACCGGTGAAATTTCTGCGCGAAGTGCCGATTGAAGTCGAGAAAACGGAAGAGGCAATCGCGGTGAAGGCCGGAGACAGAGTGCTGGTCGACATTTTTGAGGGTGAGAAGTTTGTCGACATCGTCGGCATCAGCAAAGGGCGTGGGTTTGCCGGCGTAGTCCGGCGGCATCACTTTGCCGGTGGTCCCAAGTCGCACGGTTCGATGTTCCAGATCACGGGTTCGATCGGTTCATCGGCATTCCCTTCGCGTGTGTTCAAGGGCATGCGCATGTCGGGACACATGGGTGTGGACCGTGTGACCCAGCGCAATCTGCGCGTGTTGGGCGTAGACAAAGACGAAAACCTTTTGGTGGTTGAAGGCAGCGTGCCCGGTCCGAATGGCGGGTATCTGGTGATTACCAAGGCCAAGAAGCCGCCCAGAGAGCGTCGCGGATTTGGTGGCGCGGCGACGGTGGATCCGTTGAAGGCGGCGAAGAGGGCGGCGAAGAAGACTTAAGAACAGTCGTTGGCCGGTCGTCGTTGGCCAACCAGATTCACGGAAGACATATGGCAACTATCGATATTCATAATCTGAGCGGGGAGAAGGTCGGAACGCTTGACTTGGCCGACGAGGTTTTCGGCGCGGTCAATGAAGACCTGCTGTGGGAAGCGGTGAAGCACTACCGCGCCGCGCAGCGCGCCGGCACTCACGCCACCAAGAACAAGAAACTGGTCTCGGGCGCCGGCAAGAAACTGTGGAAGCAGAAGGGTACGGGACGCGCCCGCGTCGGCTCCATCCGTTCCCCGCTGTGGCGGCATGGTGGGACGGTGCATGGACCGCAACCACGCTCCTACGATTACGCGTTTCCCCGCAAAAAGTTGCTGGGAGCGTTACGCTCGGCGCTGGCTTCAAAGCTTTCCGATGGCAAGCTGATCGTGGTCAACGCGTTTGATGTGAAGGAACCGAAGAGCAAGTTGTTCCGCCAAGCTTTGAACGCGCTGAAGGTCGAGAGCACGGCCTTGCTGGTTGAAGCGGGACGAGACAGTAATCGTAACCTGACGTTAAGCTCGCGCAACTTGGATGGAGTCGAACTGGTCAACAGCAGCGCGGTCCATCCGTACCATCTGTTGCGCTATGATCGCGCTATTTTTTCGCAGCCGGCCATCGAGGCCCTGCAGGTTTCGTTGAAGAACTCGACTTCGAAGCGCCAGCGCAAGCAAAAAGACACGCCCGAGGAAGGCAGTAAGAAGGCCACCCGGGCTCCGCGACCTCGGGCGCGTCACGAAAAAGCGGCGGAGGTCGCCTGATGAAATCCGCATATCAGATCATTCGCCGTCCCGTGATCACGGAAAAAGGCCTGGCCATCAAGGAAAACCAGAACACGCTGGTCTTCCAGGTGGCGCCAGCTGCGACCAAGACCGAGATCCGGCAGGCGGTGCAGTCGATTTTCAAAGTGAAGGTGCTCTCCGTCCGCACCGCCACCTATCCGGGAAAAGAACGCCGCCGGGGAAAGTTTGCCGGCTATCGTCCCGACTGGAAGAAGGCATACGTGCGTTTGAAGACCGGTGAGAAGATGCCGGAGTACGCGCAGAACCTTTAATTCGTCGTTGGTCGTTCGTCGTTGGTCGTGGCGAGCGCACACAGCGACAGGAAAAAGCTAGAAACTAGAAGCTAGAAGCTAAGAGCTAAGAGCTGATTTTATGCCAATCAAGACATACCGACCGACTACGCAGACGTTGCGCTACCGGACCACGCTGGTCAACGACGACATTACGACCCGGCATCCGCACAAGCCGCTGGTCGAACCCAAGCAGCGCAGTGGCGGACGTCGCAACAGCGGCGACACTACTATGTGGCATCGCGGCGGCGGCCACAAGCGCAAGCTGCGCCTGATTGATTTCAAGCGCGACAAGAACGGGATCCCGGCGACGGTGGCTTCGATCGAGTACGATCCCAACCGTTCGGCGCGCATCGCGTTGCTCAGCTACGCAGACGGCGAGAAGCGTTACATCTTGCAGCCCGACGGGCTCAAGGTTGGACAGAAGGTAGTCAGCGGTCCGGAAGCGGACATTCTGGTGGGCAATGCACTGCCCTTGAAGAATATTCCGCCGGGCACGACCATTCACAACGTTGAGTTGAAGCCCGGCAAGGGGGCGCAGATGGTGCGCTCGGCCGGCGGTTCGGCCCAGTTGGTGGCCAAGGAAGGCGAGTACGCGCTGGTCAAGCTGCCTTCGGGCGAGACCCGCAAAGTTTCGCAGGATTGCATGGCCACGATCGGCCAGGTGGGAAATCTTGACCACGAAAACATCACCATCGGCAAGGCGGGACGCATGCGCTGGCTGGGACGCCGTCCGGTGAACCGTGGTGTCTCCATGAACCCGGTCGACCATCCGCACGGCGGTGGTGAAGGCAAGACATCCGGCGGCCGGCATCCGGTCACGCCGTGGGGACAGCCGACACGCGGCTACAAGACGCGCAATAACAAGCGCACGGACGCGTTTATCGTGAACCGGCGCGGTAAGAAATAGGAAGGCGTCGCTGGCCATCGGTCGTTGGCAAAGGCAGATTTCTCACCGCTGAAGCGGTTCGGAATGACAAGGATTTTGGAATTAGCTAAAAGCTAGGAGCTAACAGCTAGAAGCTGACTTTATGGCACGTTCAACTAAGAAGGGTCCGTTCGTGGATGGCTACCTGCAAGCGCGGGTGGACGGCATGAACTCGCGTAATGAGAAGAAGGTGCTGCGCACCTGGTCGCGGCGCTCGACCATCATTCCGGAGATGGTGGGCCACACCATCGCGGTGCACAACGGCAAAAAGTTTATTCCGGTGTACATCACGGAAAACATGGTGGGTCACAAGCTGGGTGAATTCAGTTTCACCCGCCAGTTCAAGGGCCACTCGATGCGGGCGGCCACCGAGACCGCGGCCCGTCCGGCGGGCGTGCCCGGCGGTCCGGGAGCGATCACCCCGGCGGCGGGTTCGGCTCCGGCAGCGCCGGCGCCCAAGGCGTAGGAGACAAATATGGAATTTCGAGCTCAAGTCCGCTTCACCCGGGTCTCGCCGCAGAAGGCGCGCCTGGTGCTGGAGTTGATCAAAGGCCGCAAGGTGGAAGATGCGCTAAATATTCTGATCTTTACCAAGAAGCGCGTGGCCGCCACGGTCGAAAAGCTGCTGCGTTCGGCGCTCGAGAACGCCAACTATCTGAGCAGCGAAAAAGGTATCGACGTCGATGTGGACAAGCTTTATGTGAAGGACGCAGTGGCCAACGACGGGCCGCGCATGAAGCGCATTCGCCCGGCGCCGATGGGCCGCGCGTTCCGTTACGTGCGGCGTATCGCGCACATTGAAATCGTCCTGGCGGAACGCGGCAAAAGCGGCGAAGGGCTGGCCACGGTAGTGGGCGAAGAGACAGCGACCGCCAAGACTCCGGCCCGGGCCAAGGCTGGCGCAAAACGCAAACCGCCGGCGGGCAAGAAGAAAGTAGGAGCCAGATAATGGGACAAAAAGTTCATCCCTACGGTTTTCGGCTGGGCTACACCAAGCCCTGGAAGTCGCGCTGGTTTGTGGAGCGCGATTACGACAAGCTGCTGCTTGAAGACGTCAAGCTGCGCAATGAGCTGAAAGACAAGCTCAAGTCGGCGGGCGTGAGCTCGATTGAAATCGAGCGTCCCGGCAACAAGCTGCGGGTCATCATCAAGACGGCGCGGCCGGGCATCATCATCGGACGCAAAGGCGCCGAGATCGACAAGCTCAAGGGCGACGTGCAGAAGCGCACCGGCCGCGAAGTCTACATCGATATTCAGGAAGTGCACAAGCCGGAACTGGATGCGCAACTGGTATCGGAATCGATTGCCCTGCAACTCGAAAAGCGTGTGGGCTTCCGCCGCGCCATGCGCAAGGCAGTAGATTCCGCATTGCGCTTCGGATGCAAAGGCATCAAAGTCCGGGTCAGCGGCCGCCTGAACGGCAACGAAATCGCGCGCTCGGAGTGGTATCTGCAGGGCCGTCTGCCGCTGCACACGCTGCGCGCCGACATTGACTACGGTTTTACCGAAGCCCGCACCACCTACGGCGTGATCGGAGTGAAGTGCTGGGTCTACAAAGGCGAAATTTTGCCGGCCAAAAAGCGCGAACCGCAGCAGGCAGGCGCGTTCTGAGGGGTTCGAGCCAGAGGCTAGAAGCTAAGAGCTGATTCTTATGTTGATGCCAAAGAAAGTGAAGTACCGCAAGCAGCAGCGCGGACGTATGACCGGAAAAGCCTGGCGCGGCAGCCAGCTGGCTTTCGGAGATTTCGGCCTGAAGGTTCTCGAGCCGGGCTGGATCACCGACCGTCAGATCGAGGCGGCGCGCGTGGCCATGACCCGGTTCGTCAAGCGCGGCGGCAAGATTCAGATCCGCCTGTTTCCGGACAAGCCGGTCACCAAGAAGCCGGCTGAAACCCGTATGGGGAAGGGCAAGGGCGCGCCTGATCACTGGGTGGCGGTGGTGCGGCCGGGCAAGATCCTATTTGAGATGGAAGGGGTCACGCAGCAGGACGCCAGCGAAGCCATGCGCCTGGCTTCTCACAAACTGCCGTTGCGCACCGTGTTTGTGAAGCGCGAAGGGGCGCATTAGAAAATATTCGTGGCCGGAATTCAGAAACTGAAAGCTGAACTGATATGAAATCGGAAAAAGTACGGAATTTGACTGCTGACGAACTGCTCTCACAGGAGCGCGAGTTGAGCGACCAGCTTTTTAAACTGAAGTTCCAGCTCAACATGGGACAGACCGAGAGCCTGAAGAAGATTCGCGGCTTGCGCCGGGACATTGCGCGGGTAAAGACCATCGCTCGCGAGCGCGAGTTGGTCGCCTCCGGCGGAACGGAGAAAAAGTAGTATGGCTGAAACCAAGACACAATCCGCGGAACAGCACGAGCAGTCGCAACAGGCGGGACGGCGCAAGATCGTGGTCGGCGAAGTGGTCTCGAGCCGCATGCACAAGACCATCGTGGTGCAGGTGGTACGCAAGAAGGCGCATCCCTTCTACAAACGCGTGGTCTCGAAGGCCAAGAAGTTTTACGCGCACGACGAGAAGAACATTGCCCGCGTCGGTGACGTGGTGCGCCTCGAAGAGACCCGTCCGCTCTCCAAGTTGAAGCGCTGGCGACTGAAGGAAGTGGTCCGGCAGGCCGCGTTGCTGCCGGAAGCGACGCTTCCGGAAGTCAGTTAAGCGGAAGGGCGCAGAGGAGATCTGATTATGGCTGTGATGATGAGATCGATGCTCGAGGTCGCCGACAACTCCGGCGCCCGCAAGCTACAGATGATTCTGCCGCTTGGCGGTTCGACCGGCTTGAATGCCGGGCTGGGTGACGTCATCACTGCCAGCGTGAAAGAGGCGGCCCCGGAAGGACAGGTGCAAAAGGGCAAAGTGGTGAAGGCGGTCATCGTGCGCACGCGAAAAGAACATCGGCGCCGCGACGGCACCTACATTCGCTTTGACAGCAATGCCGCGGTGCTGATCAACGATGCCGGCGAGCCAGTGGGGACCCGCGTCTTCGGACCGGTGGCCCGCGAACTGCGCGAGCGCAAGTTTCTGAAGATTGTTTCGTTGGCGCCGGAAGTACTTTAACCTGCGCTGCTTACTGAAAATTAAGAGTTGAGAGCCGAGAAGCCAGAATGAAGACAGTCGAGAGAGCGAACAAGCGAGTGGACCTGCGGCGCAACGATACGGTGCGCGTCATCACCGGGCGCGATAAGGGAAAAGAAGGCCGCGTTCTGCGCATTTTTCCCAACGATGCCAAGATCCTGGTCGAGCATGTCATGCTGGTGAAAAAGCATGTGCGTCCCAATCCGCAACGCAATGTGAAAGGTGGAATCGCCGAGCAGGAAAGCCGGATCGCGATTTCGAACGTGGGCCTGATGTGCCCCAGTTGCAAACGTCCAGTACGCATCGGACACGAGTTCCAGGGCGAACGCAAAGTTCGAGTGTGCCGCAAATGCGGAGCAACGCTGGATAAGTAGTCAAAGAGCTTCTAGCTCCTGGCTGCTAGCTAGAGTACAAGAGGTCCGGATTTTGAAGTTAGAAGCTAGGAGCCAGTAGCTAGAAGCTGAGTTCCAGAGGAAGCAAATGGCAAAAGAGAAAAGAGACAAGCAAGGCGAAAAGCAACAGCAGGAGGCGAAGCCCGCGCAGGCGCATCACGCCGCCAAGGAGACGCCGCGGCTCAAGAGCCGCTTCAAGGCTGAAGTTGCGCCTGCGCTGATGAAGGAATTCGACCTGAAAAATCCCATGGCAGTTCCGCACCTCAACAAGATTGTGGTCAACATGGGAGTAGGCGAGGCTACGCAGAACGCCAAGATCCTCGATCCCGCGGTCAACGAACTGGGGCAGATCACTGGCCAGAAGCCGATTACTACCAAGGCCAAGAAATCGATTGCGGCCTTCAAGGTGCGTGAAGGACAGGCCATCGGCGCTATGGTGACGCTGCGCGGCGACCGGATGTGGGAATTCTTGGACCGGCTGTTGAACGTGGCGCTGCCCCGGGTGCGCGACTTCAAGGGAGTCTCGACCAAATCGTTCGATGGGCGCGGCAATTACACCCTGGGACTGCACGACCAGCTGATTTTTCCCGAGATTGACTACGCCCGGGTGGACAAAACCAAGGGGATGAACGTCACCATCGTGACCACGGCGGGGAATGACGACCAGGCGCGAGTGTTGCTGAAGCATCTGGGAATGCCCTTCCGTCCGTAATGGCGGAAGCGTGAACCAGTCTTAACTGAGAGCTGAAGGCCGGGAGCTGAGAGCTTGGGCCGGAAGCTGGGAGCTAAAAGTAAATTGACTACTGCAAAAAGAGTGAAGGACGCAAAGATCGAGGCGAAGTTTGACAAAGCGCGAGGCAAGGAGCCGAAGCTGAAGTTCTCCTCGCGCCGTCATAACCGCTGCAAACTGTGCGGACGTCCGCGCGCTTATCTGCGCAAGTTCGGGATTTGCCGCCTGTGTTTCCGCGGCCTGGCGTTGCGCGGAGAGATTCCTGGGGTTGCGAAGTCGTCGTGGTAGGGAGTGAGTAGTGAATCTCCCACCTTTGCGCACAAAACGCACAACGGTGGGGCACCCGAGGCTGGGGGAAACAAGTTTGGGTGGCCGAATTTGGGTGGCCAACTTTGGATAACCAAGTCCGGGTGAAATCGTCGTCGCGGGTTCTTCGGTCGAGTGCGAATTGGGCCGAAGCAAACGGGCGGCGGAGGAGAAGCAAACGATGAATTTGACCGATCCGGTCGCAGATATGCTGACACGTATTCGCAATGCGATACGCGCCCGCCACCAGAAGGTTGATGTTCCTGCCTCCAAGCTGAAGGTGGAGATTGCCCGCATCCTCAAAGAGGAAGGCTACATCTCCAACTTCAAGCCGGCGGAGGAGGAAGGCCACAAGGTCCTGCGCATCTACTTGAAGTACGGCAACAACAACGAAGCCGCGATCTCGAACGTGGAGCGCGTGTCCCGGCCGGGTTGCCGGGTCTATGTGCGGCGCAGCGAGATCCCGCGCGTGCTGGGCGGGCTGGGCATCAATATCCTGACCACGCCCCGCGGAGTCATGACCGGACGCCAGGCGCGCAAGCAGGGTGTGGGTGGCGAAGTGTTGTGCGAGATTTGGTAGGGCAGTTGCTAGCTACTGGCTTCTGGCTACTAGCTAGAGACAAGCGGCAAGATGAAAACAGTGGGTAACCGCAGAAATGCGACTTGGTTAGAAGCCAGGAGCTAGAAGCTAGAAGCCTATGTCAAGAATTGGAAGAAAACCGATCCCGCTCCCCAAGGGAGTTGCGGTCAAAATCGAAGGCGACATGGTGAACGTTCAGGGTCCCAAGGGCAAGCTGGACACCCAGTTGCCGCGGGGCATTCGTATGGAGCAGCAGGACGGCAACCTGGTGGCGATTCGCGAGAACGATTCGCAGGCCGCGGTCCATGGACTGGCGCGCGCGCTGGTCAACAATGCCGTCGAAGGCGTCACCAAGGGCTGGACCCGGGAACTCGAAATCGTCGGCATCGGATATCGAGCCGAACTCAAAGGCAAGACCACCGTGGTCTTCAGCCTGGGATACTCGCATCCTATCGAGTATCCGCTGCCGGTCGGGATTGAGGCGACGGTCGATCCCAAGCAGACCAAGCTGAGCGTTACTGGTATCGATCGCCAAAAAGTTGGCCAGGTAGCCGCGGAAATGCGCAGCCTGCGCCCGCCCGATCCGTACAAGAACAAGGGCGTGCGCTATGTGGGCGAGCGTCTGAAAAAGAAGGTTGGTAAGACCGGAGCGAAGTAGCCGCCGTTGGTCGTTGGCCGTTGGTCGTTGGCCAACCCCAAGCAGGGGGAAGCGGAGCGCCGCAGAAATTTTCAGTGTCGGAGTTGTTGGTTTTGCGATAGGCCAACGACCTACGACCAAGGACAGACGGAAATGCTGACCCAGACATCGAAGAATGCGAATCGGCGGCACGTTCATAAGCGTATCCGCAAGAAGGTCCTCGGCACATCCGAACGGCCGCGGTTGAACGTGTATCGCTCGTTGAATCATATTTACGTCCAGTTGATCGACGACCTGAAGGGCGAAACCCTGGTTTCCGCCAACTCCGCTGAAGGCAAAAAGGGCGAGCGGCGCACCGGGGGCAATCTTGCCGCGGCCAAGAGTGTCGGCAAGAACATTGCGGAGCGCGCCAAGGCCAAGGGGATCGCGAAAGTGGTGTTCGACCGGGGGGGCTACATTTATCACGGACGGGTCAAGGCCCTGGCGGATTCCGCCCGCGACGCCGGGCTGCAGTTTTAACAAATTGGGTAATTGAGAAATCGGGCAATGGAAAAGCGAGTGATTCTTAAATTACTCGATTACTAAATTGCTCAATTAGTAAATTTTGAAATGAGAATCAATGCCAACTGTGATTAAGAAGCTTGATGCGAATTCCTACCAGCTGAAAGACCAGGTGGTCTCGATCAACCGCGTGACCAAAGTGGTGAAGGGCGGAAAGAACCTGTCCTTCGCGGCCCTGGTCGTGGTGGGAGATCCCAGCGCTGCGGTCGTCGGTTATGGCTCGGGGAAAGCGAAGGAAGTTCCCCAAGCGATTCGCAAGGGAATCGAGTCCGCGAAAAAGAACCTGATGCGGGTCAACCTGACGCAAACCAGCATCCCGCACCTGGTGCTGGGGCGCTACGGCTCGGGCCGGGTATTGCTGAAGCCCGCTCCTGAAGGGACCGGAGTGATTGCGGGCGGCGCGGTGCGCGCGGTTATGACTTCGGCTGGCATCCAGAATGTGCTCACAAAATCGATTGGCACCACCAATCCGCACAATGTCATCAAGGCGACTTTCGACGCGCTCAAACATTTGAAGAACAAGAGCGACGTGGCTGCCATGCGTGGCAAGTCGGTCGAGGAACTTTAATCATGCCGAACAAACTGGCAAAGAAATCGTATGCGGGCAGCGGGACGATGATCCAGTTGAAGTGGGTGCGTTCGGCTATTTGCGCTCCAGTTCAACAAAAGCTGGTGGTCAAGGGGCTGGGTTTCACACGGTTGAACCAGATCATCGAGCGCCCTGACAACCCTGCCATTCGCGGCATGGTGGCCAAGGTGCCGCATCTGGTGGAGATTGTTCAGTCATAAGTCGTCAGTCATCAGTCCTCAGCAAAAGACTGAGAGCGGATAGCTGATAGCTGAGAGTTTATTTATATGAATCTTTCAAACATTCGCGCACCAAAGAAGGCGACGGCAAACAAGAAGCGCGTGGGCCGCGGCATGGGATCCGGTATGGGCAAGACTTCCACCCGCGGACACAAGGGCCAGCGCTCGCGTAGCGGTTCGCGCATGATGCGCGGCTTTGAAGGCGGCCAGATGCCCTTGCATCGCCGCATGCCGAAGCGCGGGTTCACCAACATTTTTCGCCAGGAATTCAACATCGTGAACCTGGAGAAATTGGTGGCGCTGGGTGAGAACACCATCACGCCCGACGTATTACGCAAAGCCGGGGTGATCAAGACCAAACACCCCGTCAAGGTGCTCGGAGACGGCGAGGTGACCATTGCCCTCACCGTGTACGCGCACAAATTTTCCAAGTCGGCCCAGGAGAAGATCGCGAAGGCTGGCGGCAAGTTCGAGGTCCTGTAGCCCATGCTGGAGAAACTGGCGAACGTCTTTCGTATCCCGGACCTGCGCAAGCGCATTCTGTTCACGCTTGGGCTGCTGGCGGTGTACCGCCTGGGCGGACACATTCCCACGCCGGGGGTGAATGCAGATAAGCTGCAGCAATTCTTCGAGCAGAACAAAGGCAGTCTGCTGGGCTTCGTGGACCTGTTTTCCGGCGGACAGCTTCGCCGTCTGACAATTTTTGCGCTGGGCATCATGCCCTATATCACGGCCTCGATCATTTTGCAGTTGCTGACTGTGGTCTATGAGCCTCTCGCCAAGTTGCAGAAGGAAGGCGAACTCGGCCGCAAGAAAATTACCCAGTGGACCCGCTATTTGACTGTGATCCTGGCCTCGGTTCAGTCCTTCGGCATCGCCTGGCAGTTGCAACGAAGCGGAGATTTTGTCGTCCATCCCGGCCCCGCGTTCATTCTGATGACTATGCTGACCCTGACTACGGGCAGCGCCTTCATCATGTGGCTGGGGGAGCAGATTACTGAGCGTGGCGTCGGCAACGGCATGTCGCTGCTGATCTTCGCCGGTATCGTCGTCGGGCTGCCGCGGGCGGTGATCGATCTCTACCAGAAGGTCAGCACCGATGCCTGGGGAGTATTTACCGCGCCAGCAACGATCCTGCTGATCGGCGTCATGGTGTTGGTGGTTGCGTTCATCGTTTATGTGGAGCGCTGCGAGCGCCGGATTCCGGTGCAGTACGCCAAGCGCGTGGTCGGTCGCAAGGTGATGGGCGGGCAGTCCACGCACCTGCCTTTGCGGGTGAATTCCGGCGGCGTCATGCCGGTGATTTTTGCGTCGTCAATCCTGACCCTTCCGCAGACCGTGGGCTACAGTCTGCGCAACAACCGTTATTTCGGAGAACTGATCCGCAATCTGGGATGGGGAGAGCCGCTGTACACGTTCCTATATGCCGTGGGCATCATCTTCTTCGCCTATTTCTATGTATCGATTGTCTTCAACCCCAACGAGGTTGCCGACAATATGCGGAAGTATGGCGGGTTTATTCCCGGCATTCGCCCCGGCAAGCGTACTGCGGACCACATCAACGAGATCCTGACCCGGATTACACTGGTCGGAGCTCTGTACCTGATCATCATTTCTTTCATTCCAGAATGGATGATCACCGGAATTCATCTGAACCATCTCTACGGGCCGATTGGAACGTTTTTCGAGCGACTGCCTACCTGGGTCACCAACGGGCTCGGAGTGAATTTTTACTTTGGCGGAACTTCGCTGCTGATTGTGGTCGGTGTGGCCATGGACACGGTCACCCAGATCGAAGCTCAGCTGGTGATGCGCCACTACGACGGCTTCACGCCGCGCAGCGGGCGTATTCGTGGCCGCCGCACTTGGTCTTAGTGTCGGCGCGAGCGCCCCGCTCGTGCGGCAAGTGGCACGGCCCCGCTTTTGTTCGAAGGTGTTCGAGAAGTTGAGAGAGTTCAACGGTCGTCGAGCTGGTTGAGTGAAATTGCAATCGGGAGGCGGGAGGACCAGTTCGATGGCGGAGGCAACCTCGCGCGGCATCGGAACGGTCATTCTGCTCGGCTCTCCGGGCGCGGGCAAAGGTACGCAAGCCAAGAAGATCGTGGAGCGTTATCGTATCCCGCAGATTTCTACGGGGGACCTGCTGCGGGAGAATGTGCAGCGCGGCACTCCGCTGGGCTTGGCAGCCAAGGACGTGATGTCGCGGGGCGGACTCGTACCCGACGACTTGATGTATGACATGGTGGCGCAGCGCTTGAGGAGTGAGGATTGCCAGCGCGGCTTCATTCTTGATGGGTTCCCCCGGAATCCGGCCCAGGCCGGATGGCTGGATGCGTTTCTGGAGAACGAGTTCTTTGAAAAGGGGCAAGGGGAGCCGTGCCTGCCCATTGTGATCCGAATTAACGTGGATTATAATAAGTTGTTACGTCGGATTACTGGACGCCGTTCTTGTCCCGTCTGTGGACGGATCTATAACGTCTACTCCCAGCCACCCCGTGTCGCTGATCGATGCGATGTTGATGGTTCTGCGCTGGTCACCCGCGACGATGACCGTGAAGAAGTCATCCGGGACCGACTGGCAGCCTACGAACTGCAGACCAAGCCCGTCGCGGAATACTACGCGCGCAAAGGGCGGTTGGTTTCGGTGGATGGCGACCTGCCGATCAACGAGGTCACAGAACAGATTTTCAGAGTGATCGAGAGCCAGCGCGGCGTACCGGCCGGTGATAAGTAGATCCGATAAGTGAATTCGACAAAGTAGACCATGGCGATTGTCTGCAAATCGGCGGCGGAGATTGAAAAGATGCGGCGGAGCGGCGGCATCGTGCGCGAGGTGCTGGACCATGTTCGCACCCTGGTGGTGCCGGGCGCGACCACGATGGACCTGGAACGCGCGGCCGAACAGAAAATCAAGGACCTGAATGTGAAACCGGCGTTCAAGGGATATTTCGACTATCCCTGCGTGCTCTGCACCTCGATCAATGAAGAGATTGTTCATGGCATCCCTTCAGAAAAAAGAGTTTTGAAAGCCGGCGACATTGTTTCGATCGATTGCGGCGTTGTGCTGGATGGCTACTACGGCGATGCCGCTATCACCGTCCCGGTGGACGGTTCGATCACCCCGGAGTTGACCAAGCTCCTCGAAGTGACCGAAGCGTCGTTGTACCGTGGCATCGAGGCGGCGCGGATCGGGAATGCAGTAGGAGACGTTGGCGCGTCGGTACAGGAATTTGTAGAGGCCAACGGCTTCAGCGTGGTCCGGGAATTTGTAGGGCACGGCATCGGAACCCGCCTGCACGAAGAGCCGCAGGTGCCGAACTACGGTACGCGCGGTCACGGAGCGCGCTTGCGAGAGGGTATGGTGCTGGCGATCGAGCCCATGGTGAACTCTGGAAGTCCGGGGACCAGGGTGCTCGACGACAAGTGGACCGCCGTAACGGCCGACGGCAGCTACAGCGCGCACTTTGAGCACTGTGTCGCGGTCACGAAAGATGGCCCGATGATTTTGACGCAGTAGAGCTGCTAGCTCCTGGCTTCTAGCTGCTAGCTTGAACCGGAAGCCGCATGATTTAGCTAGAAGCTAGTAGCCAGAAGCTAGAAGCTGATTTTAAGGAGTCGATGAGCAAAGAGGACGCGATTGAAGTGATGGCGACGGTCGTAGAACCGTTGCCCAATGCCATGTTCAAGGTTGAACTCGAGAACAAGCACCAGGTGCTGGCGCACGTCTCGGGAAAGATGCGCAAGAACTTTATCCGCATCCTGCCTGGCGACAAGGTCGCGGTTGAGCTCTCGCCCTACGACTTGAACCGCGGGCGCATCGTGTATCGCTATAAATGAAATGCTGTCTCGTCGGTCGTCGTGACTTGCCGCCGGCTGAGGGCTGACGGCTGAAGGCTGGTTTATGAAAGTACGAGCATCGGTAAAGAAAATTTGCGATAAGTGCAAGGTCATCCACCGCAAGGGTGTGGTGCGCGTGATCTGCGTCATTTCCAAGCACAAGCAGCGCCAGGGTTAAAGACTAGAGGAGCAATATGGCACGCATTGCAGGCGTCGATCTACCGCGCAACAAGCGGACGAATATCGCGCTGACCTACATTTACGGCATCGGCAATTCCCGCTCCGCCCACATTCTGGACGCGGCCAAGGTGGATCCGATGAAGAAGATCCAGGACCTGGGCGAGGACGAAGTGAACCGCATCCGCCAGGTGATTGAAGCCGAAGGCCTAGTGGAAGGCGATTTGCGCAAAGAAGTTTCGATGAACATCAAGCGGTTGATCGAAATCGGTTCGTACCGCGGCTATCGTCATCGCCGGAACCTGCCGGTCCGCGGACAACGCACCCACACCAACGCGCGTACCCGAAAGGGCCCGCGTAAGGGCACAGTGGCGGCCAAGAAGAAATCGGCGGCCAAGACTTAGAAAAGCAGCTGCTAGCTTCTAGCTCCTAGCTAGAAGCTAAAAGCTAGGAGCTAGAAGCTAATATGGCAAAACCAGCAGCACCAGCGGCAGCGGGGACCGGAGCGGCGGCGCCGGATAAAAAGGGCAAGAAGAAAACCTTCAAGAAGAAGGAGCGGAAGCACGTTCCGCACGGCATCGCCCATATCCAGGCTTCGTTCAACAACACAATTGTGACCATTGCCGACCAGGCAGGCAACGTTCTGGCCTGGAAGAGTTCGGGTTCGCTGGGTTTCCGCGGATCGCGAAAAGGGACGCCGTTTGCTGCCCAGCAGGCAGCCCAGAACGCCGCCAGCATGGCCCGCGATCACGGCGTGCGCAGCGTTGAAGTGCGGGTGAGCGGCCCTGGTTCGGGACGCGAATCCGCGATTCGTGCTCTGGCTGCAGCAGGAATTGAAGTGCGCAACATCAAGGATGCCACGCCGATTCCGCACAACGGTTGCCGCCCGCCGAAGCGCCGGAGAGTTTAGAAAACCAGTTTCCAGTTTTTGGTTCTCAGTTCTCAGCGGAACTGGAAACTAGAAACCGGAAACACGAAACTGATTTTGGTCCGGGACGAAGGGTGAAGCCAAACCTGTAAACCGGTCATCTGATAAGGAGAAACAACTTGGCCCGTTACACTGATCCCGTCTGCCGTCTCTGCCGCCGCGAGGGAATGAAACTGTTCCTCAAAGGCACAAAGTGTTTCAGCGATAAATGTCCCATCGAGAAGCGTAACTTTGCTCCTGGACAGCATGGCAAGGACCGCAAAGCCAAAATCGTCGGCTACGGTCTGCAGCTTCGTGAAAAGCAGAAAGCCAAGCGCATCTACTTCACCCAGGAAAGCCAGTTCCGCAACTATTTCGAAAAAGCAGCGCGGACCCGGGGTGTCACCGGTGAAATGCTTCTGCAACAGCTGGAGCGCCGCCTGGATAACGTGGTCTACCGCCTCGGCTTCGGGATGTCCCGCCGCCAGGCCCGCCAGTTAGTGCGTCACGGCCACATCCATGTGAATGGACACAAAGTTAATATTCCCTCGTACCAGGTCAGCGTGGGCGAAGAGATCGCGATCCGCGAATCCAGCAAGAAGCTGCCCATCCTGGAGCCGGCCAAGGAATTTGCCAGCCACCAGAATGCACCCAACTGGCTGGAGATCGATCGCGATAACTACAAGGGCAAAGTTTTGGCCTTGCCCAAGCGCGAAGACATCAACCTACCGGTGAACGAGCAGTTGATTGTGGAGTTGTACAGTAAATAGTTTCGAGTTTCCCCTTTCTGGTTTCGAAACCAGAAACTGGAAACCAGAAACTGATTTTCTCGGTCCTTTAATTCGAGCCAGATCAGCCTGTCTCTGACGCTTGACCTGAATGAAACGCGGACCTGTTCAGGGATGTCAAGACTGAGCCAAACGGCCGAAGGAGAACAACGTAATGCTTTGGAAGGGATTTCAAAAACCCAAACGCCTCGCCGTCGATACTTCAACCCTAACTGACAAGTACGGCATCTTCTGGGCCCAGCCGTTTGAACGCGGCTTCGGCACCACCATCGGCAACGGACTGCGCCGCGTCATGCTATCTTCCATCGAAGGCGCTGCGGTCACCGCCGTGAAGATCGAAGGCGTGCTGCACGAGTTTCAGTCGATTCCTGGTGTAGTCGAAGATGCGACCGACATCATCCTCAACCTGAAGCAGATTCCGTTCAAGCTGGCGGGTGACGCTCCCAAGGCGATCTATCTGCGCAGCGACCAGCCCGGCGTAATTACTTCAGGCATGATTGAAGCGGATGCCGACGTCGAGGTGCTCGACAAAGACGTCTACATCGCCACGGTCAGCGAGGGTGGCAAGCTGGACATGGAAATGCGCCTCAAGCGCGGCCGCGGGTACGTTTCGGCAGACAAGAATTTCGACGAAGATCTGGGCATCGGTTTCATTCCCATCGACTCGGTACACTCTCCGGTGCGCAAGTGCAACTACACCGTGGAAGCGGCGCGTCTGGGACAGATCACCGATTACGACAAGCTAACTCTCGAAGTGTGGACCAACGGCTCCATCACTCCGGCTGATTCCATCGGCCTGGCGGCGAAGCTGTTGAAAGACCACATGAACATCTTCATCAACTTCGAGGAGGACATCGAGACGTCCACTTCGACCGACGACCGTAAGCCGGAAATCAAGAACGAGAACCTGAACCGGTCAGTTGAGGAGTTGGAGCTTTCGGTACGCAGCTACAACTGCCTGAAGAATGCGAACATTCAGACCATCGGAGAACTCGTCCAGAAAACTGAAGCCGAAATGCTGAAGACCAAAAACTTCGGCCGCAAGTCGCTGAACGAGATCAAGGAAATTCTGTCGTCGATGGGCTTGAGCCTGGGTATGAAGATCGACGAGCACGGCAACGCCGTGCCCGGCCCGACCTCGAACCAGGTGTTGCCGGCATCGGCTTACGGTCCGGATAACGATCTATAAGACAGTTTCGGGTGGCGCACTGCGCCACCCAGTTTCTGGTTTCTAGTTTCCAGTTTTCCCTGACGATATTCATTTTCGGGGCGCCTGAAACCAGAAACTGGAAACCAGAAACTGGAAACCAGAAACTGAAGGAATCACGATGCGTCACAAAGTAGCAGGATGGAAACTGGGGCGTAACACCAGCCACCGCCGCTCCTTGCTGCGGAACCTGGTGACTTCGCTTATTCTCGAAGAGCGAATCGAGACTACCGTGCCCAAGGCCAAGGCCCTGCGTCCGCTGGTCGAGAAGATGATCACGCTGGGTAAGCGCGGCGATCTGGCGGCACGCCGCCAGGCGCTTGCTTACCTGATGACGAGTGCCGCCGTGAACAAACTCTTTGATACCGTCGCTCCCCGTTTCGGAGACCGCGAGGGTGGATACCTGCGCATCGTCCGCGCCGGCTGGCGCAAGGGCGACGGTGCCGACACGGCTTTCGTCGAACTCCTCGGCAGTGAAAAGCTGCAGGAGGAGAAACGCGAGAAGCGAGCCGTGGCCCGTTCCAAGCGCGCCGAAGAGGCCAAACGAGCCATGGAAGAAGCCGAGGCACAGCAGGGAGTCGAGCATCCCGCTGAGCACGCCGAAGGCGCTGACAAGGTGAAGGACGACAAAGAGTAACTCGTGAAAGCGGGGCGCGCTTCATAGCCCGCCCCGTCCTCCCTTGGGTTTGTCTCCACTCGTACATGTCCTCTGGAGTCTATCCACCGTAATCTTGCCCTGGTTTGCCCTCAGGCTAGACTGAGTGTGAGGCCCAATGGAGTTTTCGCGCAATCAAATCGGCATCGCGGTAGCGGCCGGGGTTCTGCTGCTGATCGTTTTTTTTGGCTATCTCATTCATCTGAACGGCCAAGGTCCGGTGCTCGATCGATCGGAAGACCGCGATCCATTGTCAGGCATACCCAATTCCATCTCGCTGAATCCGCTGCGTGACCGCAGTTCCGAGCGTGAGTCGGCGAAGTTTATCCGCAGCAT
>Ga0307471_100000370_pt1 | contig 22792 bp, 16 predicted proteins | sample atmos_gasesAM3C__2_FD_204566 | JGI IMG/M metagenome (GOLD analysis project Ga0307471, IMG submission 204566) | Hardwood forest soil microbial communities from Morgan-Monroe State Forest, Indiana, United States - atmos_gasesAM3C_515 | ecosystem: Environmental > Terrestrial > Soil > Temperate...
GTTGACCTTGAGGAGATCGACCTCGCAGGCGCTCGTCCCATTGAACGAAGTGGCAATCGGGTGACCATTGCTGTCGAAGCAGGAGCCCGCGCCCGTCTGGTTGGCCCCGCCGGCGAAGGCACCTTCCGAGTTCCACGCCGCGTGCGTTGACGTGTCACTGACCGACACGCACTGCGCTCCGGGGCACGCGACGGCAGCGCGGACAATTGAGCGACCGATGACCAGCCCCCCGAGCGCAAGCCCGACTGTGGCGATCGCCACAACGATGATCCGCGACCGCCTGTTGAAGTCGGTGTTCATGCGGCCCTTCCTCGAGCCCCCTCGATGATCGACTGGATTGGATCGCAAGTATAGGCGTAGGCGCAAGACACTGCCAGGTCGGCTTGCCGCCCGAGCTCGAACAAATTTGCGGGTTGGCGCGGCAGCCGTGGTTATCTATCGAGGTCCGCGACAGACACGCCCCTGGAGGTCAACGATGACGGCAATCCCCGCGCCGCACGCCGATACGGGCTACCGGCGCTTCCTCGACGAGTGCGAGCACCTCGCCCGGCCGTTTGGCCCAGGCTCGTTCGGCGCCAAGGCAGAAGCCTTCGCTCGCTTCTTCGGCACGCCCAAGTTCTTGATCGGTCAGACGCTCCTGGTGGGAACCTGGATTCTGCTCAACGCGCTCAAGATTGTTCACTTCGACATCTACCCTTTCATCCTGCTCAACCTTGCGTTCAGCCTTCAGGCGGCATACGCCGCGCCGCTGATCCTGCTCGCCCAGACTCGCCAGGCCGATCGCGACAAGGCGCATGCTGAGGCGGACGCCAAACACCGCGAGGCGGTGGCGCGCAGCACGATCCAACGAGAGGTGCAGGCCCAGCGAGGCATCACCCTGCTCAAACAATTGCTCGATGAGAACACCGCGCTCACGAAGCAGGTCGAGGCGCTGACCCGCGAGATCCACGGCAAGGTTGTCGCGGCCTAACATGTCCGGATCAAAAGACGCTCGGATACAGGTCTCTTGCGAACAACGAAACATGCACACACGGAGGCGTTTACCTATCAATTGTGTCAGGTATCGCCGAACCGACGTTCCGTATTCGCTCTTTACATATCTGTGCACGACAGGTCTGGACCGCGGCCGCTAGCATCTGCTCCCGACAGATCAACGTAATCGCAACGAGGGTGCTATCAGGTTGAGGCGGGGGCGGAGCCGTTGGGTCAGGCGGGTGAGAAGGGACTGGTGACGTTCAAGATGGCGGGGACTGATCCGTGACACCGTTGCTGTCGCGCAGCGTGCGCCACACGATTCGCATTCTGCGAATCGTCGGCGCCTTCATCGTGATCGGCGTCATCGTTGCCGCCGCGCTTGCCGTCGCCGGCCGCGCCGTTCCCGCCCAAGCAGCCGGTGCGTCCATCTGGATACAGACCTTGGACTCGTGCAAGGAGACACTGGGCGGCGCGCAGTACAACATCACCGACAGCTCGCTCAATGTCAACGTAACGGTCACCACCCCGTCGGCCTCGTTGCAGTCGGTCGGCGGCACATGTCCGGCGCAGCGCGGCAACTGCTCGACGATAACCAACGGGTGCGTCCAGGTGGCAGGGCTGCCGTTCAATGACACCTTCCACATCAAGGAGACGGCAACCCCGCCGGCGAACAGTGGCAACCCACTCGGCTTTGCACCGTGCAACAGCGGAAGCGCCTGTCGATCCGAGGTGGACGACTTCACCGTCAACAGCACCGGCGCCGTCTCGGGAAGCACGACCAACCTTGCTCCCGACGGAACCCAGGCGACGTATCCGAGCAGTGGCACCTTCGCGGCAACGTCCGCCGACCCGATCCTCTTCCACAATTTCGGGCTGGGATCCGGGAGCTGCGACGGCGACACCGACGCGGACGACCACCTCACGGGCAGCCCCAGCTCTCACTGCCCCTATCTGCCGGAGAGCAGTGAGGCCAGCGCCTGTCAGCCGTATCCATGGAGCTGCACGCTTCCGGGCACGACGCTCCACTTCGCACTGAGCACACCAACGGCTCCCATGGCAGGCGTCTCGTTCACGGAGACGATCATCGCCGAGGACACGCACAACAACACGGCCACGTCGTTCTCGGGGAGCCAGACACTCATGTGGTCGGGGCCCGGCAGGGCTCCCAACGGCGCCTTTCCGCTGTACCCGAACAACCCGGTCACGTTTACCAGCGGTGCGGCCAAGGTCTCGGTACGGCTGGTGGATGCGCAGACAACGTCACTCACCGTCAGTGCGAGCAACATCACCGGCACACTCTCCGCGCTGACAGTCGGCGGAGGGGTGCCGAGCACATTCACCGTGACTGCGCCGACCCAGGCGGTTGCGGGAACAGGGTTCGCGGTGACCCTCACCGCCTACGACACGTACGGCAACGTCGCAACGTATGCGGGTGGCAAGACCCTGACGTGGACCGGCCCGATCGCGTCGCCGAACGCGACGGCGCCGATATATCCGGTGAATCCCGTGAGCTTTGCCAGCGGCACCGCGACGGTGCAGGTGTCGCTCGTGGACGCGCAGGCGACCGCCATCACCGTCACTGACGGAGTCACCAAGGGGACGTCGGCCGGCATCACGGTCAGCACCGGCAGTCTGAATCGCTTCTTGCTTGCAACCCCCACGACGGTCACGGCCGGCACGGCCTTCGCTGAACCGGTGTCCGCCACAGATGCCTACGGCAACACGGTCACCAGCTACGCGGGCACGAAAACGCTGACATGGTCGGGACCGAGCAACTCCCCGAACGCCACCGCGCCCGTGTATCCACCGTCGGTCAGCTTCACAAGTGGCGCCGGCTCGGCGTCGATCAAGCTCGTCGACGCGCAGCTCACCGCGCTGACGGCCACACAGAGCAGCCTCACCGGAACCTCCGCAACGTTCTCTGTCGCTCCTTTGAGTGCATCGCAGTTCTCGGTCCCCAAGCCCCTGACCGTCACCGCCGCCTCGTCGTTCACGGAGACCATCACCGCAATCGACATCTACGGCAACGCGGCCACCGGCTATTCCGGAGCGCCCACCATCTCGGGTCCGCACAATGCGCCGAGTGGGACCGCGCCGAGTTACGGCGCGATCACCTTCACCGGCGGCGTCGCCAGCGTGCAGGTCACGCTGTTTGACGCCGAGACCACGTCGCTCATCGTCAGCGACAGCTCGATCAACGGCAGCTCGGCCTCGTTCGCGGTCGCGGCGGCTGCCGCAAAGACATTCACGCTCAGCAATCCGGGGACGCCGACTGCCGGCACGGCGTTCAACGAGACTCTGACCGCGTACGACAACTACAGCAACGTCGCCACCGGCTATACGGGTACGCCGGCCGTGACGTGGTCTGGACCAAGCCAATCGCCCAACGCGACGGCACCCGTCTTCCCGGTGTCCGTGTCGTTCACAGCTGGTGCAGCGACCGGGTCGGTGACTCTCTATGACGCCCAGAGCACGACGCTCTCCGTGACGGCCGGTACGGTATCCGGGACGTCGACCACTTTCACGGTCGCGCCTGCGGCAGCCAAGACGTTCACGCTCGCGAACCCCGGTTCACAAACAGCCGGGACTGCATTTACGGAGACGGTAACTGCGCTCGACACGTACGGCAATCTCGCCACCGGATACGCGGGTGCGCAGACGTTGACGTGGTCGCCGCAAACTACCTCGCCGAACCACACTGCACCGGTTTATCCGGCGTCGGTCACATTCACCGGCGGCGCGGGTTCCGCGTCGATCAAGCTCGTCAACGCCGCATCCAACATCACGCTGACCGCTACCCAGGCCACCATCACCGGAGCGTCGACGACATTCACCGTCGCACCCGCGGCGGCCAAGACGTTCTCGCTCGCGAACCCGGGAACGCAGACCGCCGGGACAGCATTCACAGAGTCGGTGACCGCCCTCGACGCGTACGGCAACCTCGCCACCGGCTACGCGGGCGCGCAGACGCTGGCGTGGTCGGGGCCGGCCAGCTCCCCGAATCACACTGCACCGGTGTATCCCGCGTCGGTCACATTCACCGGCGGCGCGGGCTCTACGTCGATCAAGCTCTTCAACGCCGCGTCCAGCAACACCCTGACGGCCACGCAGGCCACCATCACCGGAACGTCGACGGCGTTCACCGTCGGTCCGTCTGCGGCGGCGACGTTCACGCTGGCGACTCCAGCGACGCAGTCAGCCGGTGCAGCATTCAGCGAGGCGGTCACCGCGTACGACACGTACGGCAACGTCGCCACCGGCTATGCCGGCTCGCCTGCCGTCTCGGGTCCACACAACGCGCCCAACGGCGCCTCGCCCACCTACGGAGCGGTCGCCTTCAGCAACGGCGTCGCGAGCGTGCAGATCACCCTCTTCGACGCCGAGGTCACCTCGCTCACGCTGAGCGACAGTTCGATCAGCGGCGCCTCGGGCTCGTTCACCGTCGCACCCGCGGCGGCCAAGACGTTCTCGCTCGCGAACCCCGGCACGCAGACCGCCGGGACAGCATTCACAGAGTCGGTGACCGCCCTCGACACGTACGGCAACCTCGCCACCGGCTACGCGGGCGCACAGGCGCTGACGTGGTCGGGGCCACCGTCGGGTCCGAGCAAGTCGCCGAACAATACGCCCCCGTCGTTCCCGAGCACTGCGTCCTTCACCGCCGGTGTCGCATCTTCGTCCATCACCCTGTACGACGCCCAGACCACTGGGCTGTCGGTCAGCGCAGGCGCAATCAACGGGGCCTCTCCAACGTTCACGGTCAATCCGGCGAGCGCCTCGCGCTTTTCCGTCGCCAAGCCGAGCGCCGTTGCGGCAGGCTCGCCGTTCAACGAGACGGTCATCGCGCTTGACGGCTTCGGCAACACTGCGACCGGGTACACGGGAACTCCGACCATCTCGGGCCCGCACAACGCACCGGGCGGGACGCCACCGACCTACGCGACAGTTGCCTTCACGAACGGTGTGGCCAGTGTGCAGATCACGCTGTTCAACACCGAGACCACCTCGCTCGCGGTCAGCGACGGCAGCATCAGCGGCACCTCAGCGTCGTTCACCGTCGGCCCAGCGCCCATCGCGAGTTTCTCGCTGACCAATCCGGGACCGCAGGTTGCAGGAACATCCTTCACCGAGGCGATCACCGCGTTCGACTCATACGGCAACGTCGCCTCCGGCTATTCGGGGAGCCATTCCCTCGCATGGTCAGGACCGAGCAAGTCACCCAGCGGTGCCGCACCAACCTACCCGACCAACCCGGTGACGTTCTCGAAGGGCATGGCCACCGGCACGGTCACGCTGTTCGACGCACAGACCACGCTGCTCACGGTCAACGCGAGTGGTGTCAGCGGCACCGTCACAGGGCTGAACGTGAGCGGCACGACGGCGAATGCGTACGCCGTGACGAGCCCAACCCCGGTCGTGGCCGGGTCGCCGTTCACGGTCACGGTGACCGCGCTGGACCAATACCGCAACGTCGCAACCTCGTATGGCGGCGGCAACAATCTGACCTGGCTCGGCCCAAGCTCGTCGCCGAACGGCACCGCGCCGACATATCCAACCAATCCGGTGAACTTCAGCAATGGCTCCGCCTCGGTGTCGATCACCCTCGTCGACGCGCAGGCCACCACGCTTTCTGTCACCGACCAGGTCATCGCCGGGACGTCGACCAAAGTCACGGTGACCGCGCCCAACACCGACCACTTTGGACTGGCCACCCCGGCGACGCAGACTGCAGGAGTCGCATTCCCCGAACGACTGACCGCCCTCGACGTCTACGGCAACACGGTCACGGGATACACGGGAAGCCAGGCAGTGACGTGGTCGGGACCGAGCAGCTCACCCAACAACAGTGCTCCGCGCTACCCAGCGTCGCTGTCGTTCACCAACGGCGCCGCCGTCGGGTGGATCACGCTCTTCGACGCGCAAACCACGTCCTTGACCGCCGCAACCGGGAGCCTGACGGGCACATCGTGGACGTTCACTGTGTCGCCCGCCGCGGCGAGGACCTTCGCGCTCGGGAATCCCGGTACGCAGTCCGCCGGCGCCGCATTCAGCGAGACGGTTACCGCCGATGATCTCTTCGGAAACGTCGCCACCGGCTACGTTGGGAATCCTTCGCTGACGTGGTCTGGCCCCAGCAATTCACCAAACAGCACCGCCCCCGTGTACCCCGTGTCGGTCTCGTTCACCGCTGGTGTCGCCTCGGGGTCGATCACCCTCTACGACGCTCAGACAACGAAAATATTGGTCACCGATGGCTCAGTGAAAGGCACCTCACCAGCCTTCACGGTCAGCCCGCTGGCAACGTCGGCACTGGCGCTCAAGAATCCTGCATCAGCAACAGCGGGCGCGTCGTTCGGCGAGAAGGTGGCCGCGGTTGACCAGTACGGCAACACCACGCCGAGCTACGCGGGTGCACAGACTCTCACCTGGTCGGGACCGAGCCATTCCCCGAACAACACGGCTCCGAGGTTTCCACAGAGCGCCACGAACTTCACCAGTGGAGTCGCGACCTCGTTCATCACGCTCTACGACGCGGAGAGCACGTCGCTCACGGTCGGCGACGGGACGTTCACCGGAACCTCGGCTCCCCTGACCGTCAATCCTGCCTCGGCCAAGGTCTTCTCGCTCTCGAGCATCGGCTCGGCCACGGCCGGCTCGACATTCACCGAGCCCATCACAGCGTTGGACGCGTATGGCAACACGGCCACGAGCTACAACGGCACGCCGACCATCTCGGGACCGCACAATTCGCCGAACGGAAGTCCGCCGAGCTACACCGGGGTCACGTTCGGCGGCGGCACGACCAGCGCGCAGATCACGCTGGTCGATGCCGAGACGGTACCGCTCACCGTTTCCGACGGCGCCATCAGTGGCAGCACCACAGCTTTCACGGTCGGTCCGGCTGCGACAGCGAGCTTGTCGCTGGGCAACCCGGTGGGCGCCACAGCAGGCGCTGCGTTCAACGAGTCCGTCACCGCCGTCGACACGTACGGGAACACGACGCCCAGCTATGCGGGCGCTTCGACCCTGCAGTGGTCAGGCCCGAGCAACTCGCCGCCCCCGAGCAACACTGCTCCGCTATTCCCAACCGGCAGCACATCGTTCACCGCTGGTGCCGCCACTGCGTCGATCACCCTGTACGACGCTCAGGCCACGACAATAACGGTGGGCGACGGGACGTATAGCGGCACGTCGCCCACGCTGACGGTCAATCCGGCTGCTGCAACGACCTTCTCGCTCCCGAATCCCGGAACGCAGACGGCGGGCGCAGCCTTTACCGAAACAGTCACCGCCTACGATGCATACGGCAACGTCGCAACCGGCTATGGCGGTGTTCCTACGTTCTCCGGCCCGAGCAACTCGCCGAATGGAACCACGCCAAAGTATGCGGCCGCCGTCTTCACCAACGGTATTGCCGGCGTGCAGATAACCCTTGTCCACGCGGAGTCCCCGTCGCTCACCCTTGGTGACGGAACGGTCAGCGGCACCTCCGGGCCGTTCACCGTCGGACCCGCGGCTACTGCCGGATTCTCGATCACGAACCCAGGCACGCAAACGGCTGGCGTAGCGTTCAATGAGACTGTCACCGCCGTCGACACATACGGAAACACGACACCCGGGTACACGGGTACGCAATCAATATCGTGGTCGGGACCTCTCATCTCGCCCAATGGCACAGCGCCCTCGTATCCGTCCTCGGTCTCATTCACGAATGGCATCGGTGTGGCGTCGATAACGCTCTTCACCGCCCAGTCGACCACGCTCACTGCCACGCAAGCCACGCTTGGCGGTACGTCGACAGCGTTCTCTGTCAACCCTGGGGCGACTGCATCGTTGGCTGCCACCCTCCCATTGAACGCGACGTCCGCCATCCCAGTCACAGCCACAGCATCCGCCCTCGATCAGTGGGGCAACGTTGCGACTGGGGATAACTCCCCGCTGACCGTGACGAGCAGCGACGCAGCCGCCAACCTCGTTTCGTCCAATCCGAGTAGCGTCACGTTGACATCCGGAAGTGTGACGTTCAGCTTCACCTTCGAGACCCCGGGGTCTCAGACGATCACGGTCAGCGGCGAAAGCCTTACGGCGACGTCCAACACGACGAACGTCTCGTAGCAGGACGGCACCGCCACCGCGAGCGGGCATGATTCACGTCTGTTCAAAGACCGGATCGCCCACCGATAGGAGGCGGCAATGCAGTTCGACCATCTCACGATCTCTCTGCTGACTCTTCGTCCGGACGCGCCCGATCTCGACGATGCGGCCCTGGACGCGTTGCAAGACCGCCACCACTCGCACCTCGCAGACCTGCACGACGCCGGCGATCTCTTGGCTGCCGGACCTCTGCTCGGCGCACCGGACCGGACGCTGCGCGGTCTGAGCATCTGGCGACCGGCCGCGCAGCGTGTGCGCGAGCTGATCGAGCAGCATCCCGATCCTTCGGTTGCCGCCGGTCGGCTCCGCGTCGAGGTCATGCCGTGGATGGTCCCGGCCGGCGCGATCCACTTCACGCGCACACGCCTGCCGCGATCCATCGCGGAAGCGACAGGGGACGCCTGATCGGCCGCGCTACAAGCGCTTCTCGAGCCACAGTACGTCCCAGTAGCGTCCGAACTTCCTGCCGACTTCGTGGTACACCCCGATGTCGCTGAAATCGAACCGACGATGGAGCACCTCAGAGGCCGCGTTGGGGATGGTGATTCCGGCGTAGGCTCGATGCACGTCCTCGCCGCGCAGGGCTTCGAACAGCGTCGCGTACAACCGTGCACCGATTCCTCTGCCGGTGAAGCCGGGTCGGCAGTACACGCTCGTCTCGATGGATGTCGCGTAAGCCGGCCGGCTGCGAAACGGGCTGCTCGTCGCATACCCGGCCATCACGCCGTCGACGACGGCCACGAGGAGACGATTGGGCCCCTCCTCCGCATAGTGCGTCAACCACTCGGCGCGCCCCCCGGGCGTGACGGGCACCGTGTCGAACGTGATCGCGGTGTGGACGACGTAGTGGTTGTAGATGTCAGCGAGTGCGACGCTGTCAGCCACAGATCCCGGTCGAACGACGACAGACATGCTCGTAATGTTCGCGTCCGGCGGGTCGCGCTCCATGGCCAATCCAGGTCGATAGATCGCTCTAACATGAGCGAGTGAATACGCGAGACCGCATCCTCGACGTCACGACCGAACTCTTCCGCCGTCACGGCTACAACGGCACCGGGCTGAAGCAGATCGTCGCCGGCGCCAACGCTCCGTTCGGCTCCGTGTACCACTTCTTCCCCGGCGGCAAGGAGGAGCTCGGGGAGGCCGTGATCCGTCGCGCCGGCCAGATGTACCTCGAGGTCATCGAAGCCATCTGGGACGCGGCGGCCGACCCGCGAGGGGGCGTGCGCGACATCTTCCACGGCGCCGCCGCCGCAATGGTCGAGACGGACTACATCGATCCCTCCCCGATCGGCACCGTGGCACTCGAAATGGCGAGCACGAGCGAGCCGCTGCGGCAGGCGACCGCGGACGTCTTCGAGAGCTGGATCGGCTACAGCGCAGCTCGGCTCGAGGCGGCGGGCGCCGACCCGAAGCGCTCGCGTGAGCTCGCGATCGCGGTCGTCGCGCTCCTGCAGGGCGCGTTCGTCCTGGGTCGCGCGCTGCGCAGTCCCGAGCCGGTCGAGGCCGCGGGGCGGGCCGCGGTCAGCGTAGTCGCGGCGGCCTTGACTAGATAGATCATTCTAGCTGAAGGGCTGACTGATCCGCCTGAGCGGATTGACGCGAAGAGTCACATCGGTGTTTACTAAGCCATCGCTGCATAGGGGGCGCAGGGCGCCCAAAAGGCTGGAGGTGCGGTTTGGTGCGGGAGCACGATGCTCCCCATTTCTCGATCTGAAAGACATCACCGACCTTCGGCGTGTTCGGTGTAGGGGGCGGGCGAACTTAGCGAGACAGTAGGGGGCCGACTTGAGGGGGAGCAGGAAGTTCAGGGAATGAGTTATGCGCAGACGTCTGTGCCTGCCTCCAACGCGCTGGAGGCCGGCAACGGAGGTGTCGCGGCCGTGCGCGTGCGGCTGTTGGGTGGGTTCCTGGTTGAGCGTGCCGAGTCCGCCCTCCCTGATTCCGCGTGGCAGCAGCGACGCAGTGCCAAGGCGCTCATCAAGCTCCTCGCCACACACCCTCGCCACGCGCTGCACCGGGAACAGATCCTCGAGATCCTGTGGCCGGACGTTCGCACCGAATCCTCACTCAACAGTTTTGCCAAAGCGCTCCATGCCGCTCGTCGGGCGCTCGAGCCCGAGCTGCGCCCGCGGGACAGCTCTGCCTACCTGCACCTGCGGGACGATGTACTCAGCCTCGACACCAAACACGTCCTGGTCGACGCTGACCTTTTCCAGCAGCTCGCGGAGAGCGCGCTGCAGCGCGGACACCCGTCATTCGAGACAGCGCTCGCCGCGTATCCAGGAGAGCTGCTCCCCGAAGATCGTTACAAGGACTGGTCCGAGGAGCGGCGCAGCCACCTGGCCGAGCTCTACATACGCCTGCAGCTGAAGCGTGCCGATTCGCTGCACCAACGAGGCGAGTCCAGCCTGGCGGTGGATCACCTCCACGCGGCGCTGCAGCAGGACCCCGTTCGAGAAGAGGCGCACCGCAGGCTGATGCTCATCTACGCCTCGACAGGCATGCGCTACAAGGCGGTGCGGCAGTTTCAGCTCTGCCAGGATGCGCTGAAGCGGGAGCTGGACATGCGACCGGATGCGAAAACGACGGCGCTCTTCCGGAGCATCCTGGCCGAGGATTCGCAGCGTTCGGCTTCCTCGCGCGTCGACGGACGGCAGCGCGTGCTGGCACGCCGCAGCCCGCCGGCAGGGAGGCGATGAGCATCATCGAGAAGAGCGACGGTCAGCGGCGCGCGAAAAGCGAGCTGCACGCGGCCGTCAACGATCTGGTGCTGCGCCGCGCATCGGGCGAGCTCAGCCGGGGCGAGTACGAGGCTCGACTGCGGGCTCTGGTTTCCGCGTCCCGCGGGCCCGCTGGAGAACGCGCAAAGCGGTCGGCTGAGCGCCGTGAGGGACGGGCGCGGCCGTGGCTCGGCGAGAATCAGAGCGGCGACAGGCTCGCGGGTGGTGGCGTGGCGCTGCATGAGGCTCTCGCCCGGCTCGTGCGCCAGCGCGCGTCTGGTCGCGTAAGTCGCAGTGATTACGAGACCGTGATGCTCGCCGTCGGGCACAACTGGCAGTACCTGGACTCGCTGGCGACGACGCTTGCCGATGATGCGCCAGAGCTCGACGGGGCGACCGTCCTGCCGGCTCATTCACAGCGCAGGTCAGGTCGCGTTCCTGCCGACGTCTCGCAGGCAGCGATCACGCTGGACCGACGCGAGGCGCAACGCCGCTTGCTGCGCGGGTTTCTCACACGCCTGCAGCCGGACGCCGAGGCCGCGCCGGGGCGAGCCGTGCCCGAGCAGATCGCCGAGCCGGAGGCCGACGCCGAGCCGATAGCGAGACGCGCGCGGACGCGGTTCGCGCGACTCCGCGCTCTTCTGCGGTGGGTGATCGCAACGCGATCCGAGATCGCCGTCCAGGTACCACTGATCGCCGGCGTGAGCGTGGCCCACGCCTTGAACATGCTGCACTGGCCGGCGCTGAACTTCGACGAAGGCACCTACATGGTCCAGGCATGGGCCGTGCAGGCACACGGAATCCTGGCGCCGTACACCTACAGCTACGGGCACCCGCCGCTCGGCTGGATCGTCATCTCCCTCTGGACGTGGGCGACCAATCTCTTCGGGCCGGCGACGTACTCCGTCGATGGCGGGCGGGAGTTCATGTTCGTCGTCGGGATCGTCAGCACCTGGCTGCTCTACGTCCTCGCGCGACGTCTCGGCATGGGGCGAACGTTTGCCGCCGTCGCAGTCGTGCTGTTCGCCCTGTCGCCGGTCGCCATCTATTTCCAGCGCCTGGTGCTCCTGGACAACCTGGCGGTCGCGTGGACGCTCGCCGCATTCGTCCTTGCTCTGACGCCTCGGCACCGCCTGTGGGCCTACGCGGGAAGCGGTGCATGTTTCGCCGCCGCGGTGCTCTCGAAGGAGACGATCCTCGTTCTTCTGCCAGCGTTGATGTTGCTCGCCGCGCAGCACGCAGACCAACGGACGCGTCGCTACTGCATGACAATACTGGGGTCCTTCTTCGCTCTCCTGCTCCTCGCCTACCCGCTCTACGCGACACTGAAAGGTGAGCTGGTGCCGGGACCGGGACACGTGAGTCTCTTCGGGGAGTCGATCCTCCAGCTGGTCACCCGCACAGCCACTGGGAGTGCGCTCGACCCGCAGAGCGCGGCTCACGGCATCGTGGCGTTCTGGCTCAGCCTCGACCCCTGGGTCCTCGGCGCAGCGCTCCTGCTCTGTCCGATCGCCTTCGTGTATCGCAACACGCGTGCGGCCGCCCTGGCGTTCGCGATCCAGGTCGCGATCGTGTTCAGACCCGGATACCTGCCGTCGATGTACGTCATCGGCCTGCTGCCCTTTGCCGCGCTCATCGTGGCGGGAACCGCCGACGGCTTCTGGCGGCGGCATCTTCGACCCTGGTTCGTCGCACGCGCCGAACCCCGTCATCGGGTGGCTCCCGGCAGGCGCACCTGGCGGAGCCTCGCCTACAGAGCGACCGGGTGGCTGCCCCCTGCACGCGTGTCAGCCTCGGCGCTGGTGCTCGGGCTCGTCTCGTCGGTCGTCATCGGGCTCGTCGCCCCGGCGTGGGGGCGAACCTACCAGGAAGCGGCCACGACGGTCGCCGACACCCCGTTGCGCTCAGCCGAAGAGTGGCTGGTTCAGAACATCAGTCACCACGCCAACCTGATAGTCAGCGACGAGATCTACCTGTATCTCGTCCAGCACGGCTTCGACGCCAGCCCGGTGAGCGGTGGCTTCTACTCGCGAACGGTCGTCTCGTACTGGCCGCTCGACTATGACCCCGCAGTGCAGCGGGCGTTCCCCGACGGCTGGCGCGACTTCGACTACATCGTGTCGACGCAGCCGATGCGCGACACCCCGGTCCTCACGCCGACCGCCACCCGGGCGATCGCGCATTCGCGGCTGGTGATCCGGTTCGGCCAGGGCAGGCAGGCGATCGAGATCCGCGCAATCAGACAAGTGTATCCGTAGCCGATGTTGCTCTACTCCGTCTACATCGCCGTGTCGCTGCTGCTCGGCGCGATCGCGTGGACGAGCCTGGCCTGGATGCTCCACGCGTGGCGCAACCCTGACTCGCTCATGGACACGCGTCTCGACGAGGACGTGCTCGAGCCGCGCAATTCTTTCTCGCTGATCGTCCCGGCGCGTCACGAGGAGGCGGTGCTCGAGGCAACGCTTTCGCGGCTCGTCACGAGCGATCACCCGGCGTTCGAGGTGCTCGTCGTCGTCGGTCACGATGATCCCACGACACGAGCAGTGGCCGAACGCGTCGCGTCGCGGCATCCCGACCTGGTCAGGGTGATCGTCGACACCAACGCGCCGAAGAACAAGCCGAGGGCACTCAACACGGCTCTGCCGCATTGCGCGGGGTCGATCACCGGCGTCTTCGACGCGGAGGACGAGGTACACCCCGCGCTGCTCCGCCGTATCGACCAACGGTTTCAGCGCACCGACGCCGAGGTCGTGCAAGCCGGCGTCCAGCTCATGAACTTCCGGTCGAGCTGGATCGCCGTTCGCAACGTGCTGGAGTACTACTTCTGGTTCCGCAGCCGGCTGCATTTTCACGCAGAGCACCGCTTCATTCCGCTGGGCGGCAACACGGTCTTCGTGCGCACGGACCTCCTGCGATCCGTCGGCGGATGGGACCCGGATTGCCTGGCGGAGGACTGCGAGCTCGGCGTGCGCCTCAGCTCCCTCGGAGTGCGCACGGTAGTCGTGTATCAGCCCGAGCTCGCCACGCGTGAGGAGTGCCCGCCATCGCTGCGCGCGTTCGCGCGCCAGCGCACGCGTTGGAACCAGGGATTCCTGCAGACGCTCTCACGAGGGTACTGGCGGCGACTTCCGCGGCGGCAGCGAGCGCTCGGCGTCTACACGCTGGCGATGCCGTACGTGCTCGCGCTCGCGTGGCTGTTGATCCCGGTTGCGATCGGGACAGCAGTCGCAGTGAAGGCACCGGTGCAGATCACGCTGATCTCATTCCTCCCGGCGATCCCGACGCTGTCGATTCTCGCCGTCGAGCTGGCCGGGTTGGGCGACTTCTGCCGCGCTTACGGGGAGCGACCATCACTGCGCGACTACGCGCGCCTCGTGCTGGGGCTGTTGCCGTATCAGGCTGTGCTCGCCTTCGCCGCGGCACGGGCCGTGGCTCGCGAGGTTCGGGGCGCTCGAGGCTGGGAGAAGACACAGCACCTGGGACTGCACCTGACGCCCGGGGATGGTGAGGGACGGCTCGACGGCCACCTTCGCGTCCTGACCGGCGGACTCAGCTCTCGCCCGCCGCTCGAACCGGCCGAGGACGAGCCCGTGCGAGTGCTGCTCCGTGCCATTTCGTCGATCCACGCGGCATCACTGTCGCACCCACAGATCCGCTCAGTGCCGCGCCCGGGGACTGACGATGCCGCGCTCCACGAGATGCTGTCGGGCCTCGACGGAGCCCTCGTGGGGTTGGAGCGCAACCTACCCGGCGAGCAATCGCACAACGGGCACGCACGCTCATGAAGCTCGCCCAGACGCTTGTGCTCGTTCCGGTGTTTGCGCTCGGTGTCATCGCGTTGAACTCGCAGCCGTTTGTGGCGGCGCTCGTGTTCGTCGGCATCGTTGCTGCGTACTACGTCGTGGCAACTCTGCGCGCGGCCTGGGTTCGCTTTCGAGGCGACCGAGAGGCGCGCGGGGTCGAGTCGCGGCCGCCGGCGGGGCCAGGTGACGCGGCGCCCGAGTACACGGTTCTGGTGCCGCTGTATCGGGAAGGAACCATTCTGCCGATGCTCGTCGAGCGGTTGAACCAGGTCTACATGCGGCAGGAACGTCTGGAGATTCTCCTGCTTGTCGGCGAGGACGACGAGGAGACAAAGACCGCGGTTCGTGACTACCCACTGCCACCGCACATCCGCGCCGTGATCCTGTCGCCGGCGGAAGTGGAGCCAGAGCGGCCCGCGCTCAACGTCGAGCACGAGGTCCGGGGTCAGCACGTTGTCATCTACGAGGGCGATCCCGTGATGGGTATCCGCTCCGCCGGATTGAAGTCCGCATAGGGAGGGACAGCACATGCAATGCCCGCAATGTGGCGCCGAAACGCCCGACAAGGATTGGAACTGCGTCTCATGTCGCGTGAACCTGTATTGGGCGAGCCGGCATTACAAAGACCTCGCACACATTCGGCAAGCCCAGGGGTTGGACGCGAAGTCGTCCACTCCACCGTTCCTGGTCCAGGTGCATCGCAAAGCAATGGATGACAGGGCGGAGCGCGGTGGCAGAGCAGAGCATCGAGTGCGCAAGATCGCGCGGCTGTTCATGGGCCGCCAACCGTGAACGCCCGCAATCGCTGTGGAATCCCGCTGGAATCCGGTTGGAATCGTTCCGGATGATACTTTTGACGCGAGAGACGCGGACGCTCGTGGCGTCCACCTGAAGGACGACGGCGGGGGGAGACATCTATTGATGTTTGGCGACACCACGGGCAGTGCCGGCTCCGGCACGCACGCGTTTGCTCCGCTCGGCGGTGACGTCGTCATCGCAGCGCCCGAGACGTCGGAGTGTTGCGCGTGCAGTGTCGGCATCATGGCGTACAACGAAGAAGCCAACATCGGCAGTGCGATCGACAGCATCCTCAAGCAGTCGCCGGCCTGCGGAGCCATCGCCGAGCTGATCGTCGTCGCCAGCGGCTGCACCGACGGCACGGCGGAGATCGTGGAGACGATTGCGGCCCGCGATCCGCGCGTACGCCTGATCCTGCAGGAGCATCGGGAGGGAAAGGCGTCGGCCGTCAACATCTTCATCGCGGCGGCCCGCTCGCCGATCCTTGTCATGACGGGTGCTGATGTTGTCGTCAAGAACGGCACGATCGAAGCCATCCTGCGCAACTTCCAGGATCCATCGGTGGGGATGGTCGGTGGTCATCCCATCCCCGTGAACGATGAGACGACGTTCCTCGGCCACGCCACGCATCTGCTCTGGCGCCTTCACGACCTGCTGGCGCGGCAATCCCCCAAGCTGGGCGAGATCGTCGCGTTTCGCAACGTCGTCCCGAGCATCCCACTCGACACCGCCGTCGACGAGATCTCCGTGGAGGCGCTGGTCGCACAGCTCGGCTTCCGGCTCGTCTATGAACCGCGGGCGATCGTCTGGAACCGCGGGCCCGCCACGGTGAGCGACTTTCTGCGCCAGCGACGCCGTATCTATGCCGGCCACCTGCGCATCCGCAAACAGCAGGGCTACGCGGCCGCGACGATGAGCATCTGGCGGGTCGCTCGCGTTCTGCGGGGATCGGGTTCCTTCAGCACCCCGCGGGCGGCCTGGTGGACGTTCTGCACCGTCGGGCTCGAAGCGCTGGCCCGCGCACTCGGCAAGTACGACTTCATGCGCCGCCAGCCTCATCACGTCTGGGACACCGCGCTGACGACGAAGCGGCACATCGCGGAAGGGGCAAACGCGCAGAGCCATCAGAACGTGCTGGTGTTCCACATCGTCAACTTCCACCAGCAACGTCTGGAGCTCGGCGTGCACGCAAGCCGTCAGCTCGCCCAACGCGTCACGCAGCACATCCAGCAGGCACTGGGGCCGGAAGCAATCGTCGGGGTCCAGCGCAGCGGAACCATCATCGCGATGCTCTCCGGCGAACGCGAAGAGGCGGAGCAAGCTGCCGATCACCTCGTCAAGGGACTGGAGGAGACCCCTCTGCGCTTCAACGGGCATCGCGACGGCGTGCTCGTCAATCTCGCCTGCGGCGTGATCACGTTCTCGCAGGCGGGACAGACCCTCGCCGGCTTGCTGCCGGTGCGGATACCGGTCGAGCCTGTCGATCGCACGCTCGACGACGCGCTGCCGGAAGCCATCTGACCGGCGTTCATCAGCACTCAGGAGTAACGATTCGTTATGGGCATGACATCCGTTCTACCTCAGATTCCCGTGCTGAAGGCGTCGTACATCAGCGGCCGGGTCATGACGCTCCCCGTCAACATCACGGTGAGCGTCAGCTACCGGTGCAATTCGCGCTGCAAGACCTGCAACGTGTGGCTGCTTCCCAACGACGACCTCACGCTCGAGGAGTGGGATCGGGTGTTCGAGTCCCTTGGCAAGGCACCCTACTGGTTCACGTTCAGTGGCGGGGAGCCCACGTTGCGCAGCGACCTGCCCGACATGGTCGCAAGCGCGTACCGTCACTGCCAGCCGGGCATCATCAACATTCCGACCAACGGCATCCAGGACAAGGTCATCCCCGGCCGGATCGAGCGCGTGCTGCAGGCCGCGCCCAAGTCCGAGGTGATCATCAACCTGTCCATCGACGGCGTCGGACTCAAGCACAACGAGGTGCGCGGCGTCCGCAACAACTGGTCGCGCGCGATGAGCACGTATGCCGGGCTCAAGGAGCTGCAGACCAGGTACAAGAACCTCACGCTGGGCGTGCACACCGTCATCTCGAACTTCAATGTCGATTCCTTCGCCGAGCTGTGCGAGTACGTGCAGCGCGAGCTCAAGCCGGACTCCTACATCACTGAGATCGCCGAGGAGCGCGTTGAGCTCGACACGGTCGGCCTGGGCATCACCCCCGCGGTCGAGAAGTACACGGTCGCCATCGACACGCTGCTCGACAGCATGCGCGAGAAGAAGCTGACCGGCGTCGCCGAGGTGACCCAGGCTTTTCGCCGCCAGTACTACGACCTGGTCAAGCGCACGCTGCGTGAACAGCGCCAGGTCATTCCGTGCATGGCCGGCGTCGCCTCAGCCCAGATCGCCCCGAACGGAGACGTCTGGACGTGTTGCATCCGCGCCCAGTCGATGGGCAACCTCCGCGAGCATGACTACGACTTCGGGTCGGTGTGGCGGACCGGCGAGGCAGATGAGCTGCGCCGAAGCATCAAGGCCGGCGAGTGCTACTGCCCGCTCGCCAACGCCGCGTACACGAACATGCTCACCCACGGCCCGACAGTGATGAAGGTGGTGGGCCAGGTCTCCCGGTCCCGGGCGAAGTCAGCGTTCAGGAAGCGGTCGGCGCGCGTTCAGAGCCAGCCCGCCTGAGGCATGGACGGACCTCGAGGGTCGGGTACGGACCCGCATATGCGAGTGCTCGTCACCGGCGCGACGGGTTTCATCGGTGCGCAGCTGGTCAACCGGCTCGTTGCCGGCGGCGCACAGGTGCGCGTGCTGGTCCGGTCGCTGACCAGGGCGCAGCCGCTGATCGACCAGGGCGCGGTGCCGATCACCGGCGAGATCACCGACAGAAACGTGGTACGAGCGGCTGTCGCCGACATGAACATCGTGTACCACCTTGCCGGGCGGCTGCTCGTCCCCGGCGTCCCCGCATCCGATTACCGCGCCACGCATGTCGACGGCACCCGGATGCTCGTGGCGTGCTGTGCGGAGCTGACAACGCTCAAGCGGTTCGTGCACTGCAGCACCACCGGCGTCCTCGGCGTCACAGGGGATCAACCGGCGGACGAGGAGGCGCCGTTCCGTCCGACCAACGTCTACGAGGCCACCAAGGCCGAGGCCGAGCTGGTGGTGCGTGACGCACTGCAGCGCGGCCTGCCTGGTGTCATCCTCCGACCGGGACTCGTGTACGGACCGGGCGACCTCCACCTGGTCGGGTTCTTCCGGTCGATCCTGCAACGCCGCTTCCGGCCTATCGGTCGCCGCCCCGTATCGCTCCATCCCATCTACATCGACGACATGGTCGACGCGCTCGTGCAATGCGGACAGAACACGGCCGCCATCGGCGAGTGCTTCAACATCGCGGGGCGCGAGGCTGTGACACTGGCCGCCCTTGCGGCAACCATCGCGGATGCCGAGGGAGTCACGTTGCCACCCGGTCGCATCCCGCTCGTTGTGGCGCGAACGGCGGCGGCGGGCGGTGACCTCCTGCCCGCAAAGCTGCGGCGGCTGGCGCCGCTGACGCGCACTCGCCTCGATTTCCTGACGCACAGCAGGGTGTACAACGTGGCCAAGGCGCAACGCCTGCTGGGTTTCGCGGCGATGACCGATCTGCCGTCAGGGATCGCGCGCACGGTCACGTGGTACCGGCAGCGGGGTCACCTACCTGCAGATACCACGCCTGAGTTGATGACGGGGACGTCGCATGCGCGTTCGTGATCACATCGCGATTTCCACCGCCGGCGCGGCGCTGCTCTATCCACGCGCCGGTCGCGCCGTGCTGCTGCCGTGGGCTGCGAGCATCTTCATCGACACGGACCATTATCTCTGGTTCTGCGTCCGTCACCGCCGCCTGAATCCCGCTGCCGCAGTCCGCCTGTTCAATGAGGCGGAGGCTCCCGAGCACGCAGGCACTCGCGTGCTCCACCATCCCGCGGTGCTGCTGAGCGTGCTGCTGCTCGGCACGCGACGTCCGTGGGCGCTCGCGATCGCGCTGGGCATGACGCTGCACGTCGCGCTCGACGTGATGCATCAGACGCGTCTACGCGAAGCGCGGACTGCGACGCTGCAACGCGACGCCTTCACGTGCCAGCGGTGCGGCACGCGCGGCGAGGACGTCGTGGCACACGTCAGGCGCCAGCCGATGATGCTGCCCTCCTACCAGACGTCCAACCTCGTCAGCCTCTGTGGCTCCTGCCATCGGGCAAGCCACGCACGGGACGAGGAGTCGTAGTCATGGACGCCATGCTCGATCCCCAACTTGCGCCAGCACGCCAGACAGCGCGGACTCGGACGGTGGTGTTGCGGGCCGTGCTCGGAGCCGGCGCCGGGGCGGTCCTGCTGCTGACGTTCCTGCGGCTGATCAACTTCGGCAGCGTCTACCAACGGCTGGAGCACATCAACATCAGCCTCGCTGTTTTGTGCGGCCTGGCGTTCATTACCGCGTATGTCGTCCGCGCGCTGCGCTGGCGATGGTTTCTTGCACCGTACGTCGTCAGCATTCCACGCGCCGTCGGGATCTATCTCGTTGCCATCTTCATCAACTGGCTCCTGCCGATTCGCGGCGGCGAGCTGGCGAAGAGCCTGATGTTGCGACGATCCAACGGGATCCCGGTGAGCCGATCGCTGCCCACGGTGACGATGGACAAGGCGATGGACCTGCTGCCCGCGGTGGGCCTCCTCCTGTTGCTTCCCTTCGTGCACCTCCACTTGACCCGCCCGCTCTGGGCGTTGTTGCTGTTTGCCCTTGCCGTGCTCGCGTGCGGCGTGGTGCTGATCGGCTTCGCAGCCTTGAGGCGCGAGCGAACTCTCGCGTGGTTGAGCCGCGTGATCGCCGCCGTGATGCCCGGGCGTCTGCGGCACAGCGTAGAGCCGTTCGTGGTGCAGTTCATGGACGCGCTGCTGGCATTGATGCGGCGTCCTCGCGTGCTGCTCATCACCGCTGCGTACACTGTTGTCGCCGTCAGCTTCGATGCGCTCTTCTGCTGGTTGGCGTTTCGCGCCGTGGGCGAGGCAGTCGCGCTTCCGATCGTGCTGTACGGCTACACCTTCTACAACCTCGCATACATCCTGCCGACGCCACCGGGGCAGATCGGCAGCAACGAGCTGATCGGGCTGCTGATCTTCTCGGGACTGTTCGGGGTCGGCAGCTCGTCGGTGGGTGCGATGTTCCTGTTCTCCCACCCCTGGACGGCGGTCCTCATCGTCTCCTGCGGTGTCCTCTCGCTTGCGGCGATGGGGCTCACGCTGCGCTCGACGCTGGGGCTCACCCGTGAACCCGCCGCGGTCGAAGCTCGGGTGATCGCCTCATGACAGTACTTGTGACCGGCGCGACGGGACTGCTGGGCAGCCACCTCACCGATCTGCTGCTCGAGCGGGGTGAGCGACCGCGGGTGCTTGTGCGCGCCGGCGAGAGCGTGACCGGCCTGGCCAACAGCAGGGTCGACATCCAGCGTGGAGACATGGACGACCCGGCCTCGCTCAAATCCGCCGTTCGCGACGTGCACACGGTGCTGCACTGCGCCGCCCGCACCGGACCTTGGGGATCGCGACAGGAGTACGACCGGACGAACGTGCAGGGCCTCAAAACGCTGGTCGAGGTTGCGCTCGAGGCCGGCGTTGGGCGCGTGGTGCACGTGAGCTCGATCACCGTCCACGGCAACGACGTCGGCGGCGAAGCAGACGAGACCGCGCCACTTCGGATCGAACGGAACCCATACAGCGAGTCGAAGGTTGCAGGCGAACGGCTCCTGCTGAACATGATCCGCGATCAGCACGCGCCCGTCACCATCGTCCGGCCGGGATGGATCTACGGCCCGGGCGACACCGCGAGCTTCGCTCGCTTCGCCGCGCTGATCCAGCAGGGCAGGATGGTCATGATCGGATCCGGCGACAACCACGTGCCGCTCATCTACGTGGGTGACGCGGCCCGCGGCGTCTTGCTGGCGGGCGAGGCCGACGAGGCAGTCGGCAGAACCTACCTGCTGGTGAACGACGAAGCGGTGACGCAACGCGAGTACCTCGGCGCCATCGCCGCTGCGCTGGGTGCGCCATTCCCGAAGCGCCGGATTCCGTATCGCCTCGCGCTGGTGATGGGAACGGCCGCGGAGACGGCCGCGCGGCTGGCCCGGCGCCGCCAAGCACCGCCGGTCATGCGCTACGGCGTCCAGCTTCTGGGCGGCGAGAACCGGTTCAACATCGACCGTGCCCGTCACGAGCTGGCGTTCTCGCCGCAGGTGAACATGGACGAGGGTATCCGTTGCAGCGCGGCGTGGTACCAGTCGGTGGCTGCCCGGGTCGCGGCGTAGAGGGATACACGCGATGGAAGTGCTGGTCACCGGTGGAAACGGCTTCGTGGGACGCCACCTCGTCGCAGCGCTGCTCGAGCGCGGCGACCGCGTGCGGGTGCTCGCGCTCCCCAACGAGGATGTGTCGGGGCTCGACGAGGGTGTCAGCGTGCACCGAGGTGACATCTGCCGCGTGGACTCGCTGGTCGATCCGATGCGGGGCGTGCAACGCGTGGTGCATCTCGCGGCAATGTCAGACGTGTGGCGCCCGATGGCGCAGTACGCGGCCGTCAACGTGACCGGCACGGAGAATGTGTGCCGCGCCGCACTCGCCGCCGGCGTGGACCGCCTTGTGCACATGAGCTCCTCGAGCGTCTACGGAATGGGGCACGGGCGCCCGGTCAGCGAAGACGCACCGCTGCAGCCCTTCGCGGATCCCTACCCGGTCACCAAGGCAGATGCAGACAGGCTGGTCCAGCGGATGGCCGTCGAGGACGGCCTCCCTGCGGTCATCATCCGGCCCGACCAGATCTTCGGGCCCGGCGACCATGTGCACTTCGGGCGCATGGCCGACCGTCTGCGCACCGGCAGAGGAATCATCGTCGGCCCCGGTCACAACACCGTGCCGTTCGTCTTTGTGAGTGACGCGGTGCAGGGCCTGATGCTCGCGCTCGACCACCCACACGCCGTCGGGCGCGCGTACAACATCACCAGCGACGCGCCGCTGACTCAACGGCAGCTGTTCGAGACGATCGCTGCCGAGATCGGGGCCCGGCCGCCTCGCGTCCACGTGCCGTACCGCGTGCTGTATGCGGCTGCGTACGCCACCGAACGCCTCATCGCACTGACCGGTGCCGCGCGGCGCCCGCCGCTTTCTCGAGTCGGCGTGGCGTTCATCGGCACCGACAACCTGCATGCCATCGACCGGGCGCGTCGCGAGCTCGCGTATGCGCCGCGCGTGCCGCTTCGCGACGGCATCCGTCTGGCTTCCGTTTGGTAC
>Ga0307471_100000371_pt1 | contig 22762 bp, 23 predicted proteins | sample atmos_gasesAM3C__2_FD_204566 | JGI IMG/M metagenome (GOLD analysis project Ga0307471, IMG submission 204566) | Hardwood forest soil microbial communities from Morgan-Monroe State Forest, Indiana, United States - atmos_gasesAM3C_515 | ecosystem: Environmental > Terrestrial > Soil > Temperate...
CACTGTCGTAGTTGCTGTCCGTCAGCATCTTGAAGGTGCAGGGCTGGCGTAGGTTGCGGCACCACCACAGCATAATCGACCTTGGTTCACTTGTCCAGTTATTTGTTGGACAGTACACTAGCTCTCCATGTGATAGTTCCGAAACTGTCATACTCGCAGTGGAAGTCCGCAGATCTCCCCGCTACTCTTTTGCGCGGCGGTCTGCTGTATGTGGACAACAATGTGATTTCGGTAGTCATGCCAAGACATCCTGGCCGCGTTCCGGCAAGAAGGCGGGCTCCGATACATTCCCAGGAGCCGAAAAATGCATGGGATCCTTCAATCTACGGAACCCCTCGCGTGGCTCGTTTGGGTTTTGACCTCAAAAGTAAGGTAGGGTGGGTTCTTTGCTACGCGTGCCTTGTTGACGACACCCCTTATTGAGACGGTTGGTTCGATCATCTGAACCAGGCGCCGCTTCTCTGCGGCTTTCTCGACGCGTACCAGAAAGAGACTTCGGAGATTCTTCGGGAACGAGCGTCGCGTCTGCGGAAACCCAACAGTTTTATTGATTCCGTCACGGGTTGCTACTTTAGTGTCAGGTGATACGAATGATGCGGTGGGGAATGATCAAAAAGCACTTTGGGCCGGCGTCACACAATTCGCAAGCCTTTCTAAGTCGTTCGGGATTATTCGGACGTTGATGAAGCCCGAATCGTAGTGCGGATAGTTGAGAGGAGGATTTGATGCCTTTGCAGGATGAACTTGCACTTCTCGATGCAACCTCTCAATCCGAGCTTGTACAGCGCAAGCAGGTCACACCACTTGAATTGGTGGATGCTGCCATTGCGCGTATCGAGGAGCTAAACCCTTCCTTCCGTGCGGTCGTGACCCCCATGTTCGAAATTGCTCGGGACACCGCTCGTGGCCCGCTTCCGAAGGGACCCTTTCGCGGAGTGCCCTTCCTACTGAAGGATCTCCTCGCCTCCTATGCCGGTGTTCGTATGGCTTCCGGTTCTGTGGCACTCAAGGACTTCGTACCTGACCACGACAGCGAGTTGGTCGTTCGGCTCAAACGAGCAGGTCTCGTGATCCTCGGCAAAACAAATACGCCGGAATTCGGCATTCTACCGACAACCGAGCCTCGCCTCTTTGGTCCGAGCCGCAATCCCTGGGCACCTATGCGAACCCCAGGAGGATCAAGCGGGGGTTCAGCCGTTGCAGTTGCTACGGGAATGATACCGATGGCGCACGGAAATGATGGTGGAGGGTCGATTCGCATCCCAGCATCGTGCTGTGGGCTCTTTGGCATGAAGCCCACACGCGGACGCAACCCCCTGGGCCCGGACTTCGGGGACATCATGAGTGGGCTCGTGGCTGAACACGCCATCACCCGCTCCGTGCGTGATAGCGCCGCCTTACTTGATGCTACAGCCGGGCCTGATGTGGGCGACCCCTACTTCGCTGCGTTACCTACGCGGCCTTTTCTTCAAGAGGTAGGTGCAGACCCGGGTAGATTGCATATTGCATTTACGACAAGCGCTCCAACTGGCGTGCCCGTCCACCCTGATTGCGTTCGTGCCGTTGAAGAGGCCGCGAAACTTTGCTCTGAGCTGGGCCACGACGTAAACGAAGCGACTCCAGTGCTGGATGGGACTCCCCTTGTGAAATCTTTCATGGCACTGTGGTCCGTTGGGGCCGCGGAAGAGATTGAGGGTATCGCACTGATGACTGGCCAGAGACAGACCCCGGATCAATATGAAGAGCTTACTTGGACTTTGGCGGAACAAGGACGCGCCATCAGCGGGGCCAGTTATCTGCTTGCTGTGAACACCCTGCAGGGTATAACGCGTCAAATTGCACGATTTTTCGTTGACTACGACGTATGGCTCACGCCGACCCTCGCGGAACCACCGCTGCCCTTGGGGAGTTTTGAGCCACGAACAAGCAATCCCCGCTACGGGCTGGAGAGGGCCCTCGCTTGGGTTCCTTTCACGCCCATTTGTAATGCGACTGGTCAACCAGCCATGTCAGTTCCTCTGGCCTGGAATGCGGAGGGGTTGCCCATCGGTACTCACTTCGTTGGCAGGTTCGGGGAAGAATCAACGCTTTTTCGGTTGGCTGCCCAGCTCGAGCAAGCCCGGCCGTGGCACTCCCGCCGACCCGCCGTTTAATGCTGATCAGTCCGAAACCACTCCACATCACCTGAGTCCTTGGGGCCAGCTCCTTGTGTGACAGTTCCGAAACTGTCATTCCCTCGGTGGCAGCTCGCGCATGGGCCCGCTAGTCTGCTGCACGCGAGTCAGCCGTAGAAGGGACAACAAGCTGGGCCATCCCGAGCTGGCCTTGCCGCGAGGAGGAAAGAGAAATGCCAGACCTCATTAATTTAGCCGTCCCCGGTTTCTTGCTTCTTCTAGCTTTGGAGGCAGGCGCTGATGCAGTCATGCGTCGTGACCTCTATGAAATCAAGGACACTGCTGCCTCCCTGACCATGGGGGTTGGCAATCTCGCGGTTAATCTCCTCGCAAAAACGATCCAGTTCTCAGTCTTCACTCTTGTGCATCGCTGGGCGATCTTTCACCTTGGCTATCAGTGGTGGGCCTGGTTGCTCGTTTTCTTTGCCGATGACTGCACCTACTACTGGTACCACCGCATCAGCCATGGATGCCGTCTCTTTTGGGCCTCCCACGTTGTTCACCATTCGTCACAGAAATATAATCTGTCCACGGCGCTTCGCCAGACCTGGACCGGTAACTTCCTGAGTTTCCTCTTCTGGTTGTGGATGCCCCTAATCGGGTTTCCTCCGGTCATGATCATGTCCATGGGAGCCATTAGTCTTCTCTACCAATTCTGGATTCATACCGAACTGGTCCGTTCGGTGGGTCCTCTTGAACTCGTCCTTAATACCCCCGCTCATCACCGCGTCCATCACGCCTCCAACCCGCGATATATCGACCGAAACCACGGCGGCACGCTCATCATCTGGGACAAACTCTTCGGCACATTTGAGCAGGAAGATCCCGACGAAGTACCTCGCTTCGGCCTCACCAAGAATATCCACACCTACAATCCCGTGCGCATTGCGTTTCACGAGTGGGCAGACATGTGCCGCGATGTTTGGCACGCCCCCGGATGGCACCACAAGCTTCTCTACGTTTTTGGGAATCCCGGTTGGCGCCCCAATGGTCACAAGTCCATAAGTTTTCAGACCGAGGGGACCCCCTGCTTTAGCTGGCGGGGGAATCGCTCTGCCTCCTGATTAGGTAGTTGACAGGAATCAAATTCGTGTGTCGAAATAAGTACATGGTCGATAATCGTTACAGAGTCAACGCTGGTTCGGTGTACTCGTTGAAGTACCACCTCGTGTGGTGCCCGAAGTATCGCACCTTATAGACAACTGCTGTACCAAAAAGCGAAAGAAATTAAGGCAGAGATTCACGCTCTGGAAATCATGCCCGACCACGTTCACATGTTCGTTGAGAGTGACCCGACCATGGCACCAGCAAGACTGGCAGCACAGTTCAAGGGATTTACCAGCCACCACCTTCGAGAAGAGTTTCCTTGGCTCAAGTCGTATCTGCCGAGTTTGTGGAGCCGTTCGTAGTACATCGGAAGCGTCGGCGCTGTCTCCAAAACGACAGTCAAGCGATACATAGCAAATCAAAGGACCCAACAGTGACAACCATATCTTAGGTCGGATGCGGTAGAACACAACGCTTGCGGAAGAATAAGGTGGTTCCTTGCGACGGCTATCTTTGCGGTGTTGGCTACTGTAGACAGAACCCGAAGTTTGCACTACCTGCGATTCCCGAGAGTTGTGTTCGCCGCACCGTTCAAAATGCGGCAGCAGGATTTTCAGGCTACACAACACAACACGCTTTGGCACGCCCGAAGAACTCGCTGCTGTATCCAGAGCAAGGGGTATTCTTCGCCGAGGCAGAAATCAGTCTTAAGAAAAATGTTCAAATATCGGCTATTCACGACCCGCCTCCAAAGCGAACTGCTGGATGTGCAATTGGGTGAAGCATGCCGTTTGTACAACGCCGCACTGCAAGAACGTCGCGATGCGTGGAAGCAGCAAATTTCTATCAACTACTACGCGCAAGCGAATCAACTGAAAGAGATTCGTGCTGCTGGCGACCTCGGGTTGGCGAATTTCTCCTGCTGCCAAGACATCCTTCGTCGTGTGCACAAAACATACGAGGCGTTCTTTCGCCGGGTGAAACATGGCGAGAAGGCTGGTCACCCTCGATTCAAGTCTCGCCGCCGTTTCGACAGCATCACGTTCCCAAGTTACGGGGACGGCATCAAGTTGAACGACAATATGCTTCGCATTCAGGGTGTCGGACAAGTCGAAGTCAGGTTGCATCGCCCGATTAGCGGCAAAATTAAAACCGTCACCATCAAGCGAGAGTGCGGCAAGTGGTACGCCTGTTTCTCCGCTGAGTGCGAACCGAAGCCGCTGCCAGCCAACACGAAGGAAATCGGTATTGATGTTGGGCTGGAATCTTTCGCCACGCTGTCTGACGGTAAGTCCGTGCCTAACCCCCGCTGGTACCAGAAGGCCGAAGCGAAATTGCGCCGTGCTCAACGTAAGGTTGCTCGTCGCAAGAAAGGCTCTCACCGCCGCCGCAAAGCGGTGAGGCTGCTGCAAAAGATTCACCAACGTATTAAGAACCAACGGAACGAGTTTCAGCACAAATTCACGTTCTGGCTGGTACAAAACTTCGGAACAATTGCTGTCGAAGATTTGAACGTTAAAGGCTTGGCAAGCGGCATGCTCGCCAAGTCGGTACACAATGTGGCGTGGGCATCCTTCTTTTCCAAACTTGCGTACAAAGCTGAAAACGCTGGTCGCACGTTGAAGGCGGTCAACCCTCATGGAACAAGTCAGACATGTACGTGCGGGGCAGCGGTGTGGAAGGAACTCTCGGATAGGGAGCACGTCTGCACTGCTTGTGGGCTGATTGCGCCTCGTGATGTCGTATCTGCTCAAGTAATTCTCCAAAGGGCTAGGATGAGTCCTTCAAACCGTAACGTAGCGGAATGTATCGCATGCGTGGTTTGAGAAGCCGCCGCATTTATGCGGCGGAGAAGTCACTGGCCTTAGTAGCTTCGTAAAAAAAAAGAATGCGCTTCGAGCGCTTCTTAAGCGTGCGACAAAATGCGACATGTCGAGCGGTGCCGTGTGTTGACGCTTGCCGAGAAACGAGAGAGTAGCTAGCCTAAGCACGATGGAAATAGCTCGATGGTTCCGCTCAAACAACTCCCCGGGACCCAGCCACCTAGGTGTCCGCTGTGCTTTTCCTGCCTTCCCGCGCTTGCCTTGCTGCCCGCCTGGTGTGCTATAGCTGCTCGCCTATTCCAATGACGAAGCGAGTGTGCCTTGATCGCCCTAGAGCGAGTGCCCGCGCAGCCCTCGCACTGCTGCTGTTAATCAATCTCTTCAACTTTATCGACCGGTATGTCTTAGCGGCGGTGATGCCCGAAATCGAGAGCACCTTTTTTTCCGCCCCAGAACGCGCGGGCACGCTGGTACTTCAGCTTGTGACGAAGTTTGAGCAAGCCTTCGGGTTTACCCCCAGGCTCGCGTTGGGCGGGCTGCTCTCTACGGCTTTCATGGTCACGTACATTATCGGGGCGCCTCTGTTTGGCCGGCTCGCCGGACGGCAGTCCCGTTGGATGCTGGTCGGCGTAGGAGTCAGTTTGTGGAGTCTGGCTAGCGGTGCTTCGGGGATGGCGGGAACATTTCTGGTATTGCTTGTTACGCGCTGCTTCGTTGGGATTGGGGAGGCTGCGTATGGTCCCGTGGCTCCCGCGATCATTGCAGATTCCTATCCCATTAGTGTGCGGGGCCGGGTTCTCTCCTGGTTCTACACCGCACTCCCGATAGGGTCGGCGCTTGGCTACGTTCTGGGGGAACAGATCGCCAAGTCCGGATTAGGTGACCTTGGCGCGCGACTCTTTGGATTCTCTGCTGAGAGTTGGCGCTGGGCATTCTATCTGGTAACTCCACCCGGACTCATTCTCGGCCTCTGGTGCCTGTTCATACGCGATCCTGCAAAGGATCAAGCCGATGCACTTGTGACGTCCCCCGCGAGAGTCGTGCGCTGGAGGAATTACCTCATCTTCTTCCGCACTCCCTCCTATGTGTTGTGCAGCTTGGGGATGACCTGCATGACTTTCGCGATGGGTGGAATTGCAGTATGGATGCCGTACTACTTGGAACATCGACCCGGACTCCAGCGCTTTCCCACCACCACCTTCGGTGTGATTTTGCTGGTAACCGGCCTGTTGGGCACGTTGCTCGGAGGAATCGCGGGAGACAAGCTTCGCGATCGATTTGCCGGGTCCTACTTTCTGATATCCGGCATCGCCATGTTGATCGGATTTCCGGTGGTGGGGATGATGACAACGGCGGCATTTCCATGGATCTGGGTCTACATTTTCTTTGCGTGCTTTTGTCTGTTTTTCAACACTGCCCCCACAAATACGATTCTCGCCAACGTCACCCACCCAGACATACGCGCGGCGGGTTACGCGCTCAACATCTTATTTATTCACGCCCTCGGAGACGTGCCATCCCCTTTCCTAATTGGGTTGATCAGCGACAGGTACAATATGGATATCGCGTTCCGTGTTGTCGCCGTGATGTTTCTTTGCAGCGGCCTGATCTGGCTCCTGGGAGTGCGATACCTTGCCAAGGACGTGGCACGCGCTCAGTCCGCACGAGAGGTTTGTACCCCCGCTGGGGCTCACTCGTAAACATTACGGAGGCCCCATCAGCAAAAGTGCTCAAAGCTCACATCGCTTTCAGCGCTGGCCTAGAGCGGTGAAATCTCTCTGGTCGAAACTCACTGCTCAAACTCGACTTGCGAAGAGTTGTTTCCTTCTATCGTGGATTATTCTAGAATGCGGCCAGATTTTTGATGGTGCTGAGCGTGATTCCGCGTGTCAGATGCTCGGAGGAACGGTATTGTCCCTACTGCGATAGTGCTTACGTTCACCGTATTCAGCGGAGGGGTTTGCTGGACTCTGTTTTTCGACTATTCAAGCTCAAACCATATTCTTGTGATAGATGCGGACGCAAGCATTATGCCTCGAAACGGCATAGTCCATCCTCCGCGGGAAGTGACCCTGACACAAATCCCACCGCACGCTGACCGGGACCAAACCGGTGCGTTACCGTTCTGGACGGGCAACAATTAACGCAAAGAACAGACCGGGGGTTCGCTAGGAGCAGTATCTGCCTCAAAGCGTACCACCGAGGTTTTTTAAGGTGCCGACGCTCAGCCCTGATGCCGGATCCGCTCAGCTAGCGCCCGCGAACGCTGCCGCGCGATCTCCACGAAGCGGGAATCCCCGGCGATCTGATCAAGCAGCTCCAGGAATTCGTGCGGTTCAGGCAGGACTCCCTTGGTCATGTCGGAATCGAGTTGCAGCAAGGCATCATTGACGCCAAGACGATCGTACTTCATCCGGCGCTGTAATAATTCGTACAGCTCCTGCTGGCGTGCGAGCCCTTCGCAAATCTGCAGCAACTGCGCAGCGGCGGTGTTCAATGTGTAATTGAATGTCACCTCGCTGACACCGGAACTATCCTGCCAGCGAAAGGTCTTCTCGCCCAGATTGGCGATCTTGCGGTGCACATCAAGATCCAATCCCTTGAAGTAATTCAATTGCCCGATCAACCCCATGATCTTTCCCCGCAACGCCGAGCTCACTTCAAACGGGGCGGGTCCGGCATCGTCTTCCAGTTGTCGGATTTCATAGGTGGCTGTGCCGGCATCGCGCGGAATCTTGATCTCAATGAATTCCGGGGTGCTGGATTTGAAGATTCGGCGATACGTGAAAACTGGACCGGTTGGCCCGGCTAGGGCGGGAAGCGCCGCCACGAGACAAAGCATCATCGCCAGAAGCGCCGCAGGTCGAAGAGAGAGGTTCATCGGCTTGTTTGGATGCTCACGTTGCGTACGCGGGTTGCGGAATTAAGCGAGCCATTCTTCTTTGCACTCGAAACTTTTCCTTGCGCCACCGCGCGCGGCAGGATTCCGAAGCGCCGCTCGAAGCGTTCGGCCTGGAGATGGCAAAGGGCCACGGCCAAAGCATCCGCGGCGTCCGCTGGTTCCGGCGTTTCTTCCATCTGCAATAAGGCGCGCACCATCAACTGCATCTGTTTCTTGTCGGCGTGGCCGTAACCGGCGACGCAAGCTTTGACTTCGCGCGGCGCGTAGCTGTGCACCAGCACGCCATATTCTTCAGCGGCCAAGAGCACGACACCTCGCACCTCGGCGAGACGCAGAGCTGTCTTCATGTTTAGCGCGGTGAAAACGGATTCTACTGCCATCGCCTGTGGTTTGAATCGCTCCAGAAGATCGCAGAGCAGTGCATGGACATCGAGAAGCGCGGCGCCGGCCGACGTTTTCTGGCGTTTCGTAGCCACGCGCAGTGCACCGTAATGCAACACCCGGCAGGTCTTTCCATCACTCTCGATAATGCCGTAGCCCGTGGGACCCGCAGCTGCCGGGTCTACGCCAAGCACTCGCCGCCACGTACGCTTCTCGCTGCCTGTCGGAATTTCGGGCATCTTCAGTAGTCTACGGCCAAGAGCTCAGGCCTTCCATTGGAATGTTCGAATTTCTTCCCGGGAAAAGCAAACCGGCCATCGCGGAGATCTCCGGACGGCCGGTTTCGAAGCAGTTCTGATTTAATTGGCGCCGACGGCCGCCTGAATCTCCGACTCATCAATGTCAAAGTTCGCGTACACATGCTGCACGTCATCATGCTCTTCGAGAGCTTCCACGAGACGCAACATTTGCGTCGCCTGTTGGCCGGTGAGCTTGATAAAGTTTTGCGGCACCATGCCCAGTTCGGCCGATGCCGGAGTGATGCCGGCTTTCGCGAGTGCCTCTTTCACTTTTTCGAGCGTCTCGGGTGGAGTCACGATATACCACGACGAACCGTCGTCCTTCAGATCTTCTGCGCCTGCTTCCAGCACCAGGTCCAGCAACTTCTCTTCCGACGCAGCTTCCTTCGGAATCGTGATTTCGCCCTTGCGGTGAAACATCCAGCCCACGGCTCCGGCTTCCGCCATGTTCCCGCCGTTCTTACTCATCAGGTGGCGGAATTCGCCCACGATGCGGTTGCGGTTCGTGGTTACCACCTGAATCAGCATGCCCACGCCGCCGGGTCCGTATCCCTCGAACATCGCTTCTTCGTATTGCTCGCCTTCGAGCTGGCCGGTACCACGCAAAATGGCACGCTCGATGTTTTCGTTCGGCATGTTCTCATTCTTCGCCGCAAGAATGGCGGTCCGAAGACGAGGGTTCGAATTGGGATCGCCTCCGCCAATGCGCGAGGCAATGGTGATTTCACGGATAATCCGTGTGAAGGCGCGGCCGCGTTTTGCGTCGGTGGCCGCCTTCTTGTGCTTGATCGTGGCCCACTTTGAATGCCCAGACATGACAATTCCTCTTTGTAGCTCGTGACCGCTCGGCGGTCATCAGAATTTTGATTAAATGGTACCCCGCCACTGCCAAGGAATGGACTCGTGGCTCATTCTACCCGCATTGCGGGGCTACCTGTGCGGAGACCTACGGATAACAGTGAGAATCCAGTCCTACCCGCCTTGGACTCTTACCGGAACCCATGCATTCTAGCACAGTTAGAGGGCCTCGGAAACTGCGTCTACTTTGGGGCTTTGGGCTGTCGGTAGCACATGATATGTCCGGTTGAATTAGCTCATGAAATGCCCGCTTTAGCGAGCCGCTGATATGGAATGACCTGTCAACTATGAAGAGTTGTTTCCTTTTTCTCCCTCTGCTTTCCTAGAAGGCAGCGCAAGTCGCGGTCGAGGCGACTATTGCGAGGGTTGATCACTCTGATATTCGCGGGTCGAAACCGCATAATCGTGATCCGTCGGGAGCTGCTCGGACTAGCGACGCGGGTTCGGTCCGCAGACCTACCGCATAGGGGGTTCGAGGATTCTCCTTTCCATGCGCCTCTCGACCGCTATCCACGCTGCCTCCTGGAAAATTCTTGCTGCAGAAAAAACTCACCTCATGCCGCCCGCCGTTCGGTCTCCTTCTGCGCTGCCTCTACTTTTACTCCAATGGCCCAGATAAACCCAATAGCTCGCGGCCGATTGCGGTCACAACCTTCCCTTTGTCCTTGCCCCGTGCGGTCAGCTTCCGATAACGCGTGTGCAACCGATGTTGCGCTTTCCAGGCCATCTCTCGGACTTCTTCGCTGACCAACTCTTGCCGCTTGCGTAAAGCTCCACCTACGTTTGGTCGGTGGCGGGATGCCCAGGCGGCCTCCACAACCACGCGCCGTAAGTGTGCATTTCCCGTTTTGGTGATGCCCCCTCGCCGGGTACTTTCTCCACTGGAATGTTCGCTCGCTACGATTCCGGCGTAGCCCATCAACTGCCGAGCTCCTGGGAATCGCGATATTTCTCCCAGTTCCGCCACAATCGTCACTGCTGCTACTTGAGCAATTCCCCGCAGGGCTTGCAATGCCTCGATCACGGCGCGCATCTTCGGTAGTGTCGACTTCACGGCTTCTTCGATTGCCAGGTCCAGACGTGTGGTGCGGGTTTCCGCGTGCTCCACCTCATGTAGGTAGTCCAGCAAGGTGGCTTCTTGCGCCGGCTGCTCGAAGTGGACTTCTTTTTTCACCCACGCCAGGTAGTTCAAGGTCCAGGCCTTCACACCGCTCGCCGGCCGCCGCCCATGCCGCAACAGCAACTTGCTCAAGCGATGTTTCACCCGCAACTGGTCTTTCTTAGCCGCCTCTCGAGCTCGTACCAGATCTTGCAAGGCCTCCTAGGCCGCATCTGGTACCCACACTGCGGTCAACTCTCCGGCCCGGTAATTTCGCGCCAGCTTCAGCGCATCGCGCCGATCGGTCTTCACCCGTTCGCCCGATTTCACCGGTCTTAGCGTGGGTGCCACCACCTCGCACTTCGCTCCCAGGGCCGTCAACTGCCAGTACACGACATACCCCGTTGGCCCTGCTTCATAACAAAACCGCAGTTGCTCCACGGGTCCCAGCTTCTTGTGACCAGCTTCCGAATCGACTCCTCCCGATTCGGAATGACTCCGAGCGATCTCACTTCCCCGTCCTGCTCGGCAACCGCCACCGCAATCGTTTCGGCATGGACATCCAAACCAACAAATTTTATTCTTTTCATCGACCGGCTCCTTCGCTTGTGGCTCTGTACTGCTTGTCTTCCAATTCGCAGCATAACCCACGCCTGCGAATCGGAGCCGGTTATTCCATTGTGACTAAAAAGCGGTGTTTTTCCGCAAACTGTTTAGCCGTGCAGCAAGGGACCAAAACACAAGCGGCTTAGCGGCAGGCCTTCAGGCGCGCCCTTCCCAAACACATTGATTCCCAACTTCCGGTGAAGAATAGTTTGCTGATAGAGCCGTCACTGGCAGCCCGTTGCCGACTGGCGGAATCCGGGGAACGGGTTGAGGTCGCCCATCAGCGTGTAGCGGCCGACGTTCGCAGAGCTGCTCTGCGTCGGCTCCGACACGGTGTTCGGCGCGAGCCGCATGAACCACGGGAGGAACACCTCATCCTCGGGGTGGTAGTACCCGTCGGCGCTCTGCGTGCCGTTCGGGTTCGGGCCCTGCTCGAAGGTGTTCGTACCCATGGCGAAGCCGATCGCTACGACCGGGTCGCCGGTCTCGAGGAGCCCGCTGCACCCGTACTGTGGCGCCGTCGGCGTCAGCCAAGGCTCCACGGAGTTGTTCACGAAGGGGTCGTCAGCCCATTCGGAGATCTCGTGACTGAGCGCGTGGATGTCCTGCAGCGCCCAGTCGGTGCCACCGTTCGGCCGCGCGTAGAGGCCGGGCTGGACCCATGAAGCCCAGGCGAAGGTCTGCACTTTGGCGTTCCCGTCGCTGTCTGTGCTGCCACCGCCGGCACCGACGGCACGCGTTCCGTGGAAACCGATCACACAGCAGTTCAACACGTTCTTGCCGATATGCAGCAGAACGTTGTTCGTCAGGTAGATCGGCAGGTGCGTCGGGTCGGCTTGTGTCTCGAGGTTCTGGATCTGCGCAGCCCACCAGGTAATGTTGATGTCCGCGAAGATTACGCCGCGGCCACTCTGGAGCAGCACGCCCTGGTTTTTCGGCACGTTTATGGTGACGGCCGGTAGGACGTTTGGGTGCAGGATCAAGTGGTAGTTGCTCGCACCCGCCTGGTTGAACTGCGCCCGCATGGTCGCGTCCTCGAGCTGGAGTTGGTTGCCCGCGTCATCCTGCGAGAGGGTGCCGCCCACGCCCCGCGGCAGGTTGGACGCTCCGGTCGTTGCGAACGGCGTGGAGCCGTAGTCGTTGGTCGTGAACTGCGGCGACGCGAGCGTCGCGGCGAGGACGTTGTTGCCGCTGAACGTGAGTCCGTCGATGTTCACTATGAGCGGCGTGATATCCGCCTCGACCGTCACCGAGCAGGCCGTGCCCGAGCAGTTGTTCGGGTCGGCGCCGACCATGTTGTAGCCGTACGTGATCCCGTTGTGCGGATCGAGCGTCGATCCAAACCAGTGCTGGACCGTGCGCGTCGTCGGCAGCACGCTAGCTCCGCCAATCGTCGTCGTCAACGCCTGCAGCTGCGAGTCGTCGATCACCTGCGGCTCTTGCGCGAAGCCGCTAATTGCAATCGTTAGGACAAGAACTATAACCACAAACAGTGTCTGAATCAGATTTTTCATTGAAGTTCCTTTCCGGCGATGAGAATTCGAACCACATCTTCTCCACTGCTGCTTCCGAACAAATTCAATAATGGCAGGTACACACCACTTCCACGTGCGCCGGGGACGTAGCGACAGAAGCAGCCGGGAGGCTACTCCAAAACACCGCTGAACGCAACATCTCAAGCGCGTCTACTTTTGAGGGAGAGGCTGCCTACCCGCGCGGGGCACATCGCTCCATGCCGCCACACGCACCCACGCCCGGAAAAGCTCTTAATTTAGTGGCGAATCACAGCGTCTTGCCATCCTAAGAATGCGCCGAGTTCTTGGACGAAAACTTTCCAGGCCGGTTCATCAGCGAGAAGGATGTGATTGGCACTCGACAACGGAACAAATCTTGCGCTGGGAATTTCAGCCGCCAGTATTCGACCCTCCTCCGCTGGCGCGACTCGATCATCATCACACTGAAATACGATGGTTGGGACCGAAACAGAGGGGAGAAGGCTGCGCACGTTGATTTCGTCACAAGCTTCCAGGATGCGCGCAGCGTTTCCTGGAGACGTGGACACGCGTTGCAAATCATCCCACCATCTTTGGTGCTCAGGCGAGGTGTTAACCGGCACAAATCTTTTCGTGAACATTTCAGAAAAACCAGGAAGGTTTTTCCCCCAGTTCAGCCGTACGAGCGTCACTAGCGCACGCCGTCCCTCCAATTCTTCAGCAGGTACTCGGTATTTCCAGCCCTGCGAATACGCGCCGTGGAGGATCAAATGGCTCACGCGCTCCGGGTGCCGTACCGCATAGGAAATTGCAACCGCACCGCCTTGTGAGATCCCCATGAGGGCAAACCGGTCAACGCCAGCTGAGTCGACGACCGTCTCCAGGTCGCGAACCCAGAGCTCCAAGGACATCTCCCCAACCTCCCAATCGGACAGCCCATTGCCACGCTCGTCGTAGCGAATTAAGCGGTGATGTCGTGTCAGCTGCGCGATCCAGTGCTTCCAGATTGGGCTTTCCCATTCGTAGTCCAAATGATTGAGCCAGTTGGCAGCTTTGACTAACGGATGTCCCGAGCCAACGCTGGCCCAGGCCAGACGTACCCGGTCGCTCGTGATGCAAAATCTGATCTCTTGGCGCTGTACCGGCCCAGGGGGCTGGCCCGCTTGGGTTCCTATCAGCGAGACCTCGGGAGGACCGGGTTTCGTAACCGGCGCAACGAAGCGGTAGCCTCTCTTGGGGATGGTCTCGATGTATTTGCGGCCGTCCGCAGTGTCGCCCAACACCTTCCGCAGGTTGAAGATGTGTCGTGCTAGATTGCCTTCTTCGACGAAAACGCCCGGCCATACTTTTTCCAGCAACTCTTCTTTTTCGACGATGTGGCCCGCCCTCTCGACCAAGACGAGGAGGGTTTCCAAGTCCTTTGGCGGGAGGATGACGGGCTGGTCAGCACGCAGCAAAACGCGCTCCACGGCGTCGAGCTGGTACGAGCCGAATTCGTATAAGTGCTTTACTTTCAACCGAACACCCGCCTGAAGAACTTCTCAAGAAATGTTTCAGAACTCCTCAAAGACTTTCTATGCCCGAGGCTGGCACATTCCGCAGAGCCGATTCTAGCGCAACTAAGGCCGGGTTAGGAGTGAGGCTTCGTGGGTCAGCGGGTCGCAATGCTTCAACAAAGAAGGCGCGACGAATGTCTCCAGCTCCGGTACGCTCCAGGCCTAGGGAGGAAACTTCCGGAGAGACGGCTTAAACCCCGTTGTATTGGCAAATTCTCAATCGAAAGGAGTCAACGCCATGTCGCGAAAAGGAAAAATCTCAGTAGGTATAGTGCTAGCTCTCGTGACCATACTGTCAGGTACGGCACTAGCACTGTCGACCATCTCTTTCACTATAGGAAGCGTTGCTAGTTATGACTTTGGCGGCTTCGGTCCCGGTTATCCGGTACCTGGCTCGATCCAGATCCAGGCATTCACGATGAAACCCGGTGATACCGTCCCGTGGCACTACCACAAAGGGGTGAGCTACGTCATTCTAGCGCGCGGCACTCTAACCGAGCAGCATATTATTGCGCCGAACCAGTGTGCGTCGGAGGAATTGACGGCCGGGAGTGCCTTCGTCGAGCCGCCAGGGTTAATGCACACCGTCACCAATACTGGGAATGATGTCGCCGTGATTTGGTGGGCGACAATATTCCCTCAAAGCGATGGGATCGTCCGCTTCAGCCCCGAGTTCCGATCAGGCGGTGTTTACCCCGTGGACGCACCGAACTGTAACTGAGCGCTTTTGGAGGCATTGCTATCCTGCGGGTGGGGGAGGGTTCCTCTATTCCGACATGCGTTTTCCGTTTATTGCAAACGGATCATAGACAAACGAGAAGCCTGCGAATCCTACGTGTGATTCTTACCTGTGAGACTGGTATAACGATTGTAGAGAGGATGTCCGATACGATTTAAGTTGTTGTCTTTCGTATCGGTGGTAAGTTGACCAGTGAGAGGCGCAAGCCCCGGACTTTGGGCCGGGGTAAGCCACGACTATAGCGGGGTCGCCTGTTGGTCGATATATCGCTTGATTACTTCGAGCGGTGCGCCGCCACATGATGCGGCGAAATAAGACGGCGACCACAGAACATGCTTCCAGTAGCACTTGGCGATTCGAGGCAACTGGCGTCTTAGAACGTAGCTGGAAACACCTTTTAAGGAGTTCACGAGGGATGAGACAGACACTTTCGGCGGGTAGTTCACCAGCAAGTGTACGTGATTGCTCTCGCCATCCATCTGCACCAACTCAGATTCAAAGTCGGTACAGACCTTGGAGAAGATATGCCTGAGATGCTCAATCGCTTCGCCATCGAGGATGCAGCGCCGGTATTTGGTCACAAAGACCAGATGGACGTGTATTGCGAAGACGCAGTGCCTACCGTGTCGAATGTCCTTGTTTTTGTCCATAGACCAGATTATCCGGCAACCATGGAACGCAGGCAAGCATTCAAATTCGAGTTGATGCCGAACGGCGAACAGCGTCGGCAGATGAGTCGTTTCGCTGGCTCCGCTCGCTACGTCTACAACAAAGCGTTGGCTCTCAAGAAAGAACGATACGAGAAGAAAGAGAAACTCACCCGCTTCCAGTTGGACAAGCTGCTCGTCCAGTGGAAGCAGGAAACACCGTGGCTTGCCGATGCCCCGGCTCACGCACTACAGCAAGCGATTCTCGACCTCGACCGTGCATACACAAACTTTTTCCAGAAACGAACCTTGTTTCCAAAGTTCCACAAGAAAGGTCAGCGGGATTCGTTCCGCGAGTCCGACCCGAAGTGCATCAAGCTAGAGCAAGCGAACAGCCGCATTCAGTTGCCAAAGATAGGCTGGGTACGCTATCGCAACAGCCGTGAAGTTCTCGGTCAGATTCGAAGTGTCACCGTCAGCCTGTCGGCTGGCAAATGGTTCGTGAGCGTCAATACCCTGCGTGAAGTGGAGCAGCCACAGCATCCTTCGACCTCCGCAGTCGGCTTGGATTGGGGAGTCGCACGGTTCTATACGTTGTCCGACGGCGAATACCAAGAGCAATGCGCCCCGCTCAAGCAGTTCCTTCCGAAGCTAGCGAGGTTGCAACGCCGTCTCGCTCGCAAAGAGAAGTTCTCGAACAACTGGAAGAAAGCGAAAATTCGTATCACCAAGTTGCACAACAAGATTGCAAACATCAGAAAGGAATTTGTACACAAGTCCTCGAACGACATCAGCAAAAACCACGCCGTCGTGATTGTCGAAGACTTGCAAGTCAAGAACATGAGTGCAGCATCCAAGGGCACAAAGGACAAGCCGGGGAAGCGGGTAGCCCAGAAGTCGGGACTCAACCGCTCTATCCTCGACGCCAGCCCGTTCGAGTTGCGTCGGCATTGGAGTACAAGACGCAATGGAGCGGCGGCCTGCTGGTTCCCGTGCCACCGCAAAACACGAGCCGCACCTGCCCCATATCAATGGGTGGTTGCGGTCATGTGTCTGGGGAGAATCGCAAGACGCAAACCAAGTTCGTATGCGTCGAGTGTGGCTTCTCAGCCAATGCGGATTTGGTTGGAGCCGTAAACATCAAAGAGGCGGGATTCGCCTTGTTAGCCTGTTCGTCATCTTCGCGCGCGGTCAGTGCGTCGTGTCAGGAACCCACCGAGAGCATCCATGCGTAAACGTGTGGAGCTTGTAGGAATCCCCCGCATTCATGCAGGGGAGGATGTCAAGGATGTGCTCAGGACTCTGTGGCCTTTTTGGAAGAGAGCTTCTCACGATACAGAGCGCGGTCCGCCGCAGCCAAGAGCTCATCGACGGTCTTACCATCTTGCGGGAATATCGCTGTCCCTGCGCTCACCGAGATAGTTGGCTCCTCGCCGTCGTTTCTCAACTGCTCGGAAATGCGTTGCGCCACTTGTCGAGCCGCTTCGGATTCCGTTTCAGGGAGAACGACCACGAATTCATCGCCTCCGTATCGCGCGGCAGTGTCAATTCCGCGGCAGTGAATTCGGAGGATGTTTGCCAAGCGGCGGAGCGCGCGGCTTCCCACCAGATGCCCATGGGCATCATTGATCTTCTTCAGCCCGTCCAAATCGAGCAACAGGACTGCGAAGGACCGGGTCGTGCGGCCATACCTCTTGATTTCCGAGTCGAGCGCATCGAGCAATCGCCGGTAGTTGGCGAGCCCGGTAAGAGGATCGCTCACGGCGAGATGGCGGATCTGCGCTTCGGCCCGTTTACGTTCCGTAATGTCCACGATCGCGCTCATGACCAGAAGCCCGTCCTCGGTTTCGATGGGATTGAGCCCGATTTCAACGGGAAACTCGCTGCCATCCTTCCGCACGGCATAAAGGTCCGGGCCAGTGCCCATCGGTCTGCATCGGGGCGAGGAAGAAAATTCCAGCCGATGCTCAGGGTGTCCCCCCCGGAAGCGCTCGGGCATAAGCACTTCGACTGATTGCCTGGTTAATTCTTCTCGACTGTAGCCAAACATTCTCACGGCCTGAGAGTTCACCAAGACAATCCTGCCTCGTGGATCCACCATAACCATTGCGTTCGGGGCCGATTCGACGGCAATCACAAACTTCTCAGCCACACGCTTGCGCTCCGCAACTGCCGCCGCCAAGACGAGTCCCATGACAGCGAATATCGCCATGAACAACTGCAGCATGAGCAGTGAGTTGTTTGATGAGCTTGTCACAAAGGGGCCAATACCGTGCAGGGTGCCCCAAATGCAAATCCCAGAGAAGAGGAAGATGGCCGAGGTAGTCTCACGCCCGCCAAACCGAAAGGCGGCCCAAATCAGGAAGGGGAGGCCCAGATACTCTAGCCGATAGTGAGCGACAGGCGGAAGCAGGAGTCCAGCAAATACCATGCGGCCCACGAGGAACGTGCCCATCATTAAGGCGGCGAACTCTGAGAACCTAATCCAATTCCAGCGGAGTTGGTGGTCTCGGACCCATAGAATCAACAGGGGCGCTAGGATCACAGCGCTTGCCGCATCGCCTAGCCACCACGTTAACCAGATGGGACCGTAATTGGCCCATGACGCGAAACCAGCAAGAGAGAGAGCGGTGACCCCGAACGTGGCACTGACCGCAGTGCTGAGCATGCCCGCAAGAAAGGTGAACTTGAAAGTGTCGTGCACGTTACCGAAGGCATTCCGTCCGCGCGCATATCTGTTAACGAGGTAGGCGCCCAATACTCCTTCGAGGGTATTGCCGGTCGCGATGGCGACGGACGTAATGAGGGAACCGGCGGTCGTCAAGTTTAGGAAGAAGGCGCCAAGCCAGACGCCGGGCCACACGCGGTAGCCGAGAAGAAGGAAGACCGCGAGTGCCATTCCCGTGCAAGGCCAGACTGCCGTGGCACTGGCATGCACAAGCGCCAATCTTAGGCCAAGCTTCCCTGCAATGAAGTAGACAGCGGCCAAAACCGCTATGGTGGGCCCATCCTTTAGAAATCGCGAACGAACCACAGGCGGCCGTCCGTTTCCCCAGGGCGAGTATCTATCTCTTCTTAACCTGGGCACGCTTCCTAAACCTGCATGGCCCTTGCTTTACGACTGCTTCTTCGATTCGCACGATGTCGGCGTCAAGATGGTAGGAACTAGCGCGGTATTCCTCTTCGAGTTTTTCTTCACGTTGGCGCACTACCGCAAAATCAACGGCCCGGTCCTGAGCCACAGTTGGAGATAGCTGCCCGACGTGGGGGACGGAATGCTGTTTTAGGAAGCTTCGATTCTCTTGCCAGGACCAGACCAAGCGCAATAAACCGCCCCCGCGGTTGATGGTGTGGCAGGCATTCATATTCGGCATAGGCTTTGTCAGTGTGGGGTAAATATGCCGATGCCGGAAATAGTACTCTGGTTCTATGCCACTAACAATTGCGGAGAGAGCTGTCAACGCTCAATTTTACAAGACTCGCCGCCTGACAAGACTCGCCGCGCAAGACTGGGGGCGAGTTTTGTTTTGTAAACTGGCCGGACGGAAGTGGTTCAGAATGTCTGTCGCGAAGTTCTCTTTTTCAGCTCTGCCCCGAGCAAATTCCTCATTTCAGCCCACGAGTATGCCGCTCAGGGCGGCGGGAAAGACTGATCAGGCCACTCGACAGCAATGATCCTGCCGTCCGGTTCGCGTTCCAGTGTAGGCGCATAAAGTCCCAGCAGCTCTCGGCGCCACCATTGACCGCTCTGGCGTTTCGTCGCCAGGTCCGTGAACCAGTATTGCCACAGTACTGCGCGAACATAGGTGGGTGGCTGGTTGGAGAAGGGGTTCGACTTGAACAATGCCAGAACGTCGCGATCGTTCAAAAGCAATTGCTGCTCGGTGTGAACCACAAAGGGATTCCCCTGCCAATCACCGAGGGATGCGAACCAGAGATTCCAATCGAAACGAGGCTGATAGGGCGCATAGATGCCGGGTGGTTCGGACGGATCCTGGGGTTTGTAGCGAAATGGGTAAGCGATCCAGGTCTTACCGTCAACAGAGCCTTGAAATTCGATTTCGTAACGAAAGCGCGTCATGCGGCCGAACAAGCCGTATTGATTGGCAACCCGGAACGGCTCGAGCCAGACGACAGGAGCGGTGGGAAGCGCCAATGGACCAAAATATTCGTGCAGGAGAAGAAAGAGCATCGCGTAACCGACCCAGACCAATAGAATCCCGCCGCACCACACTCTGAGGGACTCCCTGATCTTGCGAAACGTCCAATCACCCGGCGGTGAGGCCTCTTCCATTGAAGATTTTGCAGATTCGATGGACTCCAGATTGCCACGAACGGGCAGAGCCCAACCGTTCGGCAGAAAGCGCACCAGGAACCGATCATCCAGAAGCGGGAAACCCAGTGAAAGCACGAGATAATTCAGGAAGGCGTAATTCGCAGTCAGGATAATGCCCACCTCAAACGGCGTAACCACAAAGAAAAACAAGATGCGGAAACGGCGCGGCAAGAACACAAGCCACACTAGCAACAGTTCAATGAAGAGCGTGGCAAACGCTGTCGCCGCATGAAAACGGTGCGGAAGCTGTTGCGCGTACCAGCCCAACCAAGTCGGCAGCGGACCATTCTGGTAATAGTCGTCCAGGGCCGTGAGATGCCGCCACTGCGCATCGCCGCCCAGGTATTTTGCGAGACCGGATTCAAAATAAATGGTGAACCATAAGAACCGCAGCAAGTACCGGGGAGCGCGCGAAGGTGGCTGCGTTTCACCAAATCCGGGGCGGAATCCGGAGGGCGCGAAGAAAAAGCTCAGCAACCCGGCACAAAGCAGCATGCCGTCGGACTGGTAGCTAGAAAAATCCTGCGCCGCCCCGACGAAGGAAAGAAATGCGACAAAGCATATCCCCAACATAGCCCGCGGCCAGATGTTCAAAACGAGCAGCAAGGAAGCGATCAGGCCGACCCAACTCAGAAACAAGAGAGCGGGCGAACTGCCGCTGATCCAAAACAGGGTGGGTGCATACCAATAACGCACAACGCCCACATCTCTCCATATCTCCCCGAGGTATGGACCCACGGGAAGCAGGCCGCGCGGGCCGATCAGTCCGCGGATCTGAAATACGAGCGAATAGAACGCGGAAAAGTAGATGACCCCGATCGCGCGGAGAAACAGCCAGCGCGGAAGAAGGTGCCCGGGAGGACCAGCAGGTCCTGGCCCGGCCCACCAACGCAGTACCGCGGGCATCGACCAGTTCATCAGCACGGATCATAACCCTCAAGGGAAACCTGCGAGCGGTCAGTGCTTCGCCGCTCGGCCGCGAGGCGCGGGAAGATGCAGCGTGCAGGAACCATCTGCGCAGACTTCTCGATTCCAGCGATAGCGGTTACGCGCAAACCACCGGTAGACCAGGCGCGCTATCCAGTGGATACCGGGGACAAGTAAAATCCAGGCCAGGAGTTTCCAGCCGGGAAGTTGCAGACCGATCTGGGCCCAGGCGTCTACCCCCGTGTAGACGCGGCCCTGTTTATCGACAGCCTGCATCGAGCGCATAGCCTCGCCCCGATCAATCTTGGGGAATCGCTGAACGGTGGTCGCCTCGTGAAGGTCGAGAAATTCGACGAGTCCATCGCGGTCAAACCGGCGAACGCGCACCACACTGGCGCGGCACAGGGAACAGGATCCATCGAAGAGCACGGCGAGCAGCGGAGGAACACTCATAAGTCTCGGACCGGCCGGCATTTTTAGTGTAGCTCGAAATGCCTTTTCCTGGTTCCCACGCACATTAGTGGGCGTGTGGGCCCGAAATCATTTGTCCCGGTCAATGCAATTGGCGGATTTGGCGCCTGCGGACATTGCCATCGGGCCCTTCCCCGCCGATGACTCTTTCCGTTGACAGCCTTTAAGACACGCGCGAGAAATCGGGAAAAACGAAGTTCGCAAAGGCTGGCCCATCCGCCTGTCCCACATCTGTACCGAGGACAGGTTGCCCATACAGCTGTCCCGATGTAACTTTTACACCCACCAAGCCTGAGGGAGGTTCTTAGCCAAAGTGTCTGGTCGTCACCCATCCGCAAGGGCTCAAACTGCTGCCTTCCAGTCCGTGTGTCTCCTGGCCCTTTTACTCTTCCTCGTCGGATGCGCAGGGCTCACAACCGCTTCTTCTCCCAGTTCACCGCAAGCTGGGCTGAGCTTATCGTCCACCGCTTTCAATTTCAATTCGGTTGTCGTCGGCCAGACGCAAACGCAAACCCTTCATGTCACCAATGGCGGTAATGCACCGATTCAGCTCACTTCCCTTTCTCTCTCCAGCAAGCAGTTCGGGATTGCAGGTCCTTCTGTTCCCCGTTCGCTGCTCCCCGCTACGTCCGTGGACTACGTCATTTCCTTCGCTCCCACGGCTGGCGGGAGTACCTCCGCTATTCTCACCATCGTGAGCAACGCTTCCAACAGCCCCGCTTCTGTTTCGCTCACTGGTGATGGCGTCACTGCACCTCCCGTCCAACACACTGTTCACCTGACTTGGGATCCCAGCACGAGCGTTGTGGCAGGTTATCGAGTCTACCGCAGCACGGTGTCGGGCAATTTCGGCAATCCTTTATATATGCCGCCGGTGGATGTCCTTACTTACGACGACGCGACCGTGGCCTCTGGCACCACTTACTACTACACCGTGACCGCCGTGGATAGTGCGGGAGTCGAGAGCGTTCACTCTAACCCGGCGACTGCTGCTGTTCCCACTCCTTGATTTCCCGAGTGCCAGACAAGCCTCGTTTTGCGTTCTAGCGTAATTCCCGTATAATTACGGATTGTCTCGTGACCTAGCGACGCGGCTGTAGCCTGGTACCCTCCCGGCTCCCGTGCAGACCGGCCACGATAGATTGGAGAACAATGAAACCCGGTATCCACCCCGATTACCACCCTGTGACCGTCCACTGCGCTTGCGGACACACTTTCCAGACTCGCTCTACGATTAAGGGCGATATGTTGCGCGTGGAAATTTGCTCCAGTTGTCATCCCTTTTTCACCGGCAAGCAAAAACTCGTGGACACCGCCGGCCGCGTCGAGCGCTTCCAGAAGAAGTACGCCAACGTCGGCGTCAAAAAATAGCCCTCATTCCTGGCGTCCTCGATTTAACCGCGG
>Ga0307471_100000372_pt1 | contig 22753 bp, 19 predicted proteins | sample atmos_gasesAM3C__2_FD_204566 | JGI IMG/M metagenome (GOLD analysis project Ga0307471, IMG submission 204566) | Hardwood forest soil microbial communities from Morgan-Monroe State Forest, Indiana, United States - atmos_gasesAM3C_515 | ecosystem: Environmental > Terrestrial > Soil > Temperate...
CCCGTTCTCGTTGGCTCAAGGCGATCCGCTCCGTTTCCATAGGCCCCTCGGCCTTCCATGAAAGCGGACATTCCTACTTTGCACAAACCGGACATTCTCATTTTGCGGCGACAAGTACCCGGGGATTCGTTGACATGTTCTTAGGTCACAACCTAAGATGACGGCACTATGGCGGGCACTGATGCGCTCATCGGCCAGACCGTCTCGCACTACCGCATTGTCGAGAAATTGGGTGGCGGGGGCATGGGCGTAGTGTACAAGGCGGAAGATACACGCCTCGATCGCTTTGTCGCTCTCAAATTCTTGCCTGAAGGCTTAGCCCAAGACCACCAAGCCCTGGAGCGATTCCGGCGTGAAGCCAAAGCGGCCTCGGTGCTGAACCATCCAAACATCTGCACCATCTACGAAATCGGCAAAGAAAACGGCACGGCGTTTATCGCCATGGAGTATCTGGAAGGCAAGACGCTGAAGCACGCCATTGCGGGCCGTCCCATGGAACTTGAGAGGATACTCAGTGTCGCCAGCGACGTCGCCAAGGGGTTGGAGGCCGCTCACTCCAGGGGCATCGTCCACCGAGACATCAAGCCGGCGAACATCTTTGTCACCGAGAGCGGCCACACGAAGATCCTGGACTTCGGTCTTGCCAGGTCAGCTCGGAAAGGAGCCCGACGGGCGATACGTACACCTTGGCCACAGGAGAGGTGGACCCAGAGCAGTTGACAAAGCCTGGCACTACGTTGGGCACGATTCCATATATGTCTCCAGAGCAGGCACGATCGAAGGAACTGGACGCACGCACTGATTTGTTTTCTTTCGGAGCAGTTTTATATGAGATGGCAACAGGTCGGCAACCATTCCGGGGACAAAGTGCAGCGACGATTTTTGAGGCCATTCTAAGCCGTGCTCCTGTGCCCCCCAATTCAACTGAACCCTGATCTTCCGACCAAACTTGAAGAGATCATCAGCAAGTGCCTCGAAAAGGATCGTAACCTGCGGTTTCAGCATGCTTCTGACCTCAGTGCGGACCTCAAACGCCTTGAGCGCCAACTGGAATTAAGGGAGCCGGTGGCTGTACCGCCGAATCGCACGTCGACGGCGCTATTTGGCGTGAGAGGAGCGATCCCAATTGCAGCTGGGGTGGCAGTCCTACTCGCTCTCGCGGCGTACTGGTTTGGGTGGCGCCACCGTTCTGCGCCGCGAGCCCCCTCGGCGCGAGCGATGTTGGCCGTGCTCCCTTTTGAGAACTTGAGCGGCGACACGCACGAGGATTACTTTGCGGACGGCCTTACAGAGGAGATGATTGCCCAACTCGGCCAGTTACAGCCTGCCAAGCTCGGTGCGATCGCGCGAACGTCAACCATACGGTACAAGAATACAAAGCAGACAGCCGCACAAATTGGCCGAGAACTTGGCGTGGGCTATCTGCTCGAGGGGAGTGTTCGGCGCGGCGGAGAGCGCGTGCGGATCACGGCGGAGCTGGTGCAGGCAAATGAACAGACTCATTTATGGTCTGAGACCTATGAGCGGCCCCTGACTGATGTCTTGAGCATACAGAGAGAAATCGCCGAGAAGATCACGCATTCTCTTTCCATCCAACTGCTATCGGCTGACGCTGGCTCCTCTAGCAACTCCCCTTTGAATTTTGAGAGTTATGACAAATATCTTCTAGGCCTTCACGAGCTCGGGAAAGGTACGCGGGAGGGCGGGAATAAGGCGATTCAGTACTTCCAAGAAGGCATAGCTATGGATCCAAACGACGCTCTTGGCGAAGCGTACAACTCGTTAAACACGTATTACAGTTCTCCAAAGGAGATGATGCCGCGAGCAAAAGCGGCGGCGATACGGGCGCTTGAGTTGGACCCCAAGCTGGCGAGTGCGCACGTTTTGGTTGCTGATGTGCACTTGGAATTCGATTGGGATTGGCCTGCGGCAGAGAAGGAGTATCGCCGGGCGCTGGACATCAATCCGAGCCTGCCGGAAGCGCAATTGGGCTATGCCAGTTACCTGGGGACGCTGGGACACTTCGATGAAGCTCTCTCACGCGTACAGCAGGCTTACCTTTTCGACCCGCTTGCAATAGACAGCCGCAAAGCTGCGCTTTGGATCTACTACTTCTCTGGGCGAGTGCCAGAGACCGTCGAACAATGCAAGAAGACGATTGAGCTGGAACCTGCGGCGGGCCTTCCCTATGCGATGCTCGCACTCGCTTACGCCCAAATGGGGCAGCGTACGGAAACGCTCCAGACCGCGGAGAACGCCATCCGGCTTGCGGACAGCCCGACTGTAATGGCCACCACGGCGTCAGCACTCGCGAGGGTGGGCGAGAGCGTCGAGGCAAGACAACTTATAAGCAAAGCGCCGGAGCAGGCGAAGGAGCGCTATGTCTGCCAATTTATCGTGGGGGCCGCTTATGCCGAGTTGGGTGAAACCGAGCACGCCATCGACTCGCTGGAGAAGGGGTTCCTTCAGCGATCGACTTGAATGCCCTGGATCGGGGTGGATCCCCGATTGAACCCGCTCCGAGGTGATCCCAGGTTTCAGGATCTAGTCCGTCGCATCGGACTTCCTCGAGGTTGAAGATCAAGCGTAGTCGGACATAGTTGCCGCTCTGCACTTACTTTCAGAGTTCGCTTAGTGCCTCGAACAGAATTCTGTTTGGCCGATGAGTTGGCAATTCGGAATTGGCGGACTGGCAATCCGAGCGGCGGCATGACACGCGTTGCGATATGCGTGTATTCTGACGTGCTATGGCCAAACGACCAAAACCCGTTGTGCTGACCGTGCTGGATGGATGGGGCTATCGAGCCGAAACGAAGGGCAATGCCATTGCGCTTGCGCGCAAGCCGGCTTACGACGAATTGTTGCGCAAATTTCAAAACACAATGATTCAGACTTCCGGGCCAGCGGTGGGCTTGCCGGAAGGGCAGATGGGTAACAGCGAAGTGGGCCATCTCAATATTGGCGCTGGACGCATCGTGCATATGGACATCACGCGCATCGACTTGCTCATCGCCAATAAGCAGCTCGATCAGGTAGCGCTTTTCCAGCAAGCCATGGAGCGAGGTCGCCAGCGCCAATTGCATTTTCTCGGCTTGCTGAGCGATGGTGGGGTCCATTCGCACATCCATCACCTTTTCGCGCTGCTGGAGATGGCCAAGCAGTACAAGGTCGAAAAAGTATTCGTCCACTGCTTCATGGACGGCCGGGACACGCCACCCAACAGCGGGCGCGATTACGCGCGGCAACTGCAGCAAAAAATGCGCGAACTTGGCGTCGGGGAAATCGCCACAGTGGTAGGGCGGTACTACGCCATGGACCGTGACAATCGCTGGGAGCGCATCGAACTCGCTTACCGCGCCCTAACGCACGGTGAGGCGGAAACCCGAAGCAGCGATCCCGTAGCCGCTCTGCAAAACAGTTACGAGCAAGGTGTCACCGACGAATTCGTAAAACCCATTGTGATTACGCGTGGCGACGGCCTTTCCGCACCCCCTGTTGGAATGATCCGTGATGATGACGCGGTCATTTTTTACAATTTCCGCGCGGACCGCGCCCGCCAGATGACCTATGCGCTCGTGGGACCCGATTTCGACAAATTTTCGGATCCCAAGCGGCCCAAGAATTTGTTTTTTGTGGGGATGACCAAGTACGACAAAAATTGGCCGTGGCTGAAGTGCGTCATTATGCCGGAAAAGCTCGAGCACATCCTCGCGCAGGTGTTCCAAGAGTTGCAATACAAAAATCTGCGGTGCGCGGAGACCGAAAAGTATGCGCACGTCACGTATTTCTTCAATGGCGGCGTCGAAAAACCTTTTCTGGGAGAAGAACGCGTCCTCGTGCCGTCACCGAAAGTGGCGACGTACGATTTGAAGCCGGAAATGTCGGCCGAAGGAATAACCGACACCGTTGTCAAAGCGATTGAGAAGGGCGAGTTCGACGCCATCATCATGAATTATGCCAACGCGGACATGGTGGGGCACTCCGGCAAACTCGAAGCCGCGATTAAGGCTGTCGAAGCCGTGGATGCGGGCCTCGCGAGAATCTACCAGGCCATGAAGCCGCGAGGCGGCGCGTGGATCCTCACCGCGGATCACGGAAACGCAGAAACGATGATCGACCCCACGACTGGCGGGCCCCACACCTATCACACTACGAACCCCGTGCCGTTTATTTGTGTGAGCGACAATGATCAGCTGCAACTCGCTCCCGGCGGCGCGCTGCGTGACATTGCTCCGACGCTGCTGGCCATTCTGGGTGAGCCGGCCCCTGCCGACATGACCGGCCGCGATCTGAGGGCGAAGCCGAAGGTTTAGGAAATGGCGGTGATGGTTGATGACACGGTAAGGAAATTGTTTCGTTGCGAGTCGGGGGGAGGTTGAGATCCTTCGGCATGGAACTCTACGTGAAGGTTTGGCCCGGACGAATATTGTAGAATCGCGACGAAATGAATTCTCAGCGAAGCACTCCAGAACATACCAAACTTACGATTTGCGTGTGGCATCCTTTCACCGAATGGCGGCCCAACCCAACCATGGCCGAAGCTATTCGACGCCGCTGGGCTGGCATGCGCGTCGTGCATTTGCCGGATTACACTCGTTTGTCTGAAGAATTGCCGGATACGAATATCTTTGTCGGCTACTCTTTGCGTCCGCGGCAATTGAAGGATGCCAAACAGCTTCAGTGGATTCATTCAACCGCCGCGGGCGTGGCGCAACTCATGTACCCGGAGCTGCGCGATTCCGGCGTCATGGTTACCAACCCCAGCGGGATTTTCTCCGCGCCGATGGCCGAGCACACCATGGGGCTTGTGCTGGCCCTGGCGCGCAACTTTCCGGATTCCGTGCGCTTTCAGGACTGCGCCCAGTGGGCCCAGCAGGAAATCTGGGACAAGCCGCAACACATCGCGGAAATCAACGGGCAGCTCCTGGTGATCGTGGGTTTCGGCTCCATCGGAAGAGAATTGGCGAAACGCGCCAAGGCGTTTGAAATGCACGTCTGGGGCGTGACGCGTTCCGGAAAAGGAGACGCACAGCTGGCCGAGAAAATCGTACCCATCAAACAGTTACGCGAGGTGCTTCCGCTGGCCGATTACGTGGTGATAGCCGCGCCGGAAACGCTGGAAACGAGACACCTGGTGGGTGCGAGGGAACTCGCCGTGATGAGACCGGGCGCTCGGCTGATCAATGTGGCGCGCGGTTCGCTGCTCGACGAACATGCGTTGATCCAAGCCTTGGAGAGTGGGAAGCTTGGCGGTGCCGCGCTTGATGTGGCATCGGTGGAACCGCTTCCTTCAGACAGCCCGCTCTGGAAGGCGCCCAACCTGCTCATCACGCCACACACCAGCGCGATCAGCGATCGCCTGTGGGACCGCCAAACTAGCTTGTTGTTGGAGCTTCTGGAGCGCTGGTTTGCAGGCCGCGAACTTTTCAATCGCGTGGACTTCGTGCGCGGCTATTAATCGCTTCCGGGAATACCCCAGAAACCAGAAACCCACCTACACGCAAAATCGGCGAGGGGGGGCACCCGGCGATTGGCGCCCGCCTCAGCCCCTCTCGGTGTTCGAGGTAAAAAGGCGGCCGCTACGATCACCGCGAGGTCAGTCGCCCACGCCGCCCTTGGGTGCCTGATAGCCTTCGCGCGCGTACACCACTACTTTTTGCTTTTTGCCCTTCTGGTTCTGAACGACCAGCGGGCCACCGTCCGGCGCCACGAGTTCCACTTTGATTTTGCGGTATTTCCCATCCGTGTTCCGGTTGGACGGCGAATAGGTCAAGCTGTACTGGTGGCGCAAGAATTCGGCTGCTTCATGAAAAATCCCCGGCAACTCGCCTTCAAATTGCGGGAACCACGCAAACCCTCCGGTCATAGCGGTAAAAGTTTTCAACTGGTTTTCATCTTGCATAAAGCCGATTTCGGTTCCGTGATAGCCGCCCCTCTCCAGAGCATTGGTGATGTACCGGCTCATGCCCACGGCAAAGATGGTGACATCCGTCTGGCGCAACGCCTTCATGGTCTGGTCCAGAGTATGCTTTGAGAAGGTGTCTCTCCCCGTGCAGATTACCAGAATCGATTTTTTCCCTTTCACGCTTTTGAGGCGGTCCACAGTATCCAGAAGTGCGTCAAAGACGTTCGATTCGCTGAACCCCGGAAAATAGAGGCGAGAGATGGCCTGATAGACCTCGTCCTTATTCTGCGTAAAGTCCACTTCAGTATGCGTGCGCATATCAAACGTCACCAGCGCCACCCAGTCTTGCGGCTTTAGCGCCGGAAATAAGGCCGTAGACCAATACTTCGCTACGTAGGAAAAATAGCCTTGGTAACGCGAGCTGAATTCCATCAGGACAACCATGGTGATGGGTGCTTCGCCAGCTCCGAAGCTTGTTAGCGTCTGCGGCACGCCATCTTCCAACACCCGAAAGTTTTCTTTCTTGAGTCCGGTAATCAGGTCGCCATTCTGGGTCGTGGCCACCACGTCCAGCGTTACCACCGGCACTTCCACGGCAATCGTTACACCGCCCTCCTGTGGTTTTTCCTGCGGGGCAGGGGCTTTAGGCGCCGGGCCAGGGCTGGCTTGAGGTGGAGCGGAGGGTTGCGGGCCTTCCGGGGCCTGTGCCACGCTGACTACCGAAGCCAGCAGAAATGCCGCCGACAATACAATCAGCCTCTTAAAATTGGAAGGAACGCCAATTCTCATGCATATACCCCCGAAACCCTGTTTTTTTAGATGCGCGCAAACGGTTTGCCGTCGTTCGCCGCCGCCGTTCCCACAGTGCAGCTTAGGCAACGCACCGGGATGCCCTCATCGAGCGTCTAAATCTGCATGTTAGTATGATTTCTATTTGGTGCAAAACAGATTCAACCTTGGGGGTGCTTTTGTGAATTGGAAGCGGGCAAGCTTCTGGATTCTAGGTATGGGTGCATTCCTTGTTGCGGACTGCCGCCCTGCGCGGGCACAAATTGCGCAGAGGCCTCCGGCCATGGGCATACCGCAAGGTCCCTCGCTCGTTGGGGATACCGCGGCACTGGCGAATGAAGCGCAAGGATGGCTTGTCGAACTGATCAAGATCAACACCACAAATCCCCCGGGCAATGAGCAAGCGGCGGCGAAATACATCGCTGGGATTCTCACCAAAGAAGGAATTACGCCGGAGCTTTTGGACATCGCACCGGGCCGGAGTGCTCTGGTGGCGCGCTTGCGGAGCAGCGCTGTGGCCAACCCTTCGAGAGCTCTGCTGCTGGTGGCGCACATGGACGTGGTCGGCGTGGACCGCAGTAAGTGGTCCGCGGACCCTTTCGGCGGAATTATCAAGGACGGATATCTCTACGGCCGCGGGTCCATCGACGACAAGGGGATGCTGGCAGCGAATCTTGCCGCATTTATCGCGCTCAAGCGCGCGAATGTGCGGCTGAACCGCGACGTGATTTTTCTGGCCACCACGGATGAAGAACAGTTCGGAGATGCCAGCCTGAAAATGCTGATCGCGAAGTATTGGGATAAGTTCGCCGCAGGTTACGCGATCAACGAGGGCGGCAAAATTGTCATGAAGAATGGCAAAGTCGAGTATGTCGCCGTGCAAACCGACGAGAAAGTGCCCGTGGACGTTGCAGTCATCGCCAAGGGCGTTGCCGGTCATGCGTCCATCCCCATGAAGGACAATCCGGTCGTGCACCTCTCTGAGGCCATTGCCAAAATCGGCGATTACAATGCGCCCGTGCATCTGACCTCTATCGTGCGCCGCTACTTTGAGGGCCTTTCCGCGCTGGAACCGGAGGACATTGGCAAGTGGATGCGGGTGGTGGATTCACCGGATCGCTCCGAGCACGCGCAGCGCTTTTTAGCGGAGGCTAATCCCTTGTGGAATTCCATGATGAGGGACACGGTGGCGCCCACCATGCTCCAGGCCGGCGTGCGAGCAAACGTGATTCCCTCCGAAGCCCGCGCCGTTCTGAATATCCGGCTCCTTCCCGGAGATACGGTGACCGCGCTGCTCGGCGAACTCACAAAGCTGGTCAACGATCCGGCGGTGCACTTCGAAGTGCAAGCGGATGCGGGCCTGGCGGCGCCGAATTCATCGCTGGAAACGGAGTTTTACGCCACCGTTGTCAAGGTCAGCGCGCAGGAATTTGGAGGCGTCCCCGTGCTGCCGTTCATGTCCACCGGGGCCACGGACTCCGCGCAATTGCGATTGCACAGCGTGCAGGCGTATGGGCTGCGCCCGTTTCCTCTCACGGAAGAAGACGACCGCCGCGTGCACGGCGATGAGGAGCGGTTGCCGCTGGCGGCGTTTGCCAAAGGCGTCGATCTGATGACCCGCATCGTCGCGGAGTTTTCCGTCCCGAAGTAGCAACAACTCTGGTATACAAATTAAGCGGGGGAAGGGGATGAATTCCCGGCATTCCAAGATTGTCTGCACGATCGGTCCAGCCACGCGCTCGCCACGCATGATCCACAGGCTGATCGAGGCAGGCATGGATGTGGCGCGGCTCAATTTTTCCCACGGCACGCACGCCGAACACGCGCAAAGTTTTGCGATGTTGCGCGAAGCGGCTGTAAAGATGGAAAAGCCGCTCGCGATTCTGGCTGACCTTCAGGGGCCGAAGATACGGACGGGCGCACTGGCTGGCGGCGGCACAGTCGCCGTGCGGACGGGGCAAAAGTTTGCGATCACGACCGCCAAGGTGCTTGGCGATTCCACACGTGTCAGCACTACCTTTCATCCATTACCGCGGGAAGTGAAGCCCGGAAACAGGATTTTGCTTTCGGATGGGTTGATTGAATTGCGCGTCGAGCGCGTCAGCGGGCGCGAGGTAATCTGCGAGGTCATCAATGGGGGCATGCTCGGCGAGCATAAGGGCATCAATTTGCCCGGTGTGAAGCTGCACGTCCCGGCGCTGACTCCCAAAGACCGGGAGGATTTGCGTTTTGCCCTGGCGCATGGCGCCGATTACATCGCCGTCAGCTTTGTGCGGCGGCCGGAGGACGTTTTACTCGCGAAATCATTCATCCGCCGGCTGAAAAAAGAAGTGCCGGTGATCGCCAAACTGGAAAAGCCGGAAGCCATCGAAAATCTCGAAGCGATTCTGCAAGCGTCAGAAGGCGTGATGGTGGCGCGTGGAGACCTGGGCGTGGAGATGAGTCCGGAGCGTGTGCCCGTGGTGCAAAAAAACATCATTGCGCGAGCCCGTGAATTGCGCCGCCCAGTGATCACCGCGACGCAAATGCTCGAATCCATGACGGAAAATCCGCGGCCCACGCGCGCCGAGGCTTCGGACGTGGCCAACGCGATTTTTGACGGTTCGGATGCCGTGATGCTCTCCGCGGAAACAGCCACGGGAAAATATCCCGTGGAGACCGTAGAAATGATGGGACGAATCATTGAGGAAGCCGAAGCCAGCATCCACGAATATCCGCGGCCCGCCGTGCAAGAGCGGCTGAAGGTGCCGGAAACGGTTGCGGAGCTGGTGTGCCACGCGTCGAGCGAGCTGCACATGAAACTCATCGCGGTCTTCACACACAGTGGCTTTACGGCACGATTGGTATCGCGCTACCGGCCGCTGGTGCCCATCGTGGCCTTCTCGCCGGAGGCAGCCACGAGGCGGCGCATGGCCCTGCTCTGGGGCGTCACCTCGCGGAGTATTTCGGATATTCGAAAAATTGACGGTCTCGCAACTCTTGCAGAGAAGCGTCTATTGGAAGAGCGCATGGTGCGGAAGGGCGACATTATCGGGATTGTGGCTGGCACACCCATGGGCGTCTGCGGCACCACCAACTTCATGAAGTTTCACGTCATTGGCAGTGCGGCCTAAAGAAACGCGCAGTGGGATCAGTTGACCCAGTGGTCGGGCTTGGAAGGAGGCTCGCCACGGTTTTTCTTCATGTAGACTTCGAAGCGTTTTTTGTTGCGTTGGTACTGCCAGTCGGCAACTTCGTTGCGCACGCGATACAGGAATGAACCGCGGCGCAGGTAGATCCAGCCGATGAGCATCCCGCCGAGATGACACAAGTGAGCGACATTGTCGCCTGAAGAGCCAATCGTGCTGAAAAATTCGATGGCGGCCATCACGGCCACGAACGGCCGCATGGGAATCATGATGGGAAGAGGGAACAGCCAGATTTGACGATCAGGGAAAAGGATGGCGTTGGCAATGAGAATGCCGAAGATCGCTCCGGAAGCGCCAATCGTGGGAATGTCCGAGGGGCGATGGCCCCAGAGCATAGGCGTGGCTTTTACAAGAATGGTGATGATGCCAGCGCCGACGCCGCACAGGAAAAAATAATCGAGAAAGCGCCTTTTCCCCCAGACCAATTCCAGTTCACGCCCAAACATCCACAGCATCAGCATATTGATGAGCAGATGCCACAAACCGCCATGGAGGAAAATATAGGTGACGGGTTGCCAGATCCGCAGACCGGGAATCGGCCCGAGCGGAACGAGACCGAACTCATGATTAATCCAGGAAGCGGCGGGAACGCCAAAGGCAAGATAGACAAACTCCTGCAACAGGAAAACACCGGCGCACGTCAAAATCAGGATTTTGACCGCAGGAGTAATAAAGCCGCGCCAGTCGAAACGAACCCGAGACGCGCCGAAGGTCGTGCCCATAAAAGCAGTGTACGGCGGCAAAGGGCGAACAGTCAAAAGCGGAAGTTCCAAGAATGCGAAGAAACGGACGCGAGCTAGTCGAGCTTTTTGCGGGCGAAGTGGAACAGGGAACTCGCTAAGAGCAGGAACATGATTAATCCAAACAGGCTGCTCCCGGCGAGCGAGCCGAGGAGCCTGGGTCCGAACGAGAAAAGATCAGAGCGCCACGGGAGACGAAAAACCGCGGAAACCCAGTGGGGCACGTGGGTGGAGATTTCCGGGTCTTGCAAAAGAGTAATGATGATACCAAGGAGTCCAAAAATTCCACCGGCGGCGATCAAGCCGCTCGAATAGAGGGCGCCCGGACTAGCCTCGCTGTCGCCTGCTTGTTTTTCTTTCATGCTGGCTTCGACGGCCCAGCGGACCAGTCCGCCGGCGAACATCGCGGCGGTAGTCGCGACAGAGATATACATTCCGGTGGCAAAGGCGAGAGAGCGTATGCCGAGGATTTCCACGGCAATGACCAGGGCGACACCCATCAAGACGAGGCGCCAAGGCAAACGCTGATTCAGGATGCCGCTGATGACCGTGGCCATAAGGCGAGCCTGGGGAGCAGGAGCCTTGTCACTGCCGATGCCTTGTGCCCATTGGTATTCGATTTGTTTTGTGCCCGCATCGTAGAGATATTCACCGTCAGGAATTTCATGGGAGCCGAGAGAGTTGATGAGGACGTAAGCCTTGCCCTGGTAGTGGAAATTTTCGCGTTCAACTTTAACGCCAGAGGGTAAGGATTGCAGGGTGACGGGAATCTGCGTGGACAGGTAGCGCTCGAGTCCTTTATTCATCAAGTTGAGTGTGGTGCCGATGGCGATGGTGGAGATGGTGACGCCAACCAGGAGACCCATCTGTTGCCAGAAAGGCGTGGAACCAACCAGGTAGCCAGTCTTCAAATCCTGGGAAGTGGCGCCGGCGATGGCGGCAGAAATGCAAACCACGCCACCAATCATGAGAGCGAGGACGGCGTAGTTGGGCGCCGTCCATCCAGCAAGCAGGAAAATCGCGCAGGTAGCCATCAGGGTAGCGATGCTCATCCCGCTAATGGGATTAGAGGAATTGCCGAGAAGCCCGCTGATGCGGCTGGCCACGGTGACAAACAGAAATCCAAATACGACGACGAATACGCCGGCGAAAAGATTCTGATACCACCGCGTACTTGCTCCCTGCATGGGATGGAAGGTCAGGAGCACCCACATCATAGCGATAATTACGATCGAACCCAGGATGACCCAGCGCATGGGAGTGTCGCGCTCGATGCGGCTGGCGGAGGCGGCCGCTTCGCCACCCTCGACGCGAACATCTTTCAAGCCGGCGGTGAGGGCCGAGATGATGGTCGGCAGGGTACGCAATAAGGTGATCAATCCGGCGGCGGCCACCGCGCCCGCTCCCATCGGGCGGATATAGCTGCGCCACATATCGTCCGGCGTCATGAGCGGAATGGGGATGGTGGAGGGATAGAGGGCGACGTTACCGGAGAGTTGCCCGTAAAACTTGATGGCGGGCATGATGACCAGCCAGGACACGAGGCCGCCGGCAAAAAGAATTCCGGCCACGCGCGGACCGATGATGTAGCCGACGCCCAGATACTCGGAAGTGACGGCAGCGCGGAAGGAAGCCCCCGGAAACCAACCGGGGCGATATTCGGGCTGGCCAGTCCAGGCCTGCGCGGTATTCATTAGAAAGGTGTAGACGCCGCCGAGGCCGAGACCCCAGAAGACCCGGCCGGCAAAGGAGCCGCCGCGTTCTCCGGCGACGAGGACGTCGGCGCAAGCCGTGCCTTCAGGGAAGGTGAGGTTGCCGTGTTCTTTGACGATGAGTTGGCGGCGCAGTGGAATCATGAAGAGCACGCCGAGCCAGCCGCCCAGCAGCGCCAAGGGAAAGATGCGCCAGAACGTAAACTCCGAGCCAAATCCGAGAAAGATGAGCGCGGGAAGCGTGAACATGACTCCCGCGGCGAGGGATTCGCCGGCTGAGCCCGTGGTTTGGACGATATTGTTTTCGAGAATGGTAGAGCGCCCGAAAGCGCGAAGAATGCTGATGGAGAGAACCGAAATGGGGATGGAAGCCGAAACGGTGAGGCCCGCGCGAAGTCCGACGTAAACGGTGACGGCGCCGAAGAGCAGGCCAAAAACCGCCCCGAGCAGGACGGCGCGTAGCGTGAACTCTTTCGGACTTTCCGAAGCCGGCACGTAAGTGTGAAATTCTCCTGCGGGTGCCGTGGAACTCCAGGGACGGTCGCTCACCGAATCCTCCTGTTAGCGGATGACAAATCAAGCCTAGATGAAACGTGTGTGAAGGGATTATGCCGCAGGTGCGGCAGCGGGGAAAGAGAATCCTGTGAAAAAGGAGAGTTGTTGCGGGGCACTCTTAACATCCGAAAGGCTGAAAAGTATTGTCTCCCATATTAGAGTAGCAAGGTTGGCAACATTGCTCGCCGGCGCGCCGCGCCAGTCGAAGGATCGCTGCAGGTCAGTGACCGCTTCGATTGGTTTGCAGGTTTCGCCCCGGAATTCACAGCAAATTGGGAGAGCCACCGTGTCCCTCCGTCGCGCCGTGTTCCTTCTTTTTCTCGTTTGTACGTGCATCTTGCTTGCGCCGAAACGCCCGATTTAAGCTGGGGACGAGTGGCTTCCTATCGACCCTGCAGAATTGAAGATGACCAGTGAGCCAAAAGCCCCAGGGGCGCATGTGGTCTTTCTTTACTGGCAGGTGGACCGCAAAGATGGGGCGAGAGCAAGTACAGAATACAACTATGTGCGGGTCAAGGTCTTGACCGAAGAAGGCCGCAACGTCGCCAATGTCGAAATCCCTTACCTGAAGGAAAAAGTCAATATTAGCGGCGTTCGCGCAGAACCATCCGGCCCGACGGCACGATCGCCAATTTCGACGGCAAGCTATTTGACAAGATGATCGAGAAGACCAAGGGAAAGAAAATCAAGGCGAAGACCTTTACGCTTCCTGATGTACAGGTGGGCAGCATCGTGGAATACCACTTCAATTACGATTTCGAAGACAACTTGATTTTTAATTCGCACTGGCTGGTGAGTGAAGAACTCTTCACAGTGGAAGCTGGATTGAGACGCCCGTACCAGACAGCGCGGATTCCCGAATCGAGCGCAGAGCAGAATTGAAATTGACGAACGAGGGAACGCTGGAGGGCAAAGTAACGCTGACTTACACCGGACTGGAAGCTTATGTTCGACGAGTGAGAGAACGAAATCAGGACGATGAAGCGAAAGGGCAGTATCTCGAAGACCAGCTAAAGGAATCTGTTCCCGCCGCGATCGAGGCGGAGATGAAGAATAAACCGACTGGAAAAGTTCCGATACCCCGCTGGTGGCCGTGTTCGAGGTGAAGATACCAGGCTGGGTATCCGCCGCTGGGCATCTGGGGCTGATGCCGGTCGGGATATTCTCGGGCGGCGAGAAACACATGTTCGAACACGCGAGCCGCGTCTACCCGGTCTATTTCGCGTTTCCGTATCGCAAAGAAGACGATGTGACTGTCGAATTACCAGCCGGGTGGAAAGTGAGCCGCCTACCCAGAAATCAGAATCAAAACGCCAAGGCGGCCGAGTACATTCTGAAAATAGAAGATAAAGGGAGCACGGTGCACTTGACGAGAACGGTGCGCAGCGATGTGGTCATCATTCCCACAAGCTCGTATCCTGTATTGCGGCAGTTTTACCAGGTGGTGAGATCCGGCGATGAGCAACAAATCGTATTGCAACCAGGCGGGATTGCGGCCGGAAATTAGACGGCTGCTGTCAACGGCAAAACTCGTTCTGTGCTGGGCGATTCTGGCGGCTGCGTTCATCCTCGGTGTCGAGCCGGCGAAGGCGGGTGACGCGCCGGGCTGGATGCACGCGCTGACCAACGTGCCGTTGCCCGAACATGAAGAAAAGACCGAGGCGGTACTTTTGTCCTCGGAAGAGGTACTGACAGTCCAGGGGAGCGGGAAAATCAAGCGACTCATCCGGCGAGCCTACAAAATTCTGCGGATTAGCGGGAAAAACTACGGAGTAGCGCACACCTACGTCGATTCTGAAACGAAAATTCTCAACATGCACGGCTGGTGCATTCCCGCAACGGTAAAGACTACGAGGTAAAAGAAAAGGATTCGATCGAAACATCGTTGCCTGGCGTGGCCAACGGCGAACTAGTCAGCGACCTGCGGGCCAAACTACTCGAGATTCCGGCCGCCGAGCCCGGGAACATTGTCGGTTACGAGATCGAGCAGGAAGAGCGGCCCTATATATTGCAGGATGACTGGATGTTTCAAACGAGCGTGCCGACGCGCGAATCTCGCTACACTCTGCAACTGCCCTCGGGCTGGGAATATAAAGCAATTTGGCTGAATGCGAGTGAGGTGAAAGCGACCCTTTCGGGAAATAACCAGTGGCAATGGGTCGTGAACGATATCAAAGCGATTCAAAGAGAGAGCGAGATGCCTCCATGGCCCGCCATCGCGGGCCAGATGCTGATCTCCATTATTCCTCCCGGTGGTTCGAAGAAAGGATTTGAGACATGGGCAGAAATGGGGAGATGGGAAGGTAGTCTAGCGGAAGGGCGGCGCGACCCCTCGCCGGAGATCAAGCAGAAGGTCGCGGAACTCACCAGCAGTGCCCCCACGCAGTTGGCGAAGATGCAGGCGCTAGCGCAATTTGTGCAGCATGATATCCGATATGTCGCGATTGAATTGGGAATTGGGGGATTGCAACCGCATCCGGCAAAGGACATCTTTGTGCATCGTTACGGCGATTGCAAAGACAAAGCGACATTGAGCAGCGCCATGTTCAAGGAAATCGGGATTGATTCCTATTACGTCTCGATCAATGTGACGCGCGGCGGAGTGAATGCCCGCACGCCTCCCACGCCATTCTGGTTCAACCACAGGATCCTGGCTGTCCGGCTCCCGGAGGAGATTAAGGACCCTTCGCTCACGGCGATTTATACACACCCTACACTGGGAAGAATCTTGATTTTTGATCCAACCGACGACATGACCCCGTTCGGCCATTTGCGCGGAGAGCTGCAAGCAAACTATGGACTACTGCTCACCTCGGAAGGTGGCGAGCTCGTCGAAACGCCGCAACTGCCGCCTTCCTCCAGTGGAGTTCGCCGGTCGGCGAAACTGGCGCTCACGCCAACTGGCGCGCTTACCGGAGAAGTTGTTGACGTTCGCTATGGAGACAACGCGGCGATTCAGCGTTACACACAGCAAGCGGTTTCGAAGGAAGCGGACCGCATCAAACCGATCGAAACGCTGCTCGCGCATTCGCTGGGCTCGTTTCAGATCACCAAGGCTTCCATGGGGAATCTGAAAGCGCAGGACCAGCCGTTTCAATATTTGTATGCGTTTACGGCCGACAAATATGCAAAGTCCGCGGGCGATTTGCTGCTGGTCCGGCCCCGAGTTCTGGGAAATAAGTCCAGCGATATTCTTGAGAAAAAGGAGCCGCGGGTCTACCCCGTGGAGTTTGAAGGACCACAAAAGGACATCGACACCTTTGAAATTACTATGCCGGCGGGCTACGAAGTGGATGAGTTGCCGCCCCCGGCGGATGCCGACTACTCCTTTGCCAGCTACCACAGCAAGACCGAGGCGAAGGGGAATGCAATTCAATACTCGCGGACGTACGAGATTAAAGAGCTGAGTGTTCCTGTGAACAAGCTGGAAGAGCTGAAGACTTTTTACCGTGTAATTGCGACGGATGAACGGAACACGGCGGTGTTGAAACCAGCGGCGAAGTGATTTCTCGCAACGTTAACGAGGACAGACAAACGTAATGGCAGCCGGGGGACGGAGTGTGCTCCAGCGATGGCGAAGTCCCCGCGGAGCGGCTTCGAGCAAGATGGCGAGCAATTCCTGGGCACGCTCGTAGGGTAGAGCGAGGCGATAAAGATCGGCACGGCGTGCATGCGAATATTTTTCGTAACGAATCGTCTGGCCGGCGAGCGATTCCAGGAGCACCGCCCAGGCAGACTGCCTGGCGAAGAATTTTGTCTCCGAGGCTTCCTCGCGGGAAATTTGAACGATGTGTCGCTGTGCGCCGCCGCCGATTTCGAATAAAGCGGTGGTGGCTTTGTTCGGATCGAAGGGGCGCTCCGGATCATCGTCAGGGAAGGGAGCCAACAGCGCTGCAATCTCGGGCGTTTCGGCATCGATACCATCCCAGGAGTAGCGGTAGCCGTGATAGACGACGGTTCCCGTTCGAAAAATCTGCTGGACGCGCGCCACGTCCTTTCCCGCGACACTCACGACCATGTCCGCCAATTCGGCGAGGCGAAAAGCTTGCCTGACTACGGGACGCACGCTGACGTAGCCCGCCTCGTCTTCGGTATAGCGAACCTGGATTTGTTCCGGCAGGGACATGCATTCACTCTGGGTGGTGGCTAAAAAGGGCTGGCATAAAAGCCAGCGCTACAGGAAAATCGCTTCGCGACACTATTGGAAAGCAGCCAAGAGCGTCGCTGGTCAAGAAAGTTTAGAGAGGCGGTCACGCACGCGATCACTCAAGGCTTTGCCATCCACTGCCTTGCCGATGAGGGCTTCTTTCGCTACTTTCACGACGGCACCCATCTGCTTGAGGGAAGCTGCACCGGTAGAGGCGATCGCGGCAGTCACGGCCGCGTCCATTTCTGCGTCGCTGGCGCCGGCAGGAAGATAGCTTTCAATAACGGCAAGTTCCTTGGTTTCCTTATCGACGAGGTCGCTACGGCCGCCCTTTGTGAATTGCTCGATCGATTCTTTGCGCTGCTTTACCATGGTCTGCAGGAGCTGAATCGATTCAGCTTCCTCAAGCGGGCGCAACTTCTCGACTTCCTTGAGCTGCACGGCCGATTTGACCATGCGCAGCACGCTCAGGCGCAGTTCGTTCCTGGCCTTCATGGCCTCCACGATGTCTTTCTGGATTTTCTCGGAAAATGTCATGTTTACTCCCTTTCTAAAACTATAGCAGAGGGTCCCGCGAGGGAGGCTGGAATCTCCGCATCGAAAGAAATTTGACGATTTGACAGGCCGCAACCCACGCAGTAATTTGGTTAGTTTTAGTACCCACGGAAGAGACCGCCGAGCGCTCCGCGGCCGCTTTAATGCGAGAACGAGGAACCATGAAGGTTATTGTTGCCGACAAGATCAGCGAACGCGGGGTAGAGCTGCTGAAGCAAACCGGGTGGACAGTTGTCCTCACGACCAAGGACTCCCTGCCGCAGGAACTGGCGGACGCCGATGCGTTGATCGTGCGCAGCGCCACACGTGTCACTCCGGAGCTGATGGAGAAGGCGCCGCGGCTGCGTGTGGTCGGGCGAGCGGGCGTGGGCGTCGATAATATCGATCTGGACGATGCCACCAAACGCGGCGTGCTGGTGATGAGCACGCCCGGCGGCAGCTCTGTCAGCGTGGCGGAGCACACTTTCGCGCTGCTGCTGGCGCTGGTGCGCCAGGTGCCCAACTTCGACGCCGCCATGCGCGCGGGCCGCTGGGAGAAATCCTCGACGGGAGCGGAGGTGCGCGGGAAGACCATCGGACTGGTTGGCTTGGGACGCATCGGCAGCGAAGTGGCTGTGCGCGCCACGGCATTCGAGATGCGCGTGATCGCGTTTGACCCGTACATCAGCGAAGCGGCCGCTCGCGAACTTTTCGTGGAACTGGTGCCCCTCGAGAAATTAATCCAGGAGAGCGATTTCATCTCGCTGCATGCGGCAGTGAACCCGCAAACACAGAACATGATCAACGCCGCAAGCCTTACGCAGATGAAAAAAGGCGTGCGCATTGTGAATGCAGCGCGCGGCGAACTGATCAACGAGGTAGACCTGGCCGCGGCCCTGAAGACGGGCCAAGTCGCCGGGGCGGCTCTCGACGTGTTCGCGGAAGAACCGCCGAGGAATTCTCCGTTGATCGGACTTCCAAATGTGATTTGCACTCCCCACGTGGCCGGCTCGACGGCGGAAGCGCAGGAAGAGCTGGGGATACAAGTGGCCATACAGGTGCGCGATTATCTAGCGGAAGGCGTGATCCGCAACGCGGTAAATCTTCCGGCCCTTTCCGTGGAACAATACAGGCGGGTGCGGCCGTACCTGGCCCTGGCGGAGCGGCTTGGCTCGTTAGTGTCGCAGGCGGCGGCAACGCGCCCCGCGCGGATCCGGATTCGCTATGCCGGGGAGCTTGCGGACATCGGCACGCATCTTCTGCGAAGTGCTGTGCTGGCCGGGCTGCTGAATGCGGTGTTGGATACGAAGGTCAACGTGGTGAATGCGTCGGCGGTGGCGGCAGCACGTGGCCTGACGGTGGAAGAAGAGACCCGGCGACGGGAACACGGCTTCCCTCACACGCTGGAAGTTTCCGCGCTGCCCGGGCCCGCGGGGGGAACAAGCTTTACGGCCGAAGGCACGGTGCTGCACGACGGCTCGCCGCGCGTGATTAATATTGACGGGATCGCGCTGGAGGCGCAGTTGGACGGCACGGTTCTATACCTGCGGAACAATGATGAGCCGGGCGTAATCGGGCATGTCGGCACGACACTGGGCAAGCATGGCGTAAACATCGCGACGTTTGCTTTGGGCCGGCGCGAGGCCACTCGCGGAACCCAGGCGGTGTCGCTTGTCCGGCTGGATGGAAATGTTACGGAATCCATCCTGGGACCAATCCGCGAGCACTCCGCAATCACCGAGGCCAAACTCCTGCATCTGGGCTGAGGCAACTTGGGGAAGCTGGCTGGAGCGGCTTATTCAAATTCCTTCTGCGTGACATCAACACAACTTTCTTGACAGAACATACCCTTCTGGATTAAAAGCTGGGGCAACTCCTGGTTGGCGAGTGGTCGGGTGGGAACTTCGAAGGTACGTTCGGGGTTGCCAGCGGTTTGGTCTGTTCGGGGGAAAAGACTCAAACTCCTCTCCTCTCTTCCAACTTCTTTTTTGTGTTCGTTCATTCTCTCCGGGGGACACGAAAGGAGTTTCCATGTTCTGGAAATCTATTCAGCGTAATTTTGTTGGTTTTTTTCTGCTTGTGTTGGCCTTTGGAACGGCTGTCACACATGCGCAGACGGGCACGACCTCGCTGCGCGGCACGGTGACGGATAAATCTGGTGGTGCAATCGTCGGCGCGAAAGCGGTGTTGAGAAGTAGCGAGAAAGCACTGACCCGCGAAATTCACACGAGCAACACGGGGGCGCACGAATTTAGTGCGCTGCCCCCCGGCAACTATATTTTGACGATTGAGGCAACCGGCTTCCGCAAATATTAGCATTCGAAGATTGAACTCTTGGTGAATGCGCCGGCTACGGAAAATGTCACGCTGGAGGTGGGAGTAAACACGGAAACGGTGGAAGTCTCCGCGCAAGCCACCGCCCTCAACACGACAGATGCGTCGCTGGGTAACGCCTTCAATGAAACGCAGGACCCGAACAATGGAACGATCGTGAGCGCATTTTCGAACGGTTCCGCCGCGCAAAGCTCCTTCGTCGAGCCTTTCCCGGGCCTGGCCGGACAACGCAATAACCTGCGGGGTCCAGGATTCTTCGGTTTCGACACGGGATTGAGCAAGAGATGGACGATGCCGTGGGGTGAAGGTCAATCGCTTCAATTCTCGCTGTCCGCTTTGATGCCCTGAGTGTCACGACCAATGCAATCCTGGACTATTCAGGCAGTTCCTTCGGGCAGTACACCCGTCTTTCGACTAATCCGCGCGTGATGCAGTTTGCGTTGCGGTACTCCTTCTAAGCCCGGTTAAGGGGTAAGACCGGGTACGCCGGAGAGGCGTTCTGAACCTCTCCGGCGGTTTCGGTTTGGGTCTAAGGGCACTTGCTGTGCGTTCGGCGCCGTGGGGGACTGCGCTACAGTTGATGCACGGACGCGCAGGTCGCGATGGTTCACTCCGCTTACCTGTGCTATTCTTAGGGCCTACGCGAGGAGGCTTGCTGCCTTCTTGCCAATTGTCGGGGCGTAGCGCAGCCTGGCTAGCGCGCCTGGTTCGGGACCAGGAGGTCGGTGGTTCAAATCCACTCGCCCCGACCAATTTTTTCAATCACTTACGGGACCTTGGATTCCACCGGATTGGGTCCAATTGGGTCCAACATCGGCTTAAACAGTCCCACTTCCGCTGCAACCTGCTCACGAAATTCGGGACGTATGTGTGTATAGCGCGACGTTGTTCGCAAACTGGAATGACCAATCCACTCTTTCACCAAATCTCCAGGTACACCCTTTTCCCGAAGGACGGACACCTGCCGTGGCGAAAGGCATGGAGTCCCCCTCGCTTCAAACCGATCTTATTCAGTATGGAATGCAATTTTCTCCGGGCGCTGTCCTTTGAAAATGCGGTGCCGTTTCTAGTCTGGAAAACGCGGCCTGACGCTCTACCGTCCAAATGCTCGCGCAGGATGTTAGCCAGGGTAGGTTCAATGTTCACGGTCCTGTTTCCGCTTTTTGTTTTGACCGTGACTTCCTGTCCGCGCCAAACACTGCGACGAACAAAGATGCGATTGGATGACAAGTCTAGGTCTTCAACATGTAGCCCGAACACCTCGCCGCAGCGCAGACCTGTACCAGCCATCGTCGCAAATAGGGCGTGCCACTGCCCGGTTTCGGAATTAACGATTTGCCTCATCTCATCCTCGGTGAAGTAGCGTTGCTCCCGCACAGGGATTTCTGGAAGGACAAAGTTCCAATCCTGCCAGCGGCTCTTTCCAAGAATCAGCTTCAGCACTCCGATAATGTTGCGGATGGACTTCGGAGCCAGTTCCGTGCGGTTAAGGTCCGCAATGAACTCTTGCACTCCTCGTTCATCCACCTTATCAATCGAAAGGTCGCCAAATCTGGGTTGCAAGTACTTATCAATATGGCTACCCATCGTTTCCTGACATGACGGTTTGAATAGAGAGAGTTTGTTCTGCCTCCACCACGCGGACTCCTGCCCGAAAGTGCTGCAAACGTTCATTGCTTGGAGCAAATGGGCTTCAGTATTGACTCCCAATTGTCCTAGCAAATCTCGCAGTTTCCGCTTGGCTTCTGGTTTCGTCAACTCGTCCAACTTTCCTAGGGGCACAGACATCCGTTTACGCCGATCCTGAAGGTCAACGTAAAAGCGTCCATGCCAATTATTTCCTTTCTTAACTACATATCCTGACTGACCGTATCGGCGACTCATACTTCTACCTTTCCGATTCGGTGTCGCGGTCGAAATACTATCACACGCTACTTGGGGAGACACATGTACTCACTGTTCTGACCCATTTGTGATTTGCTGCTAAATTGCTCGGTGGGGAGCAATGAATCTGCTATGGAGAGACCCGCCACGCTGACGTGCGGTGGAGCTGACGAGGGAAAGACCTTAGTTGGCAATGTATTGGAAATGTTGTGCGGATTAATTAGTGTGGGGGGGACCCGGAGGGGTTCGCTTCCGAGGAATCAACGCGCAAGTTGTTTGCCGTTACTGGTCCGTTCGCTGTGTGTTTTCCATCACATATTTCGTCACGAAAGTTTGCAATACTTTGGCAACAACCTGTGGTGCCGGACTAGCAGTTATGAAAAGAAATGAGAACTCTCAATTGCTGCAAAACGTGATTTGTGAATTCATAATGCGCGGTTATTCTCAATTTTCCACGATCTCCACAGCCTGTTTTCTCGCGCTGTTAGTCGTCTGTACACCCTCGCTCGCTAGCTCACAAGGCAAAGCTGCGAATGATCCCTCGATACCGGCGGAACTCGTCGCAGTCGATCCTGACATTCGTGCTCTATTGAATGATGACAACAAGTCTTGTAAGCCGGTGGACAGTGATAAGCGGATCGAGAACATCCAAAAAGCACTACAAATAGCAGACAACCGAGGGCTTGTCGGAGATAGGGCGATTACCGGGACAACGTTCGCGTCGGCGCTCGTCGCGGAAGGCAAGATTGGAATGGCTTTTCTTGCTTTCCAAAAGGCACTTCAGGATTCCATGGACGCGAAAAACGAAGTATTGGAAGCCGACATCTTAATCTCGCTTGCCTCAGAAGCGCAGATGAAGGGGAATACCCAACAAGCCTTGGAGTTGGTCAGGCGAGCTCTTGGCTTAGCTCAGCGTAGTGGAAACTTATATGGGAAAGCACGTGCACTTGGTGAGTCCGGGAGGC
>Ga0307471_100000373_pt1 | contig 22738 bp, 29 predicted proteins | sample atmos_gasesAM3C__2_FD_204566 | JGI IMG/M metagenome (GOLD analysis project Ga0307471, IMG submission 204566) | Hardwood forest soil microbial communities from Morgan-Monroe State Forest, Indiana, United States - atmos_gasesAM3C_515 | ecosystem: Environmental > Terrestrial > Soil > Temperate...
AGAGCTGTCAGAAGAGCTTGAGGCAAAGGGCTACGGCTGGCTCGGTATAGAAGACAAGTAACTCGTGCTTCCAAGCCACATTGTTTTAAATATGGTCAGGACAAGCTTGCTGCCAGATGTCCAAAGCTCCGGCTCCTGAAAAGCAGGCAGTATTTCTCAACTTTTCCTTCTTCAAGGTCGATCCGAAGTGGCGCTGGTTAAACGAGATCGGCAAGCAAGAGTCAGCCAAAGAGTTTGCCAACCTCATCGAGGTTGCAAACACCAAGATAAAGGTGCGGGTCTACTCTACCCTAGGCCTACGAGAGGACGCAGACATCATGCTCTGGATGATTTCAGATTCCATGGAAAAGATGCAGGTCATGGCGTCCAAGGTCTATTCTACTGTGGTTGGAAAATACCTTATGCAGTCGTACGTCTTTTTGTCTGCGGCAAGGCCGTCTGTATATTCGTCAAAGGTAACGCCGGGATTCATGACGGAAGCTCAGCCGATGAAGTACTGCATTGTATATCCTTTTGTAAAATCCAGGGAGTGGTATCTATTGCCGTTTGAAGAACGCAAGAAAATGATGGATGAGCATATCAAAGTCGGGAAAAAGTTTCCGCAGGTCCGGCTCAACACTACGTCATCTTTTGGCCTTGACGACCAAGATTTTATGCTTGCATTTGAAACCGAGGACTTGATAGCTTTCCAGGAACTGATAATGCAATTGCGCGAAACAAAGGTTAGCAAATATGTTGTTCGAGATACTCCAATGATTGTCTGCGTTTATAAGGGAGTCGAGGACATCATCAAAAGTCTGGGATAATGCAGGCGCTAAAAGAGTGGGCCGTCGTCTGCAGGGCCCTTGAAGAAGGCCGGCAGGTCGTATTATTACGCAAGGGCGGAATACTCGAATACCGACAGGGCTTCGAAGTAAAGCATGATAAATTTCTATTATTCCCCACATTTGAACACCAATCCAAGATTCATCTTCAAACAGATTATGCTAACAAAATTGATGACGTTTTGAAAGACGAGCCGGTTGAGGGCAGCAACAAGTTAACGAGTTATGCTGAAGTTGTAGACATCAGAGAGATGTCTGACCGCACTTCGATTAGATTACTTGCGAAATACCACGTATGGAGCGAAAGCTATGTTAATGCTAGGATGGATTACAATCCTAAGAAGCCAATGAGCGTGATACTATTGCGCGTTCTCAAACTCGACAGTCCAATAATAGTCGACATAAAGCCTGAGTGGGTTGGCTGCAAATCGTGGATTCCACTTGATTTGGATGCAACCGGCGCGCCGGTGATGAATAATTCACAGTTCAACAAAGTAGCATCTGAAGTGAAAGGGGTGCTATCAATAGCGGCATGAAATATCGGATACTTGGAAAGAGCGGCCTAAAGGTAAGCGAGATCGGCTTTGGCGCCTGGACCATCGGGCTTGACTGGTGGGGCAAGAAGATCGACGACGACCAGGCGATAAGAATGCTGAAGCGCGCATACGACCTTGGAATCAACTTTTACGAAACTGCCGACATGTACGGCAAGGGTAAGAGCGAGAGACTGATGGCACAGGCATTCAAGGACATGCGAAACGAAGTTATCTATTCTACAAAATGGGGATATGACATGTACAACGCCGAGCAGATTGACCACAGTGAGCTTCCACAAAAGCACGATTCAGAATTTCTACAGTTCGCTCTTGACAAAAGCCTTGACAGATTGCAGACGGATTACATTGACGTTTACAGCCTTCATAACCCCAAGATGGACGCAATCAAAAACGACGCATTGTTTGCGGCGCTTGATCAATTAGTAAAAAAAGGCACGATAAAGAGTCACGGAGCAGCGCTTGGGCCAGCTATAGGATGGAAGGACGAAGGTCTCGAAGCCATCAGGAACAGAAACATCACTTGCCTGCAGACGGTTTACAACATACTGGAGCAGGACCCGGCTCGCGACTTTCTGAGGGAAGCCGAACGCCACAACGTGGGAATAATGGTGAGGGTTCCTGATGCGTCGGGCTTGCTAACGGGCAAAGTCACGGCAGACACCAAGTTTGACAAGAACGATCACCGTAGCTTCAGGAAGCAGGAATTCATTATGGAAGCGATGCAAAAGATAGAGAATATGAGGCCGATTGCAAAGAGCAAAGGGTGGAACATCACAGAACTTGCGATCAAATTCATATTGTCGCAAAGGCAGATTTCAGTTGTCCTGCCAACAATGATAAGCTTGGAAGAGATCGAGATGTTCGCGTCCATCTCCGACGGCAAGTACCTCAATCCTGCTGAAGCGGCAAGCGTCGAGCATATGTACGAAAAGAACTTTTACGTCCAACCTGTTGCTTCCAAATGAGTGCTACCGAAGACCTGTTACAAGACCACATTATTATCAGGCGGCTTCAGGTAGTCATTGAAAAATGTTACACATTGCTGAATGAAAACAAGGAAGTGCCTCTTGGCGATCTAATCAAAATCGCGGACATTATCGAGCAGTTTGTCGACCAGTTCCACCACGGCAAGGAGGAGAACGGGTACTTTCCGCAAACAGAAAGCAAGGATCTAAATTCTGAGGAAATTCACAAGTTTGTGATAGAGCATGAATTTGGGAGAAGGATCGCAAAGAGGTTGAGGATCCACATTGAAGAATTGCTAAAAGGAAAGAACGCGAGGGAGCCGTTAGCACGCTATCTCAAGACGTATTCTGTCTTTATTCTGGATCACACGTCAAAAGAGGACAGATTCTTTACCGACGCCAAGGAAAAAGGATCATTGTCTGACAAGGAAGAAAGTAAGCTAAGACGGGAATTCGAACGAATGAAGTACGAGTGCGTGCGAAAGAGCGGCAACTTAGTAGAACTTGTACAGCAGCTTGAAAACGCAGAGTGGGCCCGCTAGACGAAATATTTCACGCGCTCTTTCTTGAACTCTCGGGAGCTGAACAATATCTGGTAATCCTTTATACCTATCGTAAATGACATTTCGACTGCCATCTTTTCAGCTGCATCAAGCGTTCGTGCATGAACCATGCTGAAGAGGTTGAATCTCCAGTCGGAGTAGACAGGCCTTCTGTAACAGTGGCTCACCTGCGGAAATGCAGCTAGCTTGAATCCTATCTCGTCGATCTTGTCTTCAGGCACATTCCACACTACCATGCCGTTTGCGATAAATCCTGCATCGCGGTGGCGCAGTATGGCTGCAAAGCGCCTCATGATGCCGATACTTTCGTATTCCTTCGCCTTCGCAAACAATTCATTTGTTGTTATTCCTAGTTTGTCGGCTGGCTCTTTGAAAGGCTGGGGCGTCACCGTAAGGTCCTTTTGCAGCTCGCGGATGAATTCCTTGTCGCGCTCTGTCAACTGGACCTTTTCCGGGTTCAGCTCTTTCACTTCGTCAGTCGGCTTTGGCTTTTCAGAGTCTTCATTGATCATGTCAAGTCGGACTCCGATCTTGTAGAGCTTTAATGTCGGAAGAACGCGATACTTTATCACACCATCAAGAGCGGCCATTCTATCCAAATCCTGCTTCATATCCGAGCCGGGCGGAACTGCAAGTGTGAACCACATGTTGTACTCGTGGTTGCGCTCGTAATTGTGGCTGACTCCGGGATGTTCGTTTATTTTGTCAGCAACTTGATTGAGTTTATTTGGCTTTACCGCGAACGCGACGAGTGCGCTCTTGTAGCCAAGGCGCCTTGTGTCAAAAATGGCATTAATCTGCCTGACAAGACCTATTTTCTTAAGCGCCTTTATCCGGTGCATGACATCTTCCTCGGAAACGCCGTGTCTATTTGCAATCTCAAGATATGGCCTATCTACAAGCGGAAAGACCCATTGGATCTCATTTAACAGCTTTTTGTCGATTCCGTCAAGCTGCTGGTTTGCTTGCATGTGGTGGGCAAAAGGAGGTGCCAATCCATTAAAAACCTACCTCTAACTTCCATGACTTGTTGGCAATTACAACAGGCAACATCTCATGGATTGCCTCAGTAATAGCGCTTTCGATTGGCGTGACCTTTCTAATGATGTACTAGCTAGGGTTCAGGCCCTGGAAAAAGTAGCCCCTCCCTCCCCTGAAGGTGCTTGCTTTGTTATAAGGCGCGAAATTCTTGGTATCGTTGTCTGTAGGGCAAAATCGGACGTTATGGCTTCCTTTTGGGCGCTCTACAGGCGCTCCCCCTTTGCGAAGGAAAAAGTTGATCCAAGCCTATCCTCCTACTTTTCAGTAACAATGGTACGCATGATTTATTTGTCGAGTCTGCAAATAATACTTCTGAGGCGAATATTAATGGTAGATAGAGCAAAAATGGCAGTGACAAGGTGGATACCATACAGCTCTGTAGGCGCCGCGATATCTTTCGTCATTGGCTTCGTATTCAATCTCCCGCCGGCACAAGTAATCGTATCGGCCGCAATGACTGCAACTCTGATTTTTACAGGTCTTCTCATGCAGTCGTACGGAAGAGAGAAAGAGCAGGCAAAGACTCAATCCTAATTCTTCCTTTTCTTTTCATTCTTGAGGAACAAGGTTACTGTTCATTTTTAAGTGGAAAGCGTCCAATATCATGTTGAAGTCTATGGGATTATTTGGTTGGAGACCTAAAGGCAAGATGTACAGCCTCCGCTGCAATCAATGCGGGGATGGCTTTTTGTCGAGTTACGCGTTGGAGGCACCTATTTGCGGCAAGTGCCTGCAAAAGGCCAAGTCGTTAGACTCCACGATAGAGCATGAAAAGCAATGCGCGAGTTGCGGCTCTCCCGGGGTGATATACGGAAAGCAGTACTGTTATTCATGCTACTTTAATTTTGGAAAGAAATAAGGGGGATGTCTATTCTAGTTGGTCAAAAGTTAATGGCAGGATAACTAGACCAAGAGATATTGACTTATACAAACCAAGAACATCTGTTGCATCAGCTTTAGCATCCCGCTGCTAGTTGCAGAACGTACATAGAAGGCGCGGGGAGTGGGATTCGAACCCACGTGTCCTTTCGGACATGGGATTAGCAATCCCACGCCCTGCCAGGCTAGGCGACCCCCGCCCGAACGTCTCATCAATGGTACTAGAATAATATCGTTCTGCTTCTGATAAGACAACTATTAGATTGCGGATGACGCTAGATCACTCATATGCATCGAAGCATCTTAATTGAACAGGTCCGTCTGGAAATCGGCTTCCAATCGCATTACGAAGTTCGCTAATTGCAAATTATTACGTTAGGTAATCGATGAGTGAAAGGAATAACAATTTCTTTTTACTGAACAACTGAGGTCATCATCCTACGATCAATGTTAGGTTACCAAACGATTGCAGCTGACAATTGTCAGCGACGAGAGTTGTAAACATGCAGACTTCTACATAAAAAGATTATATAATATTCGTGACTCATCGCTATAGTATCTTTGAACCTTAAGGAGGCAAATGAGGTCTTTCGACGGGCCATCATTAAGGCTTACTTTGAGCCGCAGCTGCTAAAGATCGACTACCACAAGTCAAACATCAAGCATCCAAACATTGTCGAGGATGGCCTAACGACCGAAGACATCTTGCACCTCTACTTTGACGTCTCTACAGGTAATGACTATCCTGATGGTGACGAATGGTTCAGCATCGAATACTTGTTGCCTTACAACGTGAAGCTGCCTGACGGGCTCAAGGGACCGGACTACTTTACTACTCTGGCAGTGTCGGAGGCTAAGCACTACTGGCGACACCGCGAACTGCTGAGGTTCAAGTACGGCAAATCCAAAAAACTGGCGGAGTCGCTCGAGTACATCGACAAAAAGTACAAGGAGCTCAGCAAGGCGATCCATGATTCGCCAGTAATCAACCAGCTAAAGTGATCATTTCGTTTTCCATTCATTGTTCTTGTAAAGATAATTCACGCTATCGCTTTTTGCAACGGCTGGACTCCACCTAAAGCTGACGTCGTCGTACGAGAACCATATTTCTTCGGTCTTGGCCGGGATCGATTTTAGTTGCACCGGCACAATGTCCGCCATGTACTCGATCTTCTCTATGCCCATCTCAAATTGCCTTTCGCCCTTTGTCATTAGCGGAAACACGACATCCACACTTTCGTTGCCATAGCCGGCGAACCTAATGAACATCTTCAACCCCTTCCTGCCGCGCCTTCGCTTGATGTCTTTTATCACGCCCTTTATCTTGAACCAGCTGTCCATCGTGAACGACTGGAAGAAGGATTCGCCGTATGCAACCGGGAATGAAATCTCGATCATGCTGACGTACTGAGGGTCGTCTGGCTGCAGTTGTTTTTCATTCACCTCAAAAGAGCGCCGGAGCGTATCGTAAATGATTTCAATCTCTGCGAGCGATATTCCGTAGTGCTGGAAAATAGCTGCTTCTGGCACTGTGTGAATTGCAGCAGATGAAATAATAAAGTCTTTACTAGAGCACACCGATGAACTTCGCCAGATAGACTAGCGACAGAGTCACTAGAGAGCCTACCATGTGCTTCCACGGGATTGGCGGCATCCTCGGCGCATTCAGGGTTATCTGGTGATTGTCAATCACATTAGTGATGTATTGCTTTAGCTTGGCGTGCCAGATCTGGTACTCTATCCTGTGCTTTTTCAATATCGATTCAATTTCATATATCACAGGCGACCTTACAGAGCGGATGTGCTGTATGTATCTACGCGAGATCTCGACTTCCGCTTGGATTGCAATCAGACCCTGCTGCATTTCTAGCAGGCGCACATGCATCTCCCACGGCTTGGTCAACTTTTTAGAAAAACCATGTCCAATCTGAGTGGGCTTCTTGTTCTCCAGCTTAACGAGTTTGAATCCCTCTGACATTAGCGCTTTCACGATCTCGTCCCTCTTTGTTTTGACCATCAAGGAAAGGTGGTCAAGCTGGATCTCTTCCTTGCGGATAAAGTTTTGCAGCCCCTTGACAATGCTTATCGTCTTAGGATAGCTGGTAAGGAATTTAGACATTTACAGTATAGATCTAGTTCCATGACGTGCTATATTAATACTCTATGCAAGGGTGTTATGAAACACTCAAGCCCTGCGAACTCCCCTAAGGTAAATGTCTTGAGAGGGGGTGACCGCCATGTCCTTCCATGAGAACTTTTTGTAAGACCAAGTTACCTTGGCATCTCTCACCACGGCAGCCGGGATGGAGTCATCGCTTTCGCCCATCACTGCAACGCCCATAGTTGCAAGCCCATCTGCAACTGCCTTGAACGTGTACTTTAACACGTTGCCAAAAAGATCCTTCTTGCCGCGCAGGTCCTCAACCGGCTCAAAGCCAGCACATCCTATCGCAACTCCTGTAGTGCCTATTCGGGTTGGCATGAGCCGGCTGTCTCCTAGCACTATGCCTACTTTGATGCCCAATTCTGCCAAGAACTTTTGCTTAAGTTTGTCTGCAGTCTTGAAGGGGTCTCGGGGATACAAAATGGCATAGCCCTTTGGGACGTTGGATCTGTCGATTCCTGCGTTTGGCGCTATCATGCCATTCCTAACCGCAAGCAGAAATCCCGGCACGCCTTTGAGAATATAGTCTGATTCCCTCAACACGAGCTCGGCCATCTTTGGGTCCATGGAATTTTTGGCAGCGAGTGTTCGCGCCTTCTTGCTGACTCGCACTTTGCTGAAGTTGACGATTGCGCCTTCGCTCATTGACACGAACTTGCTCGAAATTACCAATACATCGTTTTCCTTGTAGTCGAACCCCTGAAGGCTCTCAAACAGGTCAAACTTGCCCTTCCTGACTCCTATGCGTATCGGCAGAATCTCGACCAAGCATCATGACGTAAATCGCCCTCTCTTTTGTGCTTTCTGCAAAGGTTTTAATCCGTCATGCAGCCAATTTCTCACACTACGTGAACTGTTTTGGCAGGCATGACGATTACCGAAAAAATACTCGCCCGTGCGGCCGCCAAGCAGAAGCTGTCGCCCGATGACGTTGTTTTCGCTAAAGTAGACAAGGTAATGATGCACGACGTTTCAGGCCCCGGCGTAATCAAGGTGTTCAGCGAATGGGAGAAAAAGGGCGTCAAGCTCGATCACATCTGGAATCCGGACAGGGTATGGGTGACCGAGGATCACTTTGTTCCTGCGGCAGACAGGGTCTCTGCAGAGAACGTCATCGCGCTTTCCAATTTCACAAGAAAGTATGGAATTAACAAACACTTCAAGTACGGACTTGGTCAGTATGGCATCTGTCACACGCTTTCACATGAGGAGGCTATGGTGCTTCCCGGCGAAGTTTACGTCGGAGGCGACTCACACACAAACACCACAGGCGCGATGGGCGCGTTTGCAGCCGGCCTTGGCCATACCGATGTCGCGTACGTGCTTATGAACGGCCAAATCTGGTTCAAGGTGCCGGAGACTATGCTTTTCAAGATCGAAGGCATCAAGCCGGCCCACATCATGGCAAAGGACATTATCCTGCAGATAATAGGTGATATCGGAACCGATGGTGCCAACTACAAGGCGATGCAGTTTGCAGGCAGCGTCGTCAATGATCTGACGATGGAGGAGCGCCTCACGCTTACAAACATGACGACAGAAGCGGGAGCCAAGAACGGCATTATCGAGCCTGACGAAACCACGTACGCTTATCTCCGCGAAAGGACTGACGCGAAATATTCCCCAACGAATGGCGATTCTGACGCCCACTACTCTGAAGTTTTCACCTACGAAATAGAAAAGCTCGAGCCGACCGTCGCCAAGCCGTTTTCTCCAGGCAACATTTCTGCAGCAAGGGAACTGCAGGGGACAGAGCTTGACAAGGCGTACATTGGCTCGTGCACAGGCGCAAAACTGGAGGACCTGAGAGAAGCGGCCAAGATACTAAAGGGACAGAAGGTCAAGATTAGGACCGAAGTGCTGCCAGCAGCGCAGTCTATCTACATGAAGGCATTGAAAGAAGGTTTGATCAACATCTTTATGGAGGCCGGCGCTGTTGTCGGGCCGCCCACTTGCGGCGCATGCTGTGGCGCCCACATGGGAGTGCTTGGCAAGGGCGAAGTATGCATTAGCACAACTAACCGGAACTTCCCCGGCAGGATGGGTCATGTCGAATCAAAGACATACTTGGCATCACCCCTTGTAGTCGCAGCTTCTGCAGTTAAGGGCAAGATAACAGATCCGAGGGATATGAAAAATTGAAGCGCGCGCTGAGGGGCAGGGTTCACAAGTACGATAAGGACAACATTGACACTGACGTCATCCTTCCCGGGCCATACCTGAAGATTCACGATCACAAAGAATTAGCGAAGCACGCAATGGAAGGAATTGACCCGAAATTCCCGGATAAAGTGTCAGAGGGAGACTTCCTCGTAACCGGCAATAACTTTGGTTGTGGCTCAAGCAGGGAGCATGCGCCGATAGCGCTTTCGCAGACAGGCATCAAGGCAATACTATCACCATCGTTTGCTAGGATATTCTACAGAAATGCAGTAGACGGAGGTTATCTGCTTCCAATTGAGATCGACGTGTCGACGGTGAAGAAAATATCAGATAAAGATGAATTAGAGATCAACCTTGCGGAAAACAGAATAGTTAACATCACAAAGAACGAAGAATACGCGATGAAGCCGTTCCCAGAACTGATTGCAAAAATTGTCGATTCAGGCGGGCTAATGAACTACAAGCCGGCCTAACCTCTTTCCGGCCTGCTTCCTTCTTTCTTGTATCCCGCTTTTTTCATGGCAGACCAGGCGATCTTATGCACAACATGCTCCCAGCTCTCGCGCTTGCCTCAGCGTCTCTTTGAAGTGGTTCTTGTATTGTTTTAGCGCCTTCATGTGCGCTTTTCTGTAAATATGCTGCGCGTGAGATGGAAGCGTGCTTCTGGCTTTTCTTGTCCTTGCATAGAACGAGCATCGCTCCGTCCGCGGCTTCTTCTCCTCGTACTCATTATGCCGGAAGATTTTCTTGCCATGCTGCCAATTCTTAACATGATATATAACGAATACACTACGTTATGTCGTGGCACGCAAAGGGCGGCTTGATGAAATTTTCAGCAAAGCGCTCTATGCAGATGATGTTGCTCTGTACTCAGTCAGCTACCGAGACTTTGAAGACATTGTCGAGGTCAGTTTGCTGGAATTTGTCAAGCTGTCCAAAAATTTTGAGGTAATACCACAGAACAGAATCGTGTTTGTGAAAAAGAGCGGCCAAATATTGTATCACAAGCATGGCAATTAGGATTCTGCAACCCAGCCCTCTGGCAACATGACATCGCCTGCTTTTCCAGTGCCGGTTGCATAGCGCCATACATTACTTTTGCCAGCAATGACGCTTGCCTTTATCCTTGTCAGCGACTCGATCTCTCGCTGCAAGCTCTGGTTGCTTGCCTTCGTCGTAGAGAATTTTTTGCAGAACTGACAATGCTCATCAAGCGTCGCCTTCTTATCTGAATCAATGACCGGATAAGCCCTACATGCAAGTGGCCGCTCTGAATAGATGCGACAATTAAAGCCGCCGTGGGGCGACCTCTTGCCGCTCTCAACATCCAAGAAAGGACAAAGATCGCCGTCATTATTCTTGCCCATCATCTGATACGCGATCATATTTTCGGGAAATTCATTTCCTACTGCAAGCCTCGGGATTATTCTAACCTTGACATTCATTTTCCTGGCCAGCTCTTCGATCCCAGTTTTTTCTTCAGGCAGTAAAAGTACTCCGATCTTGCCGTATTCCGTCGACGGGTAGTATTCCCTGTAGATGCAGCAATCGGAACAACCCTGAACGCAGCTAAATTTTTTCATTTGTTTTCCTGGACGCATTGCCACTCTGTGCTATCTCGATCAAGCTCATCGTACTTTACAAATGCAATGTCATAGATAGACTTGGATTTCTTTAAGAGTTCAAGATCATATTTGCTTCCATCCTTTTTCTTAATGCCTTCTTTGTAAATGCCAAAGCGCAAAATTGCCTTCTTTTCGTAGCCGGCCTTGAACCGCTCATAATTTTCAGATACTTGCACCTTCTTTACAAAGCCAGTGTTGTCTTTGCTATATTCGGAGCCGCCGTAAAGTATGAACCAGTAGTCGTTGCCCTGCTCCACAAAGCGGAGCTTTATCTTGTCATCAGGCCACCATTCGATCGTTTTTTTCCAAAGCCGGAAAGCAGACATTTTATCCTCAAAGAGCGGAAAAACATTCATGTAAACATCATGGTAGCGATAGCCAACACCGACGAAATCCTTGAACCAGTACGAGGGCTTGCTGCTCAACTGCAAAGCATGAGGTGCTACTATAATAAAAGTGAAGATGAATACAAATCATCTATCCGATAATATGACACGGCCCATAATAAGGAGCAGACTAACTGCATCCGTTGGCGTATTTTAAATAAAAGTCAAATTGGCCTCTATATTATGTGTCTATATTCTTACCTACGTAATGCTTATTACAATCTGCCTGCTTGGTAACCGTTGAGATGGGCGACGTCTACCGTAATAGCGTCAAGATAGTAGGGGACGTTCTGCGGATAGCAGACGAGTCAGGAATGGGAGGCGTCAACCTGACAGCACTTTTGAGGAAGGCCAACCTATCTTATGGCAGGCTTGCAAATGTGGCATTAAAGCTGATGGATGCAGGCCTGATAAATGAGCAGATGCAAGAAGGACAACGAATCTATGTCATTACTTCTCGCGGCAGAGACTATTTGCGCAGATACGAACAGTTCGCGGAAATTGCAGATTCATTTGGTCTAAAGCTCTAGGTTAGTGATCCTTTTCAACTGCCTCGATGTGACATTCGTGACCTCTGTGATCTCTATCCAGCTGCCGGGCTTCTTCATTTGTTATTGGAAACTGTTCTGCGCTCACACCGGGTTTTTCCAAGAGGACCTTGCCGCACGTGTCGCAGACAAGTTGCATCATGACGCTACCCATTAGTGGACTAATAATTTTTAATGATATTTAGACTATTCTGATAGCCAAAAGTGTTACGAATGTTGCCAATAACCCTGGGCTCTTGCAAGTAACCAGGTAACATTATCATCCATATTTCAAAGCAATATCTTCGAATATATCGGCCACATCTGCACACCTATCGTGAGCACCTTCAAGTATTTCATATACTTCTTTCATTTTGATAATGTGGAGCGCATCATTGGTCTTGAATAGTTCTGCGATTGCTGTTCTAAAAATCACATCTGCTTCGTGTTCATACTGAGTTATCTTCTGACAGTGGTCGATTAATTCGCTTGAATTCTTGAATCCCCGCAATTTCCCTACCAAGAAGAAAATCTCTTGAGTCGATGATAGTAACATCTTTGCTAGCTCTGTCATGTAGACTGTCGGTTCTTTTATTTCAAAAAGGTTAAGAGTTCCGACGAATCTGTCTGTGTAGTCGATCACTTGATCAACCTCGCCTGCCAACGCGGAAATATCTTCCTTATCGAGTGGCGTTACGAATGTCTTGTCAAGAAGCACAAAAACATTATGAGTAATCTTGTCACCTTCGTGCTCAAGGTCTTCTATCTTGGTGCCTAACTCTTGAAGTTTGCCATAGTCATTCATTAACTCTACTAAAGTGTTGACCGACTTGACCAAAACTTCTCCCTGTAATTGCAACAAGCCAATTATTTCGTTCTCGTTGGATCGAAGCCATGACATGAATCCCCTTACCATTATTGTCCATATTATTCAAGTTGAATATATATGAAGACACTGATCTTCTGGTAGGATTGCACAACATCCTGAATATTCTAAAACAGATTACTTCTTAAAATCTACAGGTATTCGCCTAAAAACGCCGCTAATATTACCAAACATACCTTTGCTTTTCCTTTCCTTTTCTTCCACTGGCTTGAAGCACTCCGGGCACAACGCGCGCAAGTTTATCGGCCTGTTGTCCTTTAGTGAGCGGTTGATGTGCTCGAATTGCGGCTGGACGCTGGGGCTGAACTTTACCCCACACTTTTGGCAGCGGTTACGAGCGCGTTCAAGCACCGTTTGCCTAATCGCAAGCGTCAGGTGTTCGTACTTTTTCTTGTCAAAACTAGGGCCGCCACTTGGAGGACCGAAAAACGACACGCGTACAGTTGGAGCCATCTCAAACTTATGTCTTACTATCACAATATCTTGGTGCTTCTTGCAACGGCATAGACGTGGTCCTTCAGGTCGCGTTCGTAAAGTGAGTTCATTTTTTCAATGAGTGTTTGGCGTGCCTGATCCCTCGATTCCGCAGTCTCGGCCGACAGCGCAGCTGCAAAAATTTCAGGGAAGTTCTCTTTTATCCAGCCATCAAGCACAAGATATCTATTTTCGTTTATCCATATCACCCGGGAAGTGGCCTGATCCACCTCTTCGTTGAACCTGCCTGTCTCTACCCTGTCAATGAGCATGAAGATGCAGTTGTTTGGGTCAGGGTTGCTAATCGCTTCAGTTGGCCGGCCGCTCGCTCTGCCGGCCTGGATGCGCTCAATCAGACCCAGTGGCCGGACATAGGTCCCGACGATGTGTATCTTACTGCCGTTCACCGACTGGATGCGGCCTATCATTATCCGGCTAAAGTCTCCCTCCTTTTGCATCACGAAAACGTATTCGCCGGGTTTTATTGTTCCCCTGTTGAACATCCTACAGAGCGTGCCCGCAAATTATATAATGTTATCTCGCGTGGTTCTGCACATGCATTATTGCTCGCTTTATCATAAGTTTTTCAGGATTTGCCGCGCCGCAAGTTAAGGAATTGTTTTTTGGAAATGGAATTAGTTAGAATTACATTTATTAACACAGGCTCGTTACGTTAGAAGGGTATGCACAATTTCGACGAGCTTGACATGCGGATACTATCCGAATTGACAAGGGACGCGAGCATTTCCGTGCCAAGGTTAAGCAAAAAGCTAAATGTTAATGCTTCTGTTCTTTACAGCAGGATAAAGCGCCTGACAAAGCGCAGCCTGGTGAAAAAATTCACGGTTGTCGTTAATGAAAATATGCTTGGCATAAACGTTAAGGCCACTGTCGGCATCAACCGCGACCCCAAGCTCAAAGAACCAATTCATTCTGAATTGATAAAGATACCAGAGGTCCGCTCACTCTCTGAAGTGACTGGCAGGTTCGACATGATTGTGAGCGTGAGCGCACATACACTAGAAGAACTCCACAACATCGTCATCGAACGCATCGGCAAGATAGAAGGCATACAAAACACGGAGACATTTGTTGAGATGCAGAGGACTGAAAAGGAACCCCTCTATACGGCTCAACCATCGCTTTCAAGGTAAAGCGACAGATGTTTTATATAACGCAAGCACCATTTCAACCCTGAATTGGCATTCATCGAGCGCAAAATTTCAGAGATGATCCAAACCCTCAGGCTGGCGAAAAAAACCAGCAGAGAAGACTATACACAGCACTTACGCTTGGTGGTTCTGGGCATGCTCACCGTAGGCGGCGTTGCCTTTGTAATCAAGCTGATAGCCGAGTATGTCACGGTAGGCACCAGCGGCCGTTTCGGCTAATTGAATAAAATAGTAACAATAGCTGCATCAACTATTCGCTGCCGTAACCATCTATCCCGGTGCAAGGCTTTGCCATTTGACAAAATATAAAATACCATTGTGCACAAAGTTAGGTATGGAAAGCAAGACAGACAGCATCACCCACGTGACGGCAAAGACTTGGGACGCGGAAGTCCTAAGGTCAAACCTGCCAGTTTTGGTGGACTTTTGGGCAGAGTGGTGCGGACCGTGCAGAATGGTGGGGCCAGCAGTTGAGCAGATCGGCAAGATCATGGCCGGCAAGATCAAAGTGGCCAAGCTAAATGTGGACGAGAACCAGCAAATCGCTATGAAATATGGAGTCCAGTCAATCCCGTCGCTTATCTTGTTCAAGGACGGCAAAGAGGTAGGAAGGACGATAGGCGCAGCGCCGAAAGAGACGTACTTGAAGTTCATCGAAAACTCGCTCAAAGCCTAACTCTCCCTTCTTTTCTCTCTAATGACGAAAGCATTAATACCGTATTTTAAGACAAGATAACAGCAATTGGGCAAAAAGGAACTGGCAGCACTCTTTTCATCGAATCCTGACAGATACTACAAAGTATCACTCTTTGACAAGATGGGCTTTGCGCGAAGGAAATGTGGCAAGTGCGAGAAATTCTTCTGGACGCTTGATCATGAAAGGCAGTTCTGCCCTGATCACGAGAATTACAGCTTCATAGGCAAACCGCCGACAAATAAACATCTTGACTACGTCACCGCTTGGAAAGAGACTGACAAATTCTTTCGCGCGAATGACCATACAATAGTGAGGCGTTATCCAGTTGTATGCAGGTGGCGTGAAGACCTATATTTCACAATAGCATCGATTGTTGATTTCCAGAGAGTCGTTGGCAACCAGATCGTATTTGAGCTGCCCGCAAACCCGCTTGTGGTTCCGCAGATGTGTCTCCGGTTCAACGATATTGAAAATGTTGGTCTATCGGGCAGGCATTACACTGGCTTTTGCATGATAGGCCAGACATGCAACGCTGACGCACAAGGTGGCTACTGGAAGGACAGGTGCATAGACCTTGACTATGGTTTGCTTACAAACGGGCTTGGCATCAGGCCTGAAGAAATAACATTTGTTGAAGATGTCTGGATGGGGGCTGGCGCTTTTGGCTATTCACTCGAATATTTCGTGCGCGGTCTCGAACTTGGCAACGCAGTTTTTACCGAATTTGAGGGCAATGAGAACGACTACCGCGTGATGCCAAACAAGATAATAGACATGGGCGCCGGGCTCGAACGCTTTTCGTGGATAACGATGGGGACGCCCACCAGCTACGACTGCTGTTTTGGGCCCGTTGTGGACAAACTGAGGGACATCACTGGCACCGACAGTAGCAACGAATTATTGGCAAAGTATTTTGAAGCGGTGTCTTCCAAGCTTGATCGCACGACCAGCGTCCAGGAGCTCCGGTCGCTCATTGCTAAGGAAATAAAAATTGACGAAGAAAAACTTGCAAGACTGGTCGCACCGCATGAAGCAATCTACACAGTCGCCGATCACGTCAGGACTTTATTGTTTGCAATTTCAGACGGTGCGCTTCCATCAAACGTAGGAGGCGGCTACAACCTGCGCGTGATCCTGCGCAGAGCACTTTCGATACTCGAGAGGCTTGGGTGGGAGAACGTCAGGGTAGAAGACATTGCTGAAATGCATATCGACTATCTGAAGCAGATGTACCCCGAGCTTGAAGAGCACCGTCAAGACGTCAGGACCATTTTGCAACTGGAAGCTGGCAGATACGCGAGTTCCCGCGATCGCATGAATTCTATCGCCAGCTCACTCAAGACAAGCAAGAAAGGCGAGCTGTCAGTCGACGACCTCATCAGGCTTTACGAGTCAGACGGCATAACCCCTGACTTTTTGGTGGAGCAGGGCGCAATACAGAGCGTCCCTCAGACATTTTACACAAAGCTCGCCGAGCTGCACACCAGCTTGATAGCAGGTCAGGCAGCCAAGCCTATCCGTGGCCTTGAAGGCTTGCAGCCTACAAAGTTGCTCTATTATGAAGATGAAACTATGAGGGAGTTTCATGCCAAGGTGCTGAAAGTTATTGAAGGCAAGTACGTTGTATTGGACCAGACTGCGTTCTACCCGAGGGGAGGAGGACAGGAACCGGACACCGGCGAAATCGGGAACGCCAAAGTCGTCGAAGTGACCAAGCAAGCAGACATTGTGATTCACAAGATAGAGGGCAAGATTGCAGAGGGCCAGAACGTGCAGGCAACGGTGAATTCGCGCCGGCGCGATCTTATCACAAAACACCACACTGCGACGCATGTGCTTAACTCCGCGTCAAGGAACACGCTTGGGTCGTGGGTGTGGCAGAATTCGGCTTTCAAGGAAGAGAGCTATGGCAGGCTTGATATCACACACCATTCCGCGCTTGTCAAGGAAGAAGTACAAGAGATCGAGCATGCGGCAAACCGCGTCATCAGGGAAAACCACCCGGTTGTAATCAAGACTTACGAGCGGGGTGATGCCGAGCAGGAATTCACCTTCCGCATCTATCAAGGCGGAGTAGTGCCGACAAGCAACGTAAGAATAGTAAACATCAAGGGATGGGACATCGAAGCCTGCGGAGGGACGCACGTAAAGAGCACCGGCGAGATTGGATTGGTCAAGATAGTTAAATCAGAGAGGATCCAGGACGGAGTAGTCAGGCTGGAATTCGTTGCCGGTGAAGCGGCCGTCAACTACATGCAAAAGCTGGATGGCCAGCTTGCATCTATAGCGCATGCACTTGGCTCAAGCAGGGAAAAAGTGATCGAGTCGTTCAACAAGTCGATGGAGGAAGCCGAAGCAGCGAAGAAGAAAGCGCGGACAATACTTAGGGTGGTTACAGGCCCAATTGCAAAGGACATTTCAGAGCAGGCTAAGAAACTTGCATCGGGCATACACATGTACAGCACCTACGACGAAGAGCTGGACGAGGACTATCACATTGCCGTCGGCGAAAAGGCGATCGAGCTGAACAAACATCTGGTTTACCTGGCGCTTGTCTCAAAGGGAGAGGGCATGAGAGTCATTGTATTTGTCGGCGAAGCAGCACGCAAGAAAGTCAAGGCCGGTGCAATTGCAAAGGAGGTCTCCGCCAAGCTTGGCGGATCTGGCGGCGGGGACGACCGCTTTGGGCAGGGCGGCGGCAGAGCAAAGGATAGGATAAAGGAAGCATTATTGTTGGCTGAAGAGGCTGCAAAGTAATGGTGAGCGATCGCATGAACTGGAATTCAATTGAGAAAAAGTGGATCAAGAAGTGGGAGGAGCAAAACCTCTTTCAGGCAGATCCTGACAGCAGGAACAAGTACTTCGTCACCGTCGCCTACCCGTATCCGAATTCGCCACAGCACATTGGCCATGGCAGGACGTACACGCTTGCAGATGCACACGCCCGCTACATGAGGATGAAGGGCTATAATGTCCTCTTCCCAATGGGTTTCCATTACACTGGCACGCCTATCCTTGGTATGTCGCGCAGGGTAGCTGCCGGTGACTCTGAATTGATGGATACTTTCCACAAGATATACGAGTTGTCTGACGACGTCATCTCCACGTTTGTCGAGCCAGTCAAAATAGCAAGTTACTTCCACAACGAGATCAAGGCTGGCATGAAAGAGATGGGATACTCGATTGACTGGCGGCGCGAGTTCACCACTATAGACACGATGTATTCAAAGTTCATTTCATGGCAATTCCGCACGTTACACAAAAAGGGGCTGATAGTGCAGGGGTCGCACCCGGTGGGTTGGTGCCCACGCGACCAGAACCCTGTGAGCCAGCACGACACAATGGGCGATGTAGAGCCTGATTTCAACGAATACACAGTAATCAAGTTCATGTTAGGCGATGGCATACTACCCGCAGCAACGCTCCGGCCGGAGACGCTTTTTGGGGTCACCAACATGTGGGTCAATCCCGATGTTGATTACGTTCAGGCAAAAGTTGATGGCGAAAAATGGATCGTGAGCAAGGAAGCGGCAAGAAAACTAGAGTACCTCAACCACCGGGTTGAGCTTATCAAGACGGTCAGGGGCAAAGAGATCATTGGCAAGAACGCCACCAACCCTGTCAACAATGCTGCAGTCCCCGTCTATCCTGCGTCGTTTGTTGAAGCTGACAGCGGTACCGGCATCGTCATGTCGGTTCCAGCGCACGCCCCGTACGACTATCAGGCGCTTGAAGACCTGAAGGCTGACAAAGGGACGCAGAAAGAGTTTGGCATTTCTGTCGACGTTGGTCCAGTAATCATAATCGGGTCTGAAGGTTACTCGGACGTACCGGCAGGAGAAGCGATCAAACAGGTGGGCGCGACCGGCCAGAACGACGTAAAGCTTGAGAAGGCCACAAGCGACCTTTACTCCCACGAGTTTTACAAGGGCAAAATGAAGGATAACACGGGACGATTTGCTGGCATGGCAGTGTCCGTGGCAAAGAACGAAGTCAAAAGGGAGCTGATGAAGTCCGGCGCAGCAGGCACGATGTACGAGCTCGTCAACAAGCCGGTAAAGTGCAGGTGCGGCGCGGAATGCGTCGTCAAACTGCTAAGCGATCAGTGGTTCCTGAACTACGGCAATAAGGAATGGAAGGGACTCGCCCACGAATGCGCTGCCAACATGGACATTGTGCCGCAGGACATCCGCCAGGAATTTGATTATGTAATAGACTGGCTGCGTGAGCGGGCTTGCGCGAGAAAGTCCGGCCTTGGAACAAAGCTGCCATGGGACGAGGAGTGGATAATCGAGAGCCTCTCAGACTCTGTCATCTATATGGCATACTATGTCATTGCAAAGTACGTCAACGGCAAATCGCTAAACGACGACAACATCAACGACGCGTTCTTTGACTATGTCCTGCTTGGCGTTGGCAACGCTATTCAAGTTGCCAAAGATTGCAAGGTTCCTGTGCAGATAGTAGAGCAAATCAGAAAAGAATTTCGCTACTTTTACCCCGTCGACTCGCGTCACTCTGGCCGCGACCTCGTGCCAAATCATCTCACATTCTTCATTTTCAACCATGTCGCAATATTCGAAAAAGAGAACTGGCCGCAGCAAATAGTGGTCAATGGCTCCGTGCTGATGGAGGGAAAAAAGATGAGCAAGTCACTTGGAAACATCATTCCACTTCGCGCCGCGATCAAGGAGCATGGCGCGGACACCATCAGACTTGCAATGCTGGTATCTGCTGAGATATTGCAGGATGCCGATTTCTCGTTTGAGACTATTAGGGGCATACGGTCAAAGCTTCTTGGCGTCTTTGAAATGGTTGAAGAATGCAGAAATCCGCAGGCAGCCAGCAGAGAACTGGAAGACAGGTGGCTTGCTAGCAGGCTCCAGCGTGCAATTACTGAAACATCGACGTCGATGGATAGGTTGAGGGTAAGAGAAGCGATACATTACATTCTGTACTCGCTCGACCAAGACCTCCAGTGGCACCTAAAGAGGACAGCTGCCAAGGGCCGCGAAGACGTCACCGGCACGCTTGCAGAATTTCTCAGTGTGCAGGTCAGGATGCTTGCGCCATTTGCGCCATTTACTGCCGAAGAAGTGTGGGAACGCATGGGCAACCGACAGTCAATAACTACTGCAGGTTGGCCAGTAATCAATGAGGAAAAGATAGACCTAGTCGCCGAAGAATCTGAATTTCTGATTTCAAGCTTGCTTGCAGACCTCCAGAACATCGTAAAGGTGACAAAAATAACACCATCCAAGATCGCAGTCTATACTTCGGCAGGCTGGAAGGCACAGGTCTACAAGACAATACTTGCGAATATTCTGGATGGCAAGACTAACTTTGGCGAAATAATGAAGCAACTCATCGCAAACCCAGAAACTGCCAAGGCGAAAACTGATCCAAAGATGGTGCAGAAAATGATGGAAGATATCTTGTCGACGCCGCTTGACGCGAGGAAGAGGAGACTCGGGCTGGCAGGATTTGCTGAGGCATCCGCAATACAGGACGCCGAGTCGCTCCTGTCTGCTGAAATCAACAAGGCACAGATAGTGGTTTATTCAGAGGAGGATTCTTCAAAATACGACCCCAAGTCAAAAGCAAAGTCTGCTAGACCATTCAAGCCTGCTGTATATATGGAATAGTCAGGCTCTGGCCTTTCTTCTTGCAACGATTGACGCGGCCATGTACAGCACAAAGCCGCAGGCAACCATTACTACACCAAAAATCGCAACCGCTTCTCTCCCGGCGTATTGGCCAAAGGCGGCCAATAGCGCGCCAATTAGCAGAAGGCCAATGCCTATGCGTGCAAAGCCAGACACCTGCACCTTCTTCTTTGACATTGGCAGTGCTATGCGCAGCAATTAGATAATGTTATGTTTTTATGGCATCCTTTAGCAGGATAATCAAAGATGAAGATCGCAGTTGTCGGGATCGGGGTTGCCGGCGCGTACCTCATGAACAGGCTAAGCGACGATCACGACAACCAGGTTGTAGGCTTTGAGCGGATGCCGCAGGATCAGCACGACGCAGTATGCGCTTGGGCCACGTGCGAAAACGTGATGGCCGGACTTGCGAAAAATTGCGGCCTCAATTTCGACGACTATGTCCTGCATGATGGACAGCATATGAAAGTGGACCTCGGTGACAAAGACAGCGTCGACATCAAGCTCCGCGGCATGGTGAGTTACGACAAGCTACAGTTGATACAGGACATGATAAGGGGGACCGAAATAAAATTTGGAAGGGCACCTAGAAAGGACGAACTTGAACCAGACTTTGACATCATTGTTGATTCGACTGGCTTTCACCGCAACTACCTGCCTAGGCTTGGCAACGAGATGTGGATCCCTTGCGTACAGTACAAGGTTCGCTACCAACCCGGCAAAGAGCCTTTTGATGATTTTTACCTAAAGTCATTTCCTTCAATGTCAGGATACTTTTGGCATTTTCCTCTTGGCAACGGCTACGCACACATCGGAGCCGGCGACTTTCTAAAGAGCCACAACCGTCTCGTAGACGAATTTTTGAGCAAACATGATTGCGAAGTGATAAAGAAAGTTGGTAGACCTGTCAGGCTTACTCCACCATCAAGCTGCGAGCCATTCAGCGACGGTAAAAAGTCGGTAGGCGTAGGCGAGTCGATAGGGACGGTCTACCCGCTCCTGGGCGAAGGCATTATCCCGTCTACTTGGTGCGCGGAATTATTTATCCAGAACATACACGATATGCAGGCCTACAGGGACGCGGTGCTTGAAAAATTTAAAATGTATACACTTGTCTTCAAGTTCATCCAGTTAAAGATAGCAGGCAAGTTCAGTATGATGAAGCACGGGATGGACATGCTCAAGATATACCAGCACATGAAAAGCGAAGAACAGCGTTACGGCATGGAGGTCAGGATGGCCGACATGCTCAAGGTGTCCAGAATCTAAAGCTTTAAAAATCGAACAGACGCAGTGAGGCTAATGAGTGCAGCTAGCGATCCAGCCAAACAGCGTGAATTGGCTGCGATGGAACAGAGGATCAACGAGATGGTCCAGCAGTCAAGGGTTCTTGAAGCGTACATGAACGATGTCATGACGCGCCAGCTGACAGTAAGCAAGTTAATGGAAGAGGCCCGTCTGGCTTCGACCACAATTCAAAACATTACTTCCGAATCTGAAGTCGAGTCGCTGATGCCTGTGGGAGTTGGCGTCTACGTCAAGACCATTGTGCCGCCTATAAAGAAGGTGCTCGTGGCCTTGGACGCCGGGGTCGCTCTTGAAAAGAACCGAGAGGATGCCCTTAATTACGTTGAATCTAGGATAAAGCAATACGAAGTGGCTGCAAGGCAGCTCGAGGCGCAGAGGCAGGAAATAGCGATGCGCATGGAGCAGGTGCAGGCGCAGATCAACCAGATGATACGGGCTGCCCAGCAACCCAGTTGAGTTTGGTTGAAAACCAATGTTTGACAAGCTGAAAAAGGCATTTTCAAGCGCGGCAAAAGGCATCGGCCAAAGGGAACTCACCGACAAAGTCCTTGACGACGCGCTTCTGGACCTTCAGATTGCGCTTTTAGAAAGTGACGTGGCGCAGGAAGTCGTCGACAATCTATCAGAAAAGCTGAAAAAAGAATTGCTCGGATTAAGGATCGAAAAAAGCCAAGAAGCAACCCAGATAGTACAGTCGAAATTACAGGCTGCCGTCGCAGAGATATTTGCACGCGCAGGCAAACTTGATCTGGTTGAAAAGATAAAGATGAAAAAGGACAATAAGGCCGGGCCATTTGTCATCGTTTTCCTTGGCATCAACGGGACTGGCAAGACAACGACG
>Ga0307471_100000374_pt1 | contig 22736 bp, 17 predicted proteins | sample atmos_gasesAM3C__2_FD_204566 | JGI IMG/M metagenome (GOLD analysis project Ga0307471, IMG submission 204566) | Hardwood forest soil microbial communities from Morgan-Monroe State Forest, Indiana, United States - atmos_gasesAM3C_515 | ecosystem: Environmental > Terrestrial > Soil > Temperate...
AGGCGGATGCCGCCGCCCTTCATGGGTGGCAGGGGGTCGAAGGGGATGGAGTTGTTGTTGACGGTGATGCCCGCGCGGTCGAGAGCTTTTTCGGCGTCGCTGCCGGTGATCCCGCGCGAATGCACTTCGACGAGGAAAAGATGATTGTCGGTGCCGCCCGTGACGATGCGAAAGCCGCGCTTTGCGACTGCGGCAGCGAGGGCCTTGGTGTTGGCGACGACTTGCTTCTGGTATTCCTTAAAGGGAGGCTCCATCGCTTCTTTTAAGCAAACCGCTTTGGCGGCGATGATGTGAACCAGCGGGCCACCTTGCAAGCCGGGGAAGGTGAGCTTATCGAGTTCCTTGGCGAATGCAGTGCGGCAAAGTACGAGACCTCCGCGCGGGCCGCGCAGCGTCTTGTGCGTCGTGGTGGAAACGATGTCGGCGTGCGGCACAGGGCTAGGGTGAATGCCCGCGGCGACCAGACCGGCGATGTGCGCCATATCCACAAAGAAGAGCGCGCCGACGGCTTTGGCAACCTTGCCGATGCGTTCGAAATCGATGACACGGGCATAGGCGCTGGCTCCCGCGACGATCATTTTCGGTTTGTGCTCGTGCGCGAGCTTTTCCAGCGCGTCATAGTCGATACGCTCGTCCTCCTGACGCACGCCGTAGGGAACAAATTTATACATACGGCCCGAAAAATTCAGCGGATGGCCGTGGGTGAGGTGGCCGCCGTGCGAAAGATTCATGCCGAGCACGGTGTCGCCGGGTTGCAGCGTGGACATATAGACAGAGACGTTGGCGGAAGTGCCGGAATGCGATTGCACGTTGGCGTGCTCGGCGCCGAAAAGTTCCTTGGCGCGGTCGATGGCGAGTTGCTCGGCCTTGTCGGCAAATTCGCAGCCGCCGTAATAGCGCTTGCCGGGATAGCCTTCCGCGTATTTGTTGGTGAAGATCGAGCCCATGGCATCCAGCACGGCTTCGGAGACGAGGTTCTCGGAAGGGATCAGTTCGAGACCGGTGGCCTGGCGCTGCGCCTCCTCGCGGAGGATTTCGGCGAGTTGCGGATCGACCGCGTCGATGGGGCGCTGCATGCGAGTGTTGGCTTCGGTGGTCATCTATATCGTCCTATATGGGAGGTAGGCCTCCATGATAACCCGCGAAGCGAGAAAGTGGCGAGTGAAGGCTGGCGTCAGGCGAAGGCGAGACGGCCGCGTGGGGCGGGAATGGGGCGGCCGAGTTGTTTTGTGGTTTCGATCCACTCCTGAATGATGATTTCGACGTTAGCTCCTTTGTAGGTTCTGCCGTCGGCAGCACAGCTGGGAAGTTCGGGTACTTCGGCAACAAAGGCGTCGTTGGCCCGGCTCCAGCAAATAATGATTTCGTATTTAGGCATCGACTTCTCCCGCCAATCGATAGTTGATTACAAATTCCGAACCAACTCAAGAGGCAGCGGCGCTTTTCGCGGCGGTGCTCACATTGAATACGCGCTCGATGATGTCGCCAGCCTGCCGTAGACCGTCCCTGGGGATTTGAGCCTGCAGGCGTTCGGCGGATTTTTTGCAGGAGGATTTCAGCAGCACGCGCTCCATAGCACCCCGCAAGCGAGGGGCCGACAGTTTTTGATGAGGCACAAATTCTCCGGCTCCATGCCAGGCAATGCGCGCGGCTACGCCGGGCTGATCGTGCGTGAAGGGGATGGCCACCATGGGAACGCCGAACGAGAGGCATTCGAGCGTGGTGCTCAGGCCGGCATGGGTAATCACCAAAGCAGCGCGTTTGATGAGTTCCAACTGAGGGGCGTAGGAGACGATCACCGGGTTGCCGGGCAACCCGCCAAGTTCCGCAGGCTGGACGCCGCCGCCGCTCAAGGAAAGAACAAGCTGGGCGTCCAATCCCGCGCTGGCCTGGGCGATGATTTGAAAAGCCTGCACGCGGCCCGGCAAGGTACCCAGCGCGGCAAAAATCAGCGGCCGCCCATCGAGCCTGTCCCAGGGAAAGGGCACTTCCGCGCGCGCCGCACCCACCAGGAATGGGCCGGTATAAAAGAAACGCGGGTTGGTTTTGCGAGGAAAATCGAAACAGGCCGGCAACTGATTGATGTCGCCGAGCCGCGTTTTCAGCGATTGCAGCCTGGAAGGAAGGCCCCACGCATGGCGTTGCGCGTCGTCCATTTCGAGGAAGGGCCGGGCCTTGCGGAAAAGCATTTTGTATCCCCATCGGTTACGGAGCCTTCCCAAGGGGCCGGGGAGGTAGCTCCAGGTGGTGAAAGTGGGAGGCTGGCCCAAATCCGGGATGGTTGGCATACAGATCGAGACGGTGACGAAAGGCAGGCCGAGGCGCTCCGCGATGGTCGGTCCGGCAAGCTCGATTTGATCGATGATGAGCGCATCGACTCCCGTGCTTTTGATGATCGCCGGGCCTTCGCGGAAGGCCGTCGCAGTGTATTGCATGGTGCGGTGCAAAGCGCGGTGTGTGCCACTGAGGCCACTGGGTTTGCCGGATTGGGGGCCGGGCTGCGTTTTCGTTTCCGGGGAGTTCTGATTGGTGTCGAAGGGATGGAAATCCAAGCCAGCCCGCCGGACGGCCGATTCGAATTCCGGCGCTATCTGAAACAGAGTCGCGCGATGGCCGCGCTCCTGCAGATGAAGAGCCAGGGCGACCAGTCCATCGACGTGACTGGAACCCGTATGGCAATAGAAGCCAAAATGCAATGTTGTCCTCTACCGTTTTCACGATTTTTCAGGCCGAGAGAATATAGCAATCCTTGCGGAACGGCAGAAATTTTATTTGCAGCTGCGGAAAGAGCGCGGTCAGAAACATGACCGCAAGGCACGTTGCTATTTTGCGTGAGCGTAGCTTTCGGCGCCCATAAGATGCAGCGAGACGTAGGGAACATCACCAACGACCCAACTGTCATGACCAGGGGGGCCGGGCGGAATGTAGAAGAGATTGCCGGGAAGCAGTTCGATGATTTTTCCATCGTCCAGGGCGGCCACGGCACAGCCGGAAAGGTCAATGCCAACGTGCTCGACCTGACAGCTTTTGGAGCCGACCGATGGGCCAACGTGAAGGGACCACTTCCAGCCGGGTTCGTAAATGGCGCGGCCAAGGGTGAGGCCGCCGATGCGGACGATTTCAAAGCGGCCTTTTTCAAACGTGCGAACTTCGTCGGGAGCCTCAAATGTTTTCAAGACGGTTTCGAGCATGGCATGACCTCGAAGCGTTTTCTGCGGGCTTCCGGAAGAGCATGCGTAAACCGTTGGTTCTGTGGAAGAGCCATATTGCACGGCTAGGCTAGATGAACGTCCCTGAAGGCGAGTGTCACTTCTGAGGATTGTCGGGCGGGTGCGGACGGTGGCGCAAAATCATCCTTGAGAGGAAAAAACTGACCGCGAAGAGCACGACGACCGCAGCGGCGGCTTGCAGCTTGTGATGCATCAAAAATGGCATCGCATCGTTCCCGTACTTTACGGCCAAAAACCCGATGCCGAAATAGCGGAACACTCGCGCCAGAGCGATGGCCGACGAAAAACTCCAGAACGGTATTTCAAATACACCGGCAGCAAAAACAAAAATCTTGAAAGGAGTTGGCGGCGGCAGCAACGCGGCGGCGAGCATACCGCCGAACCCGTTGCGCTCCACCCAGTTTCGAATAGCGAGAGCCCGATGGCCCGCCTTGCGATGAAAGTAGGCTTCCCCGCCCTTGTAGGCGATGAAATACAGGACGAGGCAGCCAAGCAGCGATCCGAGAGTAGCCGCTCCGGCATAAAGCGGCATGCGTTCCGGGTTGCGAATCGAAAGCTCGATCAGCAAAAGATCGTTAATCACCGGAAACGTCAGGAACGAGGAATCGAGAAAGGAGATCAGGAGCAAACCGGGCGCGCCCAGGCCACCGGCGAAGACAACGATTCTTTGCTTCCAGATCGTCAGACCGGAAGACAAGGGAAATTCCTCCACCAGGCAAGGGTTAACTTACAGTGCGGAAACGGACTACATGCAGCAGGAAATGTATCGTGCAATTGAATTGCCTGTATCACAGCAAGGACTCGATCGCTTCCTGAATCATGTCATACACACGGTGCAATTCATCGGGAGAGATGACATACGGCGGCAGCACGTAAACAACGTTGCCGAGAGGCCGCAGCAAAACACCCCGCTCCAGAAAGAAACGATAGAGTTTTGGCCGCAACGACGAAAGATAGCCGGAATCGTCTGCACGCAGCTCGATCGCGCCAATCGTGCCGATCTGCCGCACATCACCGACCTGATGGGTCTCTCGGAATTGCGCGAGGCGCTCCGCGTTGATTTTTGCGATCGAAGCGATGCGGTCGAATACCGGTTCGTCCTCGAAAATTTGCAGGCTGGCATTCGCCGCTGCGCAAGCCAGCGCGTTTCCCGTATAGGAGTGCCCGTGATAAAACGTATGCATACGATTTTCACTGCGGAATGCGGCTTCGATGCGGTCGGTGCAGAGCGTGACTCCCATCGGCAAGAATCCGCCGGTAATTCCCTTCGAAAGGCACATCAGATCCGGTGCGATGCCCGCAAGATCGCAGGCAAACATTTTGCCCGTGCGGCCAAAACCGGTAAGCACTTCGTCGGCGATCAGCAAGACATCGTGACGCGTACATAGTGAACGGATTTTTTGCAGAAACTCCACCGGATGCACAATCATCCCACCGGCACCCTGCAACAGCGGCTCGATGATGATAGCAGCGATGCGTTCGGCGCGATCCGACAAGAGTGTTTCCAGTTGTTGCATGCATTCGATGTGGCAGGATTCCCGCTTCAGTCCAACTGGGCACCGATAGCAATACGCCGAGTGCACCCGGTGCACGGCGTAACGCATCGAGCGAAAAGGATCGGTGAAAGGCGAATCATCGCTCACTGACATTGCTCCGGCGGTGTCGCCGTGATATCCGTGCGTGAGCGCGACGATTTCGCACTTTTCTTTGCGCTCCTGATTGCCGAAATATTGCACCGCCAGCTTGAGCGCCACTTCCACCGCCGTCGAGCCATCATCCGAGAAAAAAAGATGAGTGAGTTCAGGCGCAAGCCATTTACGCAGCCGCTCCGCAAGTTCCTCGGCGGCATCGTGCGTGAAACCCGCGAGGATTACGTGCTCGAGTCTGCGCGCCTGCTGGTGAATCGCCTCCGCGATGCGAGGATTTGCGTGGCCGTGAAGATTTACCCACCACGAGGAAACCGCATCCAGAATGCGCCGCCCATCGCTGGCGTAGAGATACACGCCTTCCGCTCGCTCGACAGGAAAAGGGGGCGGATCGAGCGCTGCGTTGGTGAAGGGATGCCAGATGCGAAGCGGCGAGTTCATCGCGCGATGGCTACTGCGAAAATGCGGCGCGATCAAAATGGTTCATGAAGACCTGCATTAGCGCGGTGCGGTGCAGGTTGGGCAAGCGGGGAATTTCGCCGATGACGCGCACGTGACCGAAGCGCTCGATGGTTTCGCGGTTCTCGCGGTTCTGGTCGCCGATCAAAACCACACCATGAACCGGAAGCTCCGCCGCATGAAGCGCAGCGAGTGTCAGCAAGGTGTGATTGATGGTGCCGAGGCTGCTGCGCGCCGCCAAAATTACGGGGAGCTTGAACTTGACCATCATATCAAGAACAAATTGCTTGCCGTTGATGGGCACGAGAACTCCGCCCGCTCCTTCCACGATCAGCCAGTCGTTTATAAGGCTGTTTGGCAGATTGATACGCGAGAGATCGATCTCCGTACCTGCCCAGCGCGCGGCCAGATCGGGCGAGACCGGTGGGACAAATTTATAGATCTCTTCCAACGTGCGATCCGTGCCGATTCCGGCGAGCCGCATTACCGTTACGCGATCGAAGCCTTCGAGCGTGCCCGTCTGGATCGGTTTCCAGTAGACAGCGTCGAGAGCAGCGCACAACAAAGCACAGAGTGTTGTCTTACCGACTCCCGTATCCGTGCCAGTGACAAAGAAGTGATGTCTCATGCGTGGCTAGCGACCACCGACGCTCGGCTTCTCTCGCGCCAGGCCCCCAGGGATTTTTCCAGCCGGTCCAGTTCGCTTGCCGAGACTGTCGTTGTGAGCGAAAACCGCAGACGTGCCTGTCCTTCCGCGACCGTTGGCGGACGAATCGCGCGCACGGCAAATCCTTGCGATTGCAAAAACTCAGCGGCCGCGAGCGCCGTTTCATTTTCTCCAACGATCATGGGAACGATCTGGATCAGACTGCCTCCGGTGTCCCAGCCCTGCTGTTGAAGTGCAGTGCGAAACGCCCCGGAACGCCGCCGCAACTCACCTCGCTGCGCATCCATTCCGAGCGAAAGCCGCAGCGCCGCTTGAATTTGCGCCGCCATGTACGGCGGCATTGCAGTGCTGAAAATGAAGGTCCGCGCTGTATTAATGAGATGCTCTTTCAGAATCCGGCTTCCGCAAACAAACGCGCCGGCGCTCGCCAACGCCTTGCCGCAGGTGTGCACAATCGCCGCAACATCAGAAGCGATCCCGGCTTGCGCCGCGATTCCCTTCCCCGCAGGGCCGTGCACCGCCGTGGCATGCGCCTCGTCCAAAATCAGCGTGGCACCATATCGTTCCGCAAGCGAACACAATTCGCGCACCGGAGCGACATCCCCGTCCATGCTGAAGACGGATTCTGTAACAACGAGTTTGCGGCACCGCTCGTTCACATGCGCGCGAAGGCCCGCCTCCAGTGCATTCAAATCGAGGTGTGGATAGATCACCTTGCGCGCGCCCGACAAACGAATCCCATCGATAAGGCTGGCATGGTTCAACGCATCGGAGAACACCAGATCGTTCTTGCCCAACAGCGAAGTCAGCAAGCCGAGATTCGCTGTGTAACCGCTGCCAAAATATAGTGCCGCCTCGGTTCCAGCAAAACCTGCAAACTCCTCCTCGACTTCCTCCCAAATCGCAGCGTGCCCGGAAAGCAAACGCGAACCCGTACCCCCAACGCGCGGCGCTTGTTGCACTGCCCACAGAATCGCTTCCTTCAGCCCAGGATGCAAAGAAAGCCCGAGATAATCATTCGAACAAAGATTCACGCCCTGAATTTCCACAAGGCTGCGGAGCTGGCTGCGCGCTTCAAGTCCGCGCAGACCGGCTTCGAGTTCCTGCAACAACGATGCGTGAGATTTAGACGACATGCGATTCGAGGGGCTTGAGTCCTAGAGTTTCCAGCAGTTGCTCATCTTTATCGCGACCGGGATTTGGGGTAGTCAGCAGTTTTTCTCCCACAAAAATGGAATTTGCGCCCGCCAGAAAACACAATGTCACCGCTTCCGGCGACAATTGCTTGCGTCCTGCGGCTAGACGCACGCGCGACGCGGGCATCAGGATACGCGCCGTCGCAATGGCCCGCACCATCTCCAACGGGTCCAGCGGCGGCACTGAACCCAGCGGCGTCCCCTCGATCCGTACCAGCATATTAATGGGCACGCTTTCCGGGTGCGGTGAAAGCGTCGCGAGTTGGTGTAGCAACCCGATACGGTCCGTGTCCCGCTCGCCCATTCCCAGGATTCCCCCACAGCAGACCGTGATCCCCGCCTTCCGCACCGCCGCCAGCGTTCGCAAACGATCATCGTAAACGCGCGTGGTGATAATCGATCCATAGAATTCCGGTGATGTGTCCAGATTGTGGTTATACGCGGTAAGTCCGGCTTCTTTTAGTTTGACGGCTTGCGCTTCGCTTAACATCCCTAGCGTGCAACAGACTTCCATTCCCAGCGCTGATACGCCACGCACCATCTCCAGCACAGCTTCAAACTCCCGTCCTTCGGGAGCCTGTCGCCACGCCGCGCCCATGCAAAAGCGTGTGATTCCACGCGAAGCCGCTTGCCGAGCCACGTCAATGACGTGATCCGGCTCGAGCAACTTGTGTTTTGTGACGTCCGCCTCGTAATGCGCGCTCTGCGAACAGTAGGCGCAGTCCTCCGGGCAGCCACCCGTTTTGATGGAAAGAAGCTGGCAGGTCTGTACCCGGTCCGGCGCATGAAATTGGCGGTGAAGGCTTTGCGCCCGAAATACCAGCTCTGGCAGCGGCGTCCGGTAAATGTCTCCCACCTCACTGCGCTTCCAGTCGCAGCGGACAGTGCTATCCCCCGCCGTACTTAGGGCTGCTGTTTCGGTTTTCATGAACCTCCGCTTGGCCAATCCTTGATTTCAGGACGATTCAGGCATGTTACCATCGGTCGACAAAAAACGTCTCGCCGTCCTGCTGAAACATTTCGGCCCTGAACTGCCACTAGAGCGTTCCGTTGGGAGGACGCATAGGGGATAGTGCCCGCGTTACGCGTTTATATGATCTGGTTTGACCTGGCCATTAGCGAAATGTTATAAAGTTTCGATTTCCGTCAGCCTGCATCCAGGGTCGGTATGTCGGTCGGGGCGTAAGGGGTAGGCCGCATCTTGGATTTGAGGCAAAAACATGCCAGTCCTTCATTTGCAGCGGGCGTTTTCGTGTGCCTGAGTGACTAATCGGGTCGCTCGGACAACCGCACTATGGAAGCCTTCGGCTGAAATGGTGTGTCGGATAGCACTGACTTGCGATTGCAATATGGGGTATAAGAGCTTTTGTTGAGGGAGGATCTTTGATGCGCGGATGCTTTTCGTGTGCCCGGTTGTTCGTAAATAGAATCACTCATGATTCGCATCTCATGCGATCGGTCGTGATCGCGGCTCTGTTCACGCTCACGAGTGCCGTTGTAAGCCGCGCGCAAGAGGCTGGCGGTGAAGCCAACCTCAAGCTCCCCGATCTCTCCCAAGTTTCTTTCCTCGGTGTGGACGGCCACAAGCTCCTGCTCTTTGGTATCGTGATCTGTGTTTTTGGCTTGCTCTTCGGCCTCGCAATCTACAGCCGCCTGAAAAATCTGCCTGTCCACAAGTCGATGCGTGACATTTCCGAGCTGATCTACGAAACCTGCAAAACTTACCTCATCACACAAGGCAAGTTCCTGCTGCTCCTTGAAATCTTCATTGCCGTCGTCATCGTTCTGTATTTCGGGGTCCTGCTGAAGTTCGAAGCTCTTCGCGTCGCGATCATTCTGCTGTTCAGTCTGATCGGCATCGCCGGAAGCTATGGCGTCGCCTGGTTCGGCATTCGCGTCAACACCTTTGCCAATTCGCGCACCGCTTTCGCTTCTCTTCGTGGCAAGCCGTACCCCATCTATCACACGCCGCTCGAAGCTGGCATGAGCATCGGCATGATGCTCATCAGCGTCGAATTGCTGATGATGCTGTTCATTCTGCTGTTTATCCCCGGCGACTATGCCGGGCCTTGCTTCATCGGCTTCGCCATCGGTGAATCGCTCGGTGCCGCAGCGCTTCGTATCGCTGGAGGCATTTTCACCAAAATCGCCGACATCGGTTCCGATCTGATGAAAATCGTCTTCAAGATCAAGGAAGACGACGCGCGCAATCCCGGCGTCATCGCGGATTGCACTGGCGATAACGCTGGCGATTCCGTTGGCCCCAGCGCCGACGGCTTCGAGACCTACGGTGTAACCGGCGTCGCGCTCATTACCTTCATCTTGCTCGCGGTGAAGAGCCCGGCCTTGCAGGTTCAGTTGCTCGTCTGGATTTTCGTCATGCGCATCGTTATGCTCATCGCCAGCGCTGCCGCCTACTTCATCAACGGTTTCATCGCCAAAGGGAAATACGGGGACGCGGACAAAATGAATTACGAGGCCCCGCTGACCTCCCTCGTTTGGATTACATCTTTTGTCTCCATCGCTTTGACTTACCTCATCTCCCATCTGATCATCCCCACGCTCGCTGGTGACCCCTCCCAGTGGTGGAAGCTGGCTACGATCATCTCCTGTGGCACGCTCGCGGGAGCCCTCATCCCGGAATTGGTGAAAGTTTTCACTTCGACTGAATCGCGCCATGTGAAGGAAGTGGTCACCTCGGCCGAGGAAGGCGGCGCGTCGCTCGGCATTCTCTCCGGTTTCGTCGCCGGCAACTTTTCCGCCTACTACATCGGTCTGACGATGGTTCTGTTAATGTCCCTCGGCTACCTGATCAGCACCATGGGACTCGGCACCCAAATGCTTGCGCCGGCCGTGTTTGCCTTCGGATTGGTCGCCTTCGGATTTCTCGGCATGGGTCCGGTGACCATCGCCGTCGATTCCTACGGCCCGGTCACCGACAATGCCCAGTCGGTCTATGAATTGTCACTCATCGAACAGGTTCCCAACATCAAGCAGGAATTAAAGAAGGACTACAACATCGACGTGAACTTTGAGCGCGCCAAGGAGATGCTCGAAGCCAACGACGGCGCGGGCAACACTTTCAAAGCCACCGCAAAGCCCGTGCTCATCGGCACTGCCGTCGTGGGAGCCACCACCATGATCTTTTCTATCATCATGGCGCTCACCAAGGGTCTCACCGAAAACGTCAACAACCTTTCGCTTCTGCACGCGCCATTCGTGCTCGGCCTCATCACCGGCGGAGCCATGATTTATTGGTTTACCGGGGCTTCCACGCAAGCCGTCACCACCGGCGCCTATCGCGCAGTGGAGTTCATTAAAGCCAACATCAAGCTGGAAAGTGCCGCCGCAGCCAGCGTATCTGACAGCAAGAAGGTCGTCGAAATCTGCACCAAGTACGCACAGAAGGGTATGCTGAATATTTTCATCGCCGTTTTCTTCGCAACCCTGGCTTTTGCCTTCGTCGAGCCTTTCTTCTTCATCGGCTATCTTTTTTCCATCGCCATCTTCGGCCTCTACCAGGCAATCTTCATGGCCAACGCGGGCGGCGCCTGGGACAATGCCAAAAAAATCGTCGAGGTCGAGCTAAAGCAAAAAGGAACGCCGCTCCACGATGCCACCGTCGTTGGCGATACCGTCGGCGATCCTTTCAAGGATACATCCTCCGTCGCGCTCAACCCGGTCATCAAGTTCACCACTCTTTTCGGTCTTCTTGCCGTCGAACTGGCCGTACAACTCACCGCCACGCAGGGCAGCGGACTGACGCACATTCTCGCCGCAGCCTTCTTCGCGGTGTCTTTCTTCTTCGTTTATCGCTCGTTCTACGGCATGCGCATCCGGGCATCCGCCACGTAATTTTGGAGTGCGGCGGCTTACCGCCGCTTTTACAGTCGCATGATTACCCGAGAAAGCGAGAGCAAGCTCCCACTTCGTACATTTGCCTGCGAGAACGCCGTCAGTTTGGTTTTGGCTGCGGTGCTTCCGGTTTCGTTTCTGGCTTGGATTCCGGCTTTGCCGTCTCAGGTTTCGTTGCTTCAGGTTTCGGAGCGTCAGGCTTGGCAGCATCCGGCGTTGCTGGCTGCGGCGGTGGAGTTTTCTCCTGAATGGAAAGAAGTTCGACCTCAAAAATCAGAGCACTGTTCGGCCCGATGTCGGCGCCTGCGCCGCGTTCTCCATACGCCAGCTCTGACGGAATGAAAAGCTGCCACTTGGATCCTACAGGCATCAGTTGCAACGCCTCCGTCCATCCCCGGATGACCCCTCCGACAGGAAACGTCGCGGGCTGGCCGCGTTTATACGAGCTGTCAAACTCCTTGCCGTCAATCAATGTCCCTTGATAGTTGCATACAACCGTATCGCTGGCCGTCGGCTTCGGCCCCGTGCCCTCTTTCAAGATCTTATACTGCAAGCCGCTGGGGAGCGCGACTACGCCTTCCTTGGCCTTGTTCGCCGCAAGATAAGTTTCGCCTTCTTTCTTGTTTGTCTCTCCAGCCACCTTCAATTTCTCTTCCCGGTTTTTCTGGAGTTCGGCCTGGAGCGCTGTGATTGCGGCTCTGGCCTCTTCGTCGGTCAACAGCGATTTTGCGCCAGCGAGCGCATCCTTGATGCCTCGCACCAGAATCGCCGGATCGATGTCCACGGAATCCCGGTGCATGCTCTTCCCGATGTTCAGCCCGATGGCGTAGCTGGCTTTGTCCTTCTGCGTTTTCAGCGTCAGCGGAGCCTGGCCTTTCGCCGCGGTTCCCGGCTTCTTCGCACCCGCCGCCTGCGATGGCTTGGCTGCCGTCGTTGGCGTTTTCTTCGCGGGATCCGTCTGCGCTTTCGCCGCCGGCGTTTGCGGAGAACCTGCTGCCGGAGCGCTTTGCGTGCTTGACGGCGAAGTCTGCTGCGCCTTGGCACCGCTGGGCAACATCATGCCCGCCGCCAACAGAGTTACCGCCGTGGTGATACTTAGTGTCGTAATGGATGGTTTTTGCATCCGGCTATTCTCGCATTGCTCGCTCAACTCCGCAAATTGCCTGGTAGTGTCCTGATTTGAGCAGACGAAGAGAGCGCATGATTTTCTGAATTGGCTACATCGCTGGAACGGCACTTGTAGCGGCCGCCTTTAGGCGGGCATCTTTTTTCCTCAGGTCAAATAAGGACACTACCAACTGCCTCGTGGTGCCGCACAGACAACTTCTCAGGAATTTCGAAAGCGCAGGGTCAAGACGAGGATGAAATTGACCGCGAACAACAGGTGAAAGCAGATGTGCAGAAGGTTTGGGCGGGGATTGTCGCCGCGAGGCGGAAGAACCTGTCTGGTGCCCTCATACATTCGGGCGTACTCATTTTTCCGCTCCGGCGTCGTGCCGAAAAAATAAGGGACGTACCACATGGCAATCGCCGACGCGAGAGTTACGGCGCAATAAATGACCCAGTAGTTGGTCACGAATCCCGGCCTGGGCCTATTCCAAAAATAGATGGCGAAAGCTGCCGCCAAACCGGGAAAGATGCCGTTGATCAACGTCACGAGCCATAACTTGCCGCGTCCGATGGTCGATCGAACCTGGCTGCCGTGCGTCCAGCCAGGAATATCGATCAGATCGTGCGAGATCACCACTACAAACTGTAGCGTAATAAAGCATGTAAAAAGGATTTGAATCTTAGCTCCCACGAAATGACCTTGATATTCTCTCTCTTGCCCAACTTCAACTTTTTTGTTATAAATGTCTCAAGAAAATTTCCAAAATGAATTAGGCAGCGGGCTTACCGTCCGCTTTTTTCTTTTTAAGGTCCTTCCGCACGCCTCATCGAAATAGCGTACTAAAATCTTTAGAATCACATCGTTTGCAGCCCCCCTTCTGTAAGCTCCTTGGATTGATATCGTTACAAAATGTCAAGGGGGGTAGGGTGCTAGTTACTTCTACTGACTGAAAATGAAGGACTTAGGAGCGGACCAGTCCCGGAAACCTCCGAGGATTGTTCTCGTATCCGGGAAATACCGGGGTCAAATCCTTTACGCCAATATGCTTCGTCAGGATTTCACCAACGACCGAGCGGAAATCCGTCGTGAGCGCCAGGTCGCGCCCTTCGTTCAATTGACGATCGGCAAGTCCCGGCCATTGTCCATAAACCTGGCCGCCTTTGACATCGCCACCCATCACGAACATACAGTTCGCGTGACCGTGATCCGTGCCGCGATTGCCGTTTTCTTTCGCCGTGCGCCCGAATTCGCTCATCGTCACCACGACGACATCCTGCATCCGGTCGCCCATATCCTGATGAAATACCGCGAGCCCCTGCCCCAAATCCTTGAGCAAATTCGAGAGCTGCCCTTGCACGCCGCCTTCGTTCACGTGATTATCCCAACCGCCGCAATCGACGAACAGAACTTCCACGCCGATGTTCGCTTTTAGCAGCACCCCAATTTGCTGCAAGCTCTGTCCCAAACGGCTGGTGGGATACTGCGCACCATTCTCCGGAGGAAATTTACTGGTGTCGATTTTGCTGAGCATATCGATCGCTTCAAACGTCTCCGCGCCCGTGCCATGCAGCGCGTGATCCACGGTTTGCGCGTACATCGCCTCGAAGCCGTTCTGCGCCACTTTCGCCATCGCCGCTGATTGCGGCATCACCTTGAACTGCCGCAGGTCCGGCAGCGCAATCGCGTTCGCGCTTCCCCGCAGCATGCGCGGCAAATTTGGCCCCATCGCCACGGCGCGAAACGGCGAAGCATTCTCTTCCGGTATCGTCTGCATGGCGCGGTCCAGCCAGCCGTCTTCCGTAGCCTTCACTCCGGGCGTGCCCGATTCCATGTAGTCCTGCGCATCAAAGTGCGACCGCGTGGTATCCGGTGAACCAGCCGCGTGCACAATGGCCAGTTGATTCTTGTGAAAGAGCGGTTCGAGGGGAGAAAGGCTCGGGTGCAATCCGAAAAACCCGTCGAGGTCGATCACGGAATCGCCATTCGCGCCGCGCTTCGGCTGCGGAATCGCAATCGTCGGCCGCATGCGGTAATAGTTCGGTTCGGCAAACGGTACAACGATGTTTAATCCATCCGCTGCGCCGCGCTGGAACAGCACGACCAGCTGCTTTTTGTTTGGCATCGGCGTCGCCGCCACTGCACGCTGCAAGAATGCGGGCATCGTGCTCATGCCTAACAGAGCCACGCCGCCTTGCTTCAGAAAATACCGGCGTGAAAACTTTTGATTTCTTACGCCTTCGCAACATTCATGACTCATGATGTTCTCTCGTATTGATGACAATTCTCGCGTTTTGGAGTGCGGCGGCTCGCTTGCACTGAGATCAGCGAACGTGCCGCCGCTTTACGACCGCATTCCTAAAAAAAAATGCCATTGCTCAAACCTGAGTGCCGTTACTTTCAACTTTAAACTGTCAACTGTCGACTTTTTATCTTCGCTGAAACTCAGGCGCGCCAAGCACCAGTCCGGTTACGACGCCCAAATCCACTTGCTTCACGGGATCGTCGAGCTTCGCCTGCATGACTTGCGGGTTATCTAGCTGCTTTTCCAGAGTTTCCACGGTGGACGGCGTGGCTTGGCCGCCCAGAAAAATTTGCACGGAGCGATTCAGCGCGGTCTTCGAGTCACTGGCTGCATCCGCACCAAGCAGCGCCGCAACATCGCTTCGCGAGCCACGCACTTTGTTTCCGGCCAGCGCGAGCGAGAAATTCAGCCGGTTCAGCAACGCGCCAGCGTTTACCCAGGTCTCTGCTTTGTCGGAATACCCCGTTGGCGGCTGGCATTGATACAGGGGTTCGCCGATACGCCCGACCCATTGCACCAGCGGCATGGGCGTTTCCACATCGGTTCCCAGCGAACGGACCGCGGAAATCACCAACTCATACGGAGTCTTGATTTTTGCGTGATAGGCATCGCGCGACCAGAACTCCGGCGACCAAATCATCGTGTGCATCACCGCACGGATGTCGCCATCGCTTTCATGAAATGTTTTTGCCATGCGGTCGATCAGTGCCTGCGGCGGAGCATCCGAAACGAAGCGCCGCGCCAGTTTTGTGGAGATGAATTTCGCGGTACTTGGATGGCGAACCAATAGCTCGATCACCTGCTCGCCGTCCTTCATTCCGCCGGAATGAATCTTCTTCCCGAGCACCACCTTCGCATCGGGATCATGGATTCGTTCGTCGAATTTGAATTCAGGATGTTCGCGCGGCTTTTCGATGGTCCAGCCGGTGAAACATCGCGCAACTTCGGTCACATCTTTTTGCGTGTAACCGCCGTCGACGCCGAGCGTGTGCAGTTCCATCAGCTCGCGCCCATAGTTTTCGTTCAGGCCGCGCTCCTGTTTTTTCTTTTGCCCGTTCGCGCCGGCCGGCATCGGCCGCGGCGGCCAAGACCTTGCGCGCCGCCTCATCTGCCGCATCGCTTTTTCTTCCGCGATACGTTGCGCGGATCGCGGATCGGCGCTCAGGAAATTGTCGAGATAAAACAGCATGGCGGGGCTTTTCGCCGTTTCCGTCACCAAATCCTTGAACTTCCCCAGCGTATGCGGTTGAATCACGTCCCGTTCGTAAGAGGTGAGGTAATAGCGGTCTTCTCCTTTTCCCGCAAACACGTTGAAGTGATTGAACCAGAAATCGTCCATCACCTGCTGAAGCTGGCGCTCGCTATAGATGGCTCGCGTGACTTTCGCCATCGCCAGTTCTTCCACGACGCGCTGCGGCCGTTTGCTGTCGTCGGCAATCGCACGCGGCACCGCGTTCGGGTCAGGTCCGTTAAGCGCATTCCGCTTCCCCGCTCCGAGCGTCGCCATATTGGCTCCTGCACTCGGCGATACAGGATCATCTTTCATTGCAGGTTGCACAGTAGAATTTTCCGTCAGTTTTTCTGCTGCGGGCGATGTGTTGTTTTGCACCTGAGCCTGTTTGATCGCCTGCTTTTCGGCCTGCTTCGGCCTCGGATACTCTTCCATCAGTTTTGCCGCAGACATGCGCAGGGTCGGATAACTTTCCAGACGCGCTTCCATTGTTTTATCGTCGATGGAATTTGGATTCAGCTGCTGCTCGATCCACTTTGCCAGTCCTATTTGCTTCACGCGCTCGATATCTCCGGGTCGTGGCCCATAGGCAAGCCGGTTGAGGGCATGCAGGATTGCTTCGTCGGTGCTGAGTTCCGTAATCGGCAAGCCTTTCAGGGCGGGGTCCTGCTTTAGTTTTTCTTTGCTGTTCGCAAGCGGGCCCGCCATTGCCGGCAAATCGATCCCTAACGGGAAGAGGCATGCGATGGCAAGGAAGGCGGCGAGAAATGATTTTGGCGTGGTGCTCATCGAAGGGGTCTGCAAAACGGAGCCGGAACGCACCTTCATAAAACTCTCCTGCCCAATGGCATGAGGCTGGAAGCAATCATTGGGTAGACTAACCCTTGGGGGACGAAGAAGTTGCGCGAAGACAAGCAGCGCGTGTCGAATCCTTACTCGCCGTTAAATAATTCAGGGGAAAGGTTTTATTCAGTCAGGTCGAAGTCCACGGAGCGGTTCGATGCCTTATTTCCTGCACCATCAACGGCTTGCACGACGAGGCGGTAGGCGCCAGGATTCAAATCCTTGACTTGTACCTTCAAACCAACGGGGATGACAGGATTTCCTGTCTGAATAAAATCCTTTCCTTCTATGGGTCCGGTGAAGAACACTTCCTTGTTCGTCGCGCGGTCCATAATCCGATACCCGAATCCAACCCGCGGCGGTTTCTCCGAAGCGAGGAGAGGTTCATAGACCTCGGTGTACAGAACAACGTTATCTTCCTTTTTGAAATGATTGCTTCCCGAAGGCGTGATCTGAAAACCCTTGAACACAAGTGGAGTGCGGTCCTCCAGGAGAGCGGCATCGAGACCGGACGGCATATCCGTGACGCGCTGGGCTGAATTTGTCAACGCGACGCTACCCAAGGAAAGATGCTGGCCATCGTAGGCATCGATTTGCAGCGGCGATTCAAATTTTCCAAAAGCATCGCTGCCCGCGCTTAGAACCACGGTCAATTTATATGTTCCTGGCGCCGCATCGAACTGGTTCTGATATTGATAAGGTTTCTTCGTAAACTCTTTCCATTCGTCTTTTTCGAGATCGAGGTTGAGGGCGTCGCTGAATTTCGCTCCAATGCTTCCATCCGGTTTGTAGGCAATGCCCAAAACGTTGAGGTTCGCGTGGTATTTCCCTTTGTCTTTGTTGAATTGAAAAGTATCGGGCGGAACTTCCATCGAGAGATTGACGCGCGCAACATTCGGCCCGGTGTAAAAATAGGGTGCTTCCATCACTCCGTGGATGGAACCTGTCTGCGTTCCTGTGGCGCGGGCTTCCAACTGCTTCTCCAGTGGTTTCCCTTCGAGCGAGTTGGGCGTTTTCGCGTTGCAGTAGCCGCTGCGAGACCTGACATTCATCCCGCCATGATTAAGCTTGACCTTCAATGTGTGGCAACTGCCTTCCGGCGTGTCTGGCGGTACGTAGCCAAGAATGTAGAATTCGTTCTGCTCGCGGCCAATTTTTTCCAAGCCGCCTAGTAGATCGTTGGTGTTGAAAATCGTGAAGCCACCTGTTCCTTCGGCGAGCGAAGCGAGGATCTGCTGGTTGGTTGCCGCTGTCGCCGGGAAGTTCGGAACAATCGTTCGCGGCTGAGTGTAAATCGAATTGAAGTTGGAAGAGCCCGGGAAATTCCCTGTCGATCCTCCGCCGCCAGGACGACCACCTCCCGTTCCACCCGAGCCGCCAGAACCTCCTTTGCCGCCTCCTGTTCCGCCCGTGCCTCCGGTTCCTCCTGTTCCACCTCCGGAGCCGCCTCTGCCTCCTCCCGCACCGCCTGTTCCACCTCCACCACCAGGTGCACCACCGCCTCCGCCAGCCCCGCCGCGGCCTCCGCCGCCTCCGGCTCCTCCACCGCCCGCACCGCCGCCACCCGTACCACCTTGACCACCGCCCGCTTTTCCCTGAGGTTCAGCCATTGTTACCGAAGAGACCGAAGAGAAAGATGTCAGCACGATGCGCGGACGAGTACTTGCAGACTGCACAGGCCCATACGCTGTTACAACGTGCAGCGAGCCATTTGACGGAATACGATTGTGGGCGCTGCCTCCCGGTGCTCCAGGCGCTCCGGACACAAGTCCACGCACATCCAGCGGATAAATTGCGACGTTGGCTTTATTGCAGGCATCGATCACTGCGGTCAATTCCGATTCATGCTCCGGCGTAAGCGGAAATCCCCCTGAAAAAAGAATCACCATTTTCCTGCCGGGGACTCCGCGCAGATTTTTTGCCAGACTTCGCAGTGAGAGAAGCATTGTCCGGGCGCCAAAATCCGCCTGGATATTGCTCACGGAAGAAAATGCATTGGAGGCAACCGGCGCATTGGAAGCGACTATTACTGGCGAGGCGTTCGGGTCCACAGCCGAGGTTTTGACCCCGCTCACCGCCGCGCGCAAGCGGTCCGCGCTCGCGGTGAAATTCTGCACGATCTTCATGGCGCCACCGAAGGAGACCACCGCCATTAAATGATCCGGCGAAGCGTTTGCTTCGATAAATTTGCCGGCTGCCGCCCGCGCCTGAATCTGGTCGGGCAACGCCATGGTGGAGTTATCGAAAAACAGAATCAGGTAGCGCCTTTGCCCATTCTCCTGCGTTGCGGCATCTGCGCCTGTGGAGAAAGTTGAAACGGATTGTTCCTTATTGTCTTCAAATACCTTGAAATCGTTCTGCGTGAGGTCGTGGATGTAGTTGCCTTTTTTGTCCGTTACGACTGCGTCCACCAGGACCAACTTCGATTCTTTTTTAATGATCACGCCAGGCTGCACGACCGGGGAAGGAGCTGTTGCGGGGGCTGCCTGGGGAGCTTGCGCGGGTTGCTCCTGGGCGCCGAGATTCGGGGCCAACATCCCGCAAGCAGCAACCATTAATATTGCAAGCTCGCAGGATTTTCTCTGCTTGCCTCTTGTCTTTATTTTCATGTGCCCCCACCTTTGAGCCGGGACTAATCCTAATAAGGAATGACGACAGCGCCATTTCGCGCCGCCATTTGCTCTCCCTCGCCATCTCTTACAACCAGGCGCACCATGTACGTGCCGGGCTTCACATCAAAACTCGATTTCACCGTCAGACCGGAACGGCTAAGCCGGTCATATGTGGTATCCAACAATTTCATTTCCACTGTTTTTTCATTGCCGGTGACGAAATGGCCGTTTTCGTCGAAAATCACCGTGGCGATCGTCAGATTATCGAGATTTCGGCCCTCGGCTTTACGGAACCGGATGGACTTCACATCGAGGCGCGTTAAAACCGCCAATTGCGCCGCGACAGGATCTTTTTTGAAAAATTGAGTCTGCAGTTCGATTGGCAGATCGCGGATTTCTTCCTGCGAAAAGACCGCCTCCGCAATTTCCTGCTTTACGTTCTCCGCTGGATCGGGGAGCATTTTCGGAGCGTAATATCCCGGCCGCGCCTGAATCGAAACTTTCTGCTTCCCCGCCATGGCTACTTTCAGTGTGTGGTATCTTCCGTCGATCTTCATATTCTGCGGAGAAAAACCCAGAACATAAGAGACTGGGGGAGCCGAACCGGCTTCCTCCATACCGACGTCGATGTCGTTGCGATTATGAAAGAATCTCCCTCCGGTTCCATACGCCAGGGTAGTGAGTACTTCCTCCTGCGCACTCTGCGCCGCGACCCGATAGGTTTGCTTATAGCCTAATGTCTGGACGGCAACCGGCCGTGGGTCGGTCAGACTGCCAAGGTCCGGCGTGTACAAGCCGCGAGAATCGATTGTGTTGATTACCACATTGGCGCGCGTGGCTCGATCGACGAGTTGCGACATTTCCGGCCATAGAGACGAAGGAATGAATCCCGGGGAAACCAACACCATAACCCGTTGTCCCGGCATGGCGGACAGCCGCCGCACGGTATCTTCCAGATGGCGGTAGGAGTATTCGGAGTCAGCGTCTCCTTCTGAAAGGGTCCGAGAGGCTTCTCCGAGCGCCACATTTTGCGCCGCATCCAAAAGCTGCCGGTCCCCGTTGTATGCGCAAATCAGCGCTTCTTCGGTCGCAACGGCCAGCGCCTGCGAGTCATGCTTATTTTGAATGAGATCCGCCTGGAAGTAGCTCATATCCGGGCAACTGGCATAGCCCTGGCCAGCCAAATGCCTAGGAGTAAGCGCGAAGAGTTTCTTTTGCAAAGCGTTTTGATCGTCCGTAAATTCCTGGGTGATCTGACCCGAGGTGGTGTAAATACCGACGCGATCGGAAGGCGTCATGGCTTTAATGAATCGCGTCGCCGCGTTGCGAACAAAGTTCGTGTCTTCCAGCTTAAGATGCACATCGTCGAACACCATTGCCACGAAACGTCCCGGCAATCCCACTACGGGAGCGATGGCGGAGGCTTCTTCTGAACTGACCGATTCTCCTGGCGCCGCTGTGACAGGTCTGACGGCATGTGACTTAGGTGTTTCCACGCTGAAGGCAGAAATCGTTTGCGGCTTGCGGTTATCGAACAACTGAAAATCCTCTTTTTTCAGATTGGTGAGGATCTGTCCTTTTTCATCGCGCACCACCACTCGTACGAGCACCAGGTTTACGTGGACTCGAAAGACCGGCGTCGTATCGTGCGTTGAAACTTCAGCGCTGCTGTTTGCGCCTGGCGTTTGTGCCGGGGCAGCGGTGTTGGCCGCTGCTTGACTGGATTTTCCGCTTATATCCTGTGTTTGCGCCCGGAGTTCCGCGCAGGAAGCTAAAAGCAGGAAGGAAAACAAGGCACCGAAGGCGAACCGGCTCCGGAATACCCATCCCGACACACACGCGATGCTGGAGGTGTTGCGGCTGCCCATAAAGAGGTCGGACATAACCATGTCTTCCGGGCCTTTCGGGGCCTACACTTGAACACCTCGAAGTGGGCACTGCTCCGAGGATACAGACCGGTCTGCTCTCGTTTTGACTATACGCTTCTGTTAATTTTTGTGTCAACGCCCCAGAATGGCTGCCGGAGAACAGAAAATTCGTCAAGAGCTTCCCGTTTGAATACGAAATGCCCGAAATGCAGAGAGATACCAGACATCCAAACCTTCCTCGCGGCGCAACACGTAACGCTCTCCATTCGCTACGGCTACCCGGAAATAGGTGGCGCCGGGAGAGTACCAGCGGTCTTCCACTTGAGCAACTTCGAGCCAAGTTTGGCCTACTGCAAATCGCAAAGGCCTTTCTTCGCCCTTGTAACCGGCATAGCATTGCACATATACCTGCCGTTCACTCACCCGTGTACCCCTTTGCTCTTTGCGCCGACTCAGCGTTCCAAGCCGCTCCCAGGAAAACGATCATAGCGGAGAGTTGCATCCAGATGAGTAACCCGATGGCCGCAGCCAAACCACCATATACGATGCTGTAGGGCACACGCCGGACGTACAGTCCAAACAATGCATTGACCACCCACCATAACAATGTGGCCACCATTGCTCCGGGTAAGAGGTCTCGCAGGCGGTCGCCCTGCGGACGCGCTACCCGATAGATTACCGTCAACGCCATCATCGCAAGCACGATGGCTGCCGCTGGAAAAAATATGGGCCACAGCCCATGGGCAGGATTGGCATGTCCCAGCTCGCGGGCGATCCAATGCCGCAATGGACGTCCAAAGACCCCCAGGATGGCCGCTCCCAGCAACGGAGCAATGGTGATTAACAGAAGGAGCAATCCGCGAAGCTGCCGAAGCAAGAAGCCGGGCTTCTCCTCGTCACCGTAAATGATGTGTATTCCCTCCATCAAAAGCTTCATCACTTGCGATCCGGCCAGAAGAGTACCTGTCCAACCCACCAACACAATTTTCCAAACATCCATGCCGCGCTTTACCAAAAATTCGGAAATCAATGAACGGCTGCCGGGCGGCAGAAATTTCGTCAAGTCCGTGATCAGATCAAGCAAACTGGTGCGACCGCCGATCCGGCTTGTCGCAAACCCTACGGCGATCAGCAACGTCGGAAAGAATGCCAGAAACAAATTAAAGGCAATGGCCTGGGAAATCATGCTGCACCGGGGAAATACCCGCGTGAGGACATGGTACAGACGCTTTGCAAAAGCGGCAGCCTTGCTCATCTAGCGGCATTATACCCGCGGATCAGTTGAGAGGCGGGAGATTCAACGATGCGGGCGCTGATTCTCGCGTTTCAGTACTCGCAGTGCGGAGAGAGCGTCGTTGATGGCCTGACGTTCTTCCCGAGATTCCGGGCCCTCTGGAATACTCGCCAGCCGGACTGCGATTGCCGCCTCCGCAGCGGCGATTTTGGCTGTTAATTTAGCGGGATCGAGTTCCGACAACGCATCCTGATAAGGCCTTTGCCACTCGGGAAACTTCAATTGATCCACAGTGATATCCTTGACAAAACTTCCCAAGACCGGACTTTCACCGTTGCATCGAGCCTGCAGAGAAACCCGCTGTTTCATAATCGAAGGCCCTTAAAGTCAAAATTTGGAACGGAAGTTCATACTCTAGAAAATATGACCTTCCCCTGTCTGTTCGCTAGCGAACAGACAAACCGGAGATCTTTCGCCGTTGA
>Ga0307471_100000375_pt1 | contig 22724 bp, 25 predicted proteins | sample atmos_gasesAM3C__2_FD_204566 | JGI IMG/M metagenome (GOLD analysis project Ga0307471, IMG submission 204566) | Hardwood forest soil microbial communities from Morgan-Monroe State Forest, Indiana, United States - atmos_gasesAM3C_515 | ecosystem: Environmental > Terrestrial > Soil > Temperate...
TCCTCCACCTCACAGATTTTAAAAGGAAAAACAGTCGAACCTGCAGAATCGGAGTACCGCCCGAGCAAGGCCTGACTACTCCCCTAAGGACAAACCTCAGAAGTGTGCGGGGAATTAAATTCGAAAAACAGACAGGAAGAGATGCCGCGCTGGGTCGGCAGATGATGAAGGACTGCGGGTTGTTTCAAAAAGAGCTTCTAACCAAAGTGTGGTTTCGACTACCGGTGAAACCACACCTAAAAAGGAAGCAGACTGGAGCTTGAATTGTCTTTCTGAAGACGGAATCTGGACTGAGCTCAGTTTGACGGCTGGTCCAACTTGTTGGTTTATGGGTGGGCAATGAATAACGGGTTCAGATGAATCGTGCGAATCGGCGCCTTGTTCCGAGACGAGAGCACTGTGGTGATCGTGAACCGCCAGGCAATCCGACATCGCCCAGACAACACCTCCATGAACAAACAACAAAGCCAAGAGAAGTATTGCGATTCGCTTCATAGGTTAGCAGCCTGACAACCCAAACAATATACAAAAGACTTGGCGGGTTGCAAGGATCAGGCTTTATCACGCGATATTAATGGGGCCTCATCTGGCCCCCGTGACGAAGAGATAGTTCTCTTTCCAACGGAATACTCTTTTCTAGTGCGATTCTGGTGCCGATCACATTTCCTGGTTGCTTTGTACGCCACCAGCGAAGAAGGCGGAGGAAAGCCAACGCAGCAGAGGAGAGAGGCTTGTCCCGGTGCCAGATGATGAAGCTTTCAGCTTCCAATTTTAGTCCACGCAGTTTCACATTGATAAATTCGCCCTTGACAAACTCGCGTCTGACGGCATCTTGGTAAAGAATTCCCATCCCAACCTTTTCTCTCACAGATGTCTTGACTGCATCCGGTGACTCACAACGCACGGCCACGACCGGCTCTAAACCCTTCTCTTGTAGACCCCGCAATATAGCCGCTACTGTGTTCGCGCTATTCTTCCTGCCGTGAATGATCAAAGGGACTCGTGCAAACTCCGCCAGGGACAATTCCCGCTTGCTCGCTAGAGGATGATTTCTGGCCACAAACGCTACCAACTTTTCTTCCCGGTAAGGCTCCACAACCAAGTTGGAGGATCTGGGACGGCCGGTGATCAGCGCTATGTCTACCTCAGAGGACAAAACAAGCCGTTCCATGTAAGGCCGATTGGCTGACCGAAGCTCAAGCTCGACTCGGGGATAGCTTCTCTTAAAAACACCCGTGAGTGAAGGCAGCAGCAGTGCCGAAGGACCATAGGTTCCGCCGATCACTAGAGAATCGACCTGAGACTCCAGCGATTCATTGGCAAAAACTCTCTTCAACGCGTCGAGCTGCGCGAGGATGGGCATAAGCTTAGTTAGAAAGAGATTCCCAGATTCTGTCAATACAATGCCTCGCTTGCTCTTTGTAAACAATTTTACGTTGTAATCCTCCTCCAACAGCTTGAGATGCTGAGAGACAGAAGGCTGACTGATGTGAAGCTCCTGCGAAGCTCTCGTAATGTTGAGATGCCTGGCAACTGCAGAAAAAATCATGAACTGTTTAATGGTCATGGCAGCCTCCTTCCAGAGCTTTCTAGGGATGCCAATCGCGGGGTCTGACCTTTCCCGGAGCGAGCCGGGAAAACCGTCACGAACAAAAATACTAGTATGAATCAGATTTGGAGAATGGAGAGAAAAAGGCGGTAGGGTATATCACCATGAAAATAGAACAGCGTAGTCCTTTTGAAAAGTACATTTAGCCGAAGATTATTAGTCGCGTAATACTCATCTGCCAGATAAACATCGGGCAAATCCTGCAGCACCGGAAGAGAATCATCTGATGGCTCGGAATTCGATACCGGGTCGGCATCATGATCCGAGTCGCTCGCAGCATGACTCAATTGGTCACCGTTCCCAGAAGCAGGATCAAACGCCCAAGTGACACCCGCAAAAACAAAGAGACAATACAGAAGAACTATCGTGCTCGATTTTAGGACCTCGTGACCCATTGGCTGTAACTTATACCAAAAGGCAGTTTCCTCTTGCAACTTGAGTTGACCGCCAGCCCCCCAAAAGCATCAACTGCCCGCAGATTGTGCAGTCTCTGGCGTTACCATCTAGGATTGTTATCTCCTGAGCCGAACCTAATCTAGGTCACACCTCACGGGATCATAAGCATTCCCTTATGACCCATCATTACAAAAAAATATTGGACATCGAAGCCAGCACGTGATGAAAGAGCGAACGAAAGAAAAGCACCAAAGGAGGAGGTCAAATGAAGAAGCTAATAAACAACGTGGTTTCATTATTTCTATTTATGGTGTTTGTGTTGCTTGTTCTGGGCGTCGGCTCAGCTGCGGATGCCGACCAGAAGAAGAACATGGAGCTCGTCGGCACCAATGACCTTCAGGCCCGCTCGACGTACCAGCCGACGGTGCACCGTTATCCCGGAGACCGGTATATTCTGTTCGGTGGCGAGCATGCGTTGGGGACAAATCCAGTAACCGGCCAGCCCTTGCCGTCCTTTAATCCCTTGACCAAGTTGAACGAACCAAACGGTACGTCGATTGTTGATGTGACGAACCCGAAGAAGCCCGTCTATCTCGCCCACATTCCAGTCGGCAACCCTGTCGCACCACCCGCAACCCCGGTCCCCGGCGGTTCTCAGATGGTGCGCGTCTGTGACGGCAGCACGCTACCGGTCGGAAACACTAGGGTCTATATGCTCCGGTCCTACGGCCAAGGCAATCCGGGCGCGCACGAAATCTGGGACGTGACGGATCCGAGCAAACCAAAGGGTGTGCGCACCGTTGCCGGAGGCAATCCGGTTATCACGAACCTGGTCACCACTCACAAAAGCTGGTGGGAATGCGACTCGGGGATCGCGTACATTGTCGGGAGACGCAGTAATGACACGGCCGACGGCTGGCAGAAGGGTAATGAACATCATATCTTTATCTTCTACCTCGGTGACCCGGAGAATCCCAAGTCGACTGATTTCCTCCGGGATTGGGCACTCGACGGCCAAGAACCGGGTGGCGTGCTTCCACTGCATTTCACTCTGATACCCCAGATCCACGGCCCCATCTCGACGGGACCCAGTAAGGACAATACCCTTCTCGGCAACAGCCCCAATCCCATTGCCGCAACGGGCGCCACTCTTGATCGCGTCTATTTCGCGTACGGGATTGGCAACAATGGCGTCATGCAGATCGTGGATCGCACGAAGCTCCTACCACCGCCTTGGGGCAAGGGCATCAGATGCGGCTCGGCTGCGTCCTCACTTATACCCGCCGCGCCTGGCATTCCCCCTTGTAACGCAGCACAGGGTGACTTTCAGAGCGCGGAGGTCGGGCGTTGGGTCATGAACCCGGTCAATGGCGCGCACACTAGCTATCCCATCGGTAACATCGCCGTGCCCGACTTTGCCGTCAATGAGCAGGGGGCGGTGCGCGATTTCGTGATCGTGACCTCGGAAGAAACGTCCAACCAGTGCACGGGGCCCCGTAACCTAACAGCCGTTGTGGAGGTAACCGAGAACGTGCTCGGGCAACCGGGATCTCGGCCGCAGGGCCAAGCCACCTTCCAGGTGCTGGAGGAGAGTGGCGAGTTCTGTGATGTCGGCGGGCGGTTTGGTCCGCATTCCACTCAGGAGGAATTCGGCCCGCCGTTTTACCAGAAGCTCGTGTTCGTTGCCTATTTCAACGCGGGTGTGCGGGCGGTTGATATCCGCGATCCCTTTCGGCCGACGGAGGTGGGTTTTTTCATTCCCGCCACCAATGCCAACACCGATTTTCGGTGTGTCGATAACAGCGACCCAGGCACTTGCAAGATTGCGATTCAAACCAATAACGTTGCGACTGACGATCGAGGGTTTATATATATAGTTGACCGTGCCGACACCGGGTTACATATACTGCAACTCACGGGAGCAGCGTTGAAGGTCGTAACAGGCAAGTAAATCCTAGCTCGTTTGATACCGCCGTTTCTTCAGAGATGAAAAAGGCCCTGACAATTGTCAGGGCCTTTTTAAAAAATCATCAGTTAAAAAGCTTAATTGCGTCTGAGTACGGTGGGCAAAAGGAAGCGCTAAAATGGTCCACGATCAAAACGCTCTACCATCCATCGTAAGGAACCGGTGGCTTCAACTTGTAGTCGGCATCGTTGGTATGGTGGCAATTGCCAATCTCCAGTATGGCTGGACGCTCTTCGTGGCCCCGATTGACCAACAGTTTCACTGGGGGAAAGCCGCAATCCAGGTAGCCTTCACGCTGTTCGTGCTCGCAGAAACTTGGCTCGTGCCGTTAGAAGCCTACTTTGTAGATCGCTACGGGCCGCGCGTGATTGTGGCTGTCGGTGGAGTCCTTGTTGGAATCGCCTGGGTCATCAACTCACGCGCAGATTCGCTTACTATGTTGTACGCTGGTGGGATTGTGGGTGGTGTAGGTGCTGGAATTGTGTACGGCACCGCGAGTGGTGCCGCGCTTAAGTGGTTTCCCGACCATCGTGGCCTGGCGGCCGGGCTTACGGCCGCTGGATTTGGCGCGGGCTCGGCATTGACGATCATCCCGATTGCTAATCAGATAAAGGCAAGTGGCTATCAGTCAGCCTTCTTCACATGGGGAATTCTTCAAGGCGTTGTCGTCTTAGTTTGCGCGTATCTGATGCGCGCCCCTCAGAAAGGAGACTTGGCTGACATAGTCGTGCCCGAAACTTCGCAAACGACCCAAGACTTCACCCCTGTAGAAATGTTAAAGACTCCGGCTTTCTATCTCCTCTACATCATGATGACAATGGTTGCCATGGGTGGATTGATGGCAACAGCACAGCTCGGTCCTATCGCCAAAGACTTTAAAGTCGCCGATAGTGCGGTTTCTTTGCTCGGCCTCACTATGGCCGCGTTGCCGTTCGCTCTATCGTTGGATCGCATCTTAAATGGGCTCACGCGCCCCTTCTTCGGCTGGGTTTCGGATCATATAGGCCGCGAGAATACGATGTTCATCGCATTCGGCTTGGAAGGATTTGCCATTTACCTGCTTATCACCTTTGCCCATATCCCGGTTTTGTTCGTGATCTTTTCAGGATTAACGTTTTTCGGTTGGGGTGAGATTTACAGTCTCTTCCCTGCCACTTGTGGAGATCTCTTCGGTAGAAAATTCGCCACGACGAATTATGGTCTGCTGTATACAGCCAAGGGCACCGCATCGTTGCTGGTGCCAGTAGGTAGCTTGATTGCCGGTAGTACAGGCAACTGGTATCCGATCTTCATGCTCGCAATCGCCTGCGACTGGATCGGAGCATTGCTCGCACTGTTCGTGCTCAAGCCCCTGCGCAAGCAGTGGTTGATGGCCCATGCCAATGACATTCCCACAACTGCGGCATTAGCGGGTCGATAGTATCGATCCTGAACGCCGCTCATATCCGAGCGGGAAGTGCATGGAACGAAAATCGATACGCGAATGAAACTATCATTGTCCATCTTAGCGGCGTTTTTATTACTATTGGTGTCACCGCTGAAATTGCTCGCGGGCGAGCTCATTCCGAACATGCGGGATCCGGGCCTCGTTATCCAAGCCTACCTCCGTGCTACCTACGCGCGGGACTCCGTCCAAGCCTACCGCTTTATCTCCTCCGATGACCATCGCGTTCGCGATTTGAACCGCTATGTACAGTTACGAGGCAAGGTCAATGGTTTTGCTCTAGAAGCGGCAAAAAAGTTAAGTGAGTCTATGGAGATCAACATCAGCAAGAAAGTAATAGCGCCGGACCGTATTCGCGCTATCGCCCACTACAAAGCGCCGGATCCCAGCAAGACGCGTGCCTTGATGCGAAACGCTTACCAGTTGAACTTGGTCCCCGAACCAGACCGCAAACAGATCATCGAATCGATAGAGAAAAGCAATCGCGATGGGACCCTTGAAATGATCGTGCGCGAAGAGACTTTCGAACTAATTAAGGAAGGCGATGAATGGCGCATTTTCTTCAATTGGGCTGCGGGTATCCGAATAGGGTTTCGAGCGTCGCCGGCAAGATCATCGGAGGTCGAGGTTTCACTCTCGAAAGACCAACTGGTCGTGCAGCCCGGAGATATGTTTGAAATCTTTCTGACGATCAAAAATCCTTCCAGGAGGGAGAGTATCGTGGAAGTCAACCATCTCTTGGAGCCCCGCGACGTAACTCCTTATCTTGATTTTGTTCAATGCGATGTCCTGGAACCCGTGCGCGTGCGCGCAGGAAAAGAACAAGAATATTCCGCTACCTATTTGTTAAGGGGGAATTTTCCTGAGGCCGTCCGCCAGTTCAGTTTAACTTATGGTTTCTCGTTGCATAACAACTAATAAGAGCCCCGGTTCCTTCTGGCTACTATTGGCGCTTCTGTTGCCTGTCAATCTTTACGCCCATGCGCCCGGCGCTCCTCCAAGCACACTGGTTACGACACCTCCGAATTCGAAGACTCCAGAATTTACCTTGGTGAACCAGGAAGGCGAACGTTTCGTTTCAACCGCCCTGCGCGGCAAGATCGTTGTACTGGACTTCATTTACACCACATGCACGGACGTTTGTCCTCTATTCACAGCAAACCTTGCTCAGCTCCAACGAACGCTCAAGAATGAAAACAAGCGCGCCGTCTTTTTTGTTACCATCACAACGGATCCCGAAGTGGATTCGCCTAAAATATTAAAAGCCTATGCGCGGCGCTACGGGGCAGACTTCCAAAATTGGGCTTTCTTAACCGGTACGGAAACACGACTAAAAGAGGTGTGGAGAGGCTTCGGCATCAAAGTAATAAGGAAAGGACGCGGCCTCGTGCAGCACACCAGCTTGACGACGGTGATCGACCAGCGGGGAATGCGTCGATTCAACTATTTTGGTGAGAAATGGCAAACAGATGATGTGCTCAATGATATGTCGACTCTGCTGGATTAGAAAGTTACGATATCAGAACGACGATAGTTACTTCGACAGTCGATCCAATCTGGTTGCCATTGTTTTTTTCTGATGAGTCTGCTTGCGTTTCATATCGGTTCGCCGATCACTATGGTCTAAAAACACGCCCTTACCCCAGTCGCCAAAGCGCCGCTTCCTGATCACAGCCCGGGTCTCAGGAACGTTGTGGCTTTGCCAAACGATGTGTAGGGGCACGCCGTATTCGTTCCAGAGGAACTTTGAAAATTGTAGTCTCTTATATTCTACTTACTGTGCGCGCACGACCACGCGACCTGTCATATAGGGATGCACCGCGCAGCTGTAATCGTAAGTGCCCGGCTGGTCGAACTGGCGGCTAAAGCTTGCTCCCGGTAGCAACAGATTCGTACCTGGTGCGCCGTCTGCGTATTCCAGCCCGTGCGGTGCGCCGTCGTCATTGGTCCAGGTAACGCTTTCACCGGGAGCTATCGTTATCTCCGCCGGCACGAACGTAAAATTGGCGATTGAGACTTTGACGCCAACCTTTTCCGTGGTCGCAGCGGTTTGCTGGAGGACTGCGTCGCGGCCCGTATTGTCCGTGATCGCAGTTGGCTGGCCGGTTGTCCGGTCGGCAACGCTCACATCTCCTGCGGAGACGGCGAATGCCGGCCGGACCATCAGTTCAAAGGCAGCAATTGCCAGGAGGCCCGTCAGGAGACCGCCAATCATGGCGAACGGTCTCCGAAAGCCTTTGGTTATCTGTCTATTCTGAGTTGTCATCCTAATTTCCCTTTTTCGTGGTCATGGCCATCGTGGTTGGTTGGACAACAACTTTGCGCGGCGCATTGCCTACCGCAATGGTATTTGTCTGGCCGGTGGCGAGATCCACAAAGGTCACATCGTTCGAGCCTTCGTTGGTCACGTACGCTTTCTTGCCATCGCTGGAAGCGATTGCCCAATGCGGTTGTTTGCCGACGGCCACGCTGCGCACAGGCGTGTTCTTCGCCGGGTCGAATAAAAGCAATTCCCCCGGGCCTTGCACAACCACCATGCCGAACGCCGAGTTGCGCGGATACCCAACGAAATGGGGCGATACGCCCGTCGGAATCTCCGCTACAATCTTGTCGGAGGCTGGATCAAGCACCGCAACTGAGTTGACTCCCGCCTGGGTAAAGTAGAACATCTTGCCGTCATAGCCGAACTCCCCATCGCGCGGTGTCTTTTCCAGCGGCACGGTGCGCACAACGCTGCGCGCAGCCACGTCGATCCTGGCGAGCCCAAAGTGGCCCGGCTCCTGTACCGTAACATATGCTAACTTGCCGTCGGCGCTGATCGCCAGCGTATGCGGCTTGGGCACCGCCGCCGTGGCAACCACGCTCTGCGTCGCGGTATCAATGAAAGCGACGCGGTTCTCGCCGTAGACCGTGACTAACAACAGCCGGTTGTCGGGTGTAAGCGCAATGCCGTTTGGCGTTTTGCCAACGTCTATCGTTTTCACCACTTTGTCAGTGGCCGTATCGATGACATCAACTGACGAAGAGCCATCTCCGCTCACATAGACGGTTCGTCCGTCTTGCGTCATCGCCATGCCATGCGGCCCGGCAGAGACGGGAACGGTGGCGACGACTTTGCCAGCGCCCGTGTCAATCACGCTCACCGTGTTGTCTTTGAAATTACCAATGTAGACCTTCGGACCCGCGGCAAGGGCAGAACTCGCCACGAAAGTGACTAAAAAAGCGCATGTCCACGACATCTGGCGCACAAAACACTGCAATCTTGGGAACATAGAAACCTCCTTATTATCTGAGAGTTAAGAACATTGAACCGCTGCAACGTTTCACTGATTATACCGATGGCTGCTGACTTTTATTCCCGGTTTGATACGTAGACCAAAAGAAATGTGCGATGGCCGGGGATGGACCTGGCCGCAGCAAGTTAAGGCGGGTTATTCAGGGGCATCGATGAACTCCCGGGTCAGCTGTCGAGATCAGAACCATCCTCGATTTCCCTTGTGGGTTTCGCTTTACGAATTTCCCGGACGGTCTGATTCCACTATCGAAGTAAGCCAACCCGATCCTGCTTTTGTCTGTGAAGATCGTAAGATTATTTTTTGCGCCACTCGATCAAAATTCTCGAAGAGTTCCTGCCCGACGACACCCGGATTCTCCGATGCTCCGAGGCTTTCGTCTCTGAGCTATCCCCAGCAACTTCCCTACTTGGTCTGCTTCTGTTAATTTAACATCACTTATCATTAACCAAATCAAAAAGCGGTTTCGGACCCAGGAGTGGAACGCAAACATGCCGCGGTTAGTACAATGCCTAACCCTGCTGGGGGTGCTTATACTTTCATACCCCGCAAGCGCCGCGGATCAAAACCATTTCGCATCGATTTATCTGGATGGGAAAAAAATCGGCCAGATTCACTACATGGTTCGAACCAACGAAAACGGTTTCGTCGAGGAACTCAAGACGCGGAGCTCGCTATCCATCCTTGGTTTTCAAGTTTACTACTTCACCCAGGATCTGCACGAGGTGTGGAATAAGGGTGAACTGCAAACCATGCAAGGAGAAACCGACGATCATCGTAAAATCTACAAGTCGTCGCTTAAACGTAATCCGAAAGAATACGATGCCATGCTAAACGGCAAGACTTTGATTCTGCCGCACGACGCTTTTCCCACTTCTGTCTGGCATTATCAAATCACTGAGAAGTCGCTTCTCTTTGATCTCAAGGATTTCCAGCTGATGAAAGTCAAGGTCAGTAAGAGTGATGACCCAATATTTATGGGCGGACGATCGATTCCTGCGAGCCGGTTTGACTTCTCCGGTGAATGGCAGGCTTCGATCTGGTTTGACCAGAACAGGCAGCTTTTGAAAATGCACTATAAAGTCGAAGGCCGCGAGATTGTTGTAACACTGGATCAAAACTAGTTAGGGGCGACAAACCAAAAGGTCTTCCGCGGTCTCTTAACCATTTTTCAAATCCATCTCGGCTAGTTGATGGATTCTTCGAGACTTTTCTCTTGAAGCAGAAAATTAACGCGACGGAATTCCGCCAGGATAGATTTGTTTCAGCAAGCCTTCGTCGACGAGTTGTTTCATAAACCGGTTATCGATGAACTCGTTGGTGAACATCTCAGCGGGCTGGCCCGATACCCCTAGCTGTTCCAAGATTGTTCTAACCCCTTCGGGATTCGCATATGGCACCGGCTCCATATAGCGAGTGTCGGAATCATAGGCGTGTTGCAAAATTCCGGCATCCGCAACGCGCGTGTACTTCTGCAAGATCGCTTTGGCTTCGTTGGGGCGCCTTCTGATATAGGCAATCGCCTCCGTAACGCTGGCAAGAAAGCTGCGTATCCGTGCCGGTTGTTTGGCGATGTACGAACGCATCGCCGCAGTGCAATTACCGGCATAAGGGATATTCAGATCGCCCAGTTCCAGCAGCGGCCTAAAGCCAGCAGCTTGAGCCTGCAGATCGTTGGGCGACGTCGCCAAGATACCCTGCACCCTGCCGTTGACGAGAGCTGCAAACGCTGCGCTGGTCGAACCGCTATAGATAAGAGAAATATCCTGGCCCAGTTTCATACCCTGGCGAGCAATAAAAAGCTTCGCGGCAAAATCGCTGGCGGACCCGGGATTGGCCACAGCCAAAACCTTGCCACGCAGATCCGTGACTTTCTGGATGGACGGAATCACCATGATCTTCGAGGTGAGCTTATGGACCACGCAAGATGTAACAGCGATATCTCCCCCGCTCAAACGCATCTGCACCAAAGGAGGCCCGGCCGAAAAGTAAACCTGTATGTCACCGCTGAGCAGAGCGGGCCTCCCCGCCGCGCGCGGCAAATAGACCGGTTCTACCTGGAGGCGGTACTTCTCAAATAGCTTTGCCTCCGCGCCTACCCAGAGAGGAAGTATCGAGCCGGATAGAGTGCCATGTCCGGCAAGAAGGTTTGGCCGCTCTTGGGCAGTGGAAAACGCAGCCCAAAAGAGCACGACGCTCAACACTATTAGCTTTATTCTCAAGAAGCTGGAGTCGGATTTCATTTCCAATCTCTATGCTGCGGTCTCGATTGTTTCTAAAGTGATGGGCATTCGATCTCAGGCGTGAACGTCAGGGCATGAAAAACCAAATTTCCCCAAACACACGCTGTCTATTTCATCGAGAGCGAATTGTCCACCGGCGTCGAGCCACTGCCATGAGTCCGGCTAAAGTTCACCGCCGGTTTCGCAGTGCTTCAGGACGGTTTGGTCTTAATTTTCTGCAACGATCAGACTTGCAGGCCCGGCCAACGGGCTATGTGTTATTGTCTTCCAGCCCGTGTCGCACAGCCATTGACGCGCCTCATCGACGCTGTAAACGTCCCCGCCACCGGGCGTCAAGAGGAACTCCCCAGCCATAAGCGCTGCGAAAACCGGCTGCGTGTGTGTCGGGTCGGTCCAAAAATCCACGAGCAGTATTCGAGCTCCGGCCGCCGCATGCCCTCGCACCCAGCGGAGGAGCTGCATGACTCGATCGACGGCGAAGCAGTGCACGATGTTCGCGATGATCACTGCGTCATGGCCCTCGGGAAGAGAGTCTGTGAAAAAATCGCCCGCGTCAACAAGGGTTCTGCGCTTCGGTTCTTGGCACTAGCAATTGCATGAGCCTAGTATCTGCTACGGATACAATTGGACGCTTCATTATATCGGACTTAAAGCGTATAGGAGTTAACGATGACTATCAGAGCCATGCGAAAGCTAATCGGCGCTACCCATAAAAACAAAGATGATCAAGCCATTCTATCGTTCAGCATATATGACGACAGAGGCTCAACCTCCGGATTGTCCAATGCGCCTAGCAAAGACTTTTTTCAGTGTTTGTCTTGAGCTTGGCGCCCATAACGACTATGGCTGAACTCATCATCAGTAGACGTTGCAAATAGCATGCGACTTGGAGGAAAGTTGGTCAGGGCCGTCACTATGTTGTGCCGTAATTTATCGCACGGACGCGATGTTCTAGATACAAAGACGAAGTGGGCTGTTGTCGGTCTAGGCTTCATTCTCGTCGTTGTACTTGGCGTGTTGATGGTGTATCGGGCAGTATTTTCGGAAGCGCACAACTCCGATTTTGAGACTTATCGAGCCGTGGGTTGGGCGGTATTGACTGGCAGTGACATTTACCAAGTGCGAAACTCCCGTGGCTGGCCTTACGTTTATCCTCCGCCGTTCGCGATCTTGATGACGCCATTTGCGCAGATGAGCATTTTCGCGGGCTCCGTCACTTGGTATGTGCTGTCGGTGATCTTAGTCGCATCCTCCGTGCAAATGTGCGTGACGATGGTACGTGCAGTGGGCAAGTGCGGTAGGAATCCATTCTGGTTGTATGCGCTGTCGTTCGTAATGGTGTTGTTTTGGGTAGCGCAGGGCGTCGTCGAAGGGCAGGCAACAATCCTGCTGCTATGGTTTTTGATGCTCGCGTTGTATCGATCACAGCGAGGGTGGGACATTTCTGCCGGGACCGCGTTAGCGTGTGCCGCGTTATTGAAAGCGTTTCCGTTGGTGTTGCTGGCGTTTTTCATCTGGGAAAAACGCTGGCGTTTGATGATGGCAACAATGACAGCACTGATCGTTGGGGGGATCGTGTTGCCATCGTTCGTGTATGGTTGGCAGCGAAATCTAACGTATTGGCAGGAATGGGTAGCTGCAGTTGCGCGGCCTTCTCTAGAAGACGAAGCGTTTCACCTCCAAAGAAGAGTCAATGAACGGGTCCTCAGTCCGGAGAATTCGCGAAATCAAGCCATTCGCGCAGTCTTGTGGCGTTTGGGGGCGAAAACTCACGTGCAGTTCCTGACGGCAGCTATTGGTTTGATGATGGCGTTGGCGATGTTGGTGGTCGCCCGCCGAACGCAACCGCAGTTGGATCTTCTCATTGCAGCCGCATGGTTAACGTGGATTCTTGTGAACGCGCCGGTTTCACACTTCCATTACCATATGTTAGCGCTGTTGCCGATGACGGTGTTGGCGTTTTTGGCACTGGTCAAAACTGACTCGCGTCTCACGACTTTGGCGCGTATCACTTTGGTTGTGTACCTGTTGTCAAGTATTTGCACATTAGCGAATCGCACCTTGCAGTATATCGGACTGTTGTGTTGGACGACCCTGGGGCTGTGGGCGGTCTTACTGTTTGTCGCTGTGAGGTGGAAAATGCACCCGGAAGGCTTGACCGCGGCGGACCTTCACCGACGTGGTAGTCAATTTTAGGAATCGTCAGATCTTCTCTTAAGCTAGAAGATTTCGAGACTGGCTTTGTCGCGGTTCAACTATTTGTTCACTTGTTCAAGCCGAAGCCAATTACGCCCCTGGTAAAACCGGAGCCTCTGACCGTTGGGACAAATAAGGCGTGCGGAATATGAGCAGCGCCGAAGCGGCTAGAACATAGACGAAAGGCTGTTCATTTTGGGCGCTCCCTTTCGACGCAACCTAAACGTTTTCCGGTGAGGGCACACCGCAGAACAAGCAGGATTGACTTTTTTATTCAACACGACTTAGGAGACAATGCACCAACAAAGCCGGATTCTTCGAGGATTTCGCCCCCAAGCCAGCAGATGATGTCGATATCTTATTTCTTTTTGTAAGCGCTCCTCTTTGCGAGGTAAAAAATCAGCGCAATTATAATAATGATTGCCAGAGGTGGAGCAATGGCTGCCATGAAAACCTCCCGTTCGACCTATCGCCGCAAAGCGAACTAGTCGTTTCGCGGATTAATCACCAACGCAAAGCAAACCGCGGACTATTTGATTGTTTGCGAGGGTGTGACCTTTGATCTTATCCTCTGCCCCATCCTACACTCTATATCTAAGGATGAACAATCCCTTAGTTACTGAAACCGTCCTGCCCGTCGTCGCGGCCCCACCCATCCCGCTGCAGCAGGGCAACCGCAGCTCGAAGTGTAACAAACGGCGCTATGGAAACCTTGATCCTAATGCTCAAAATCGATCGCGATTTTCCCCGAGTTGTTCGCCGGCGGCTTCGAGTTTTTGACGATTTCGTATACCAGCCGGTAGGATTATTAACAGATCCGGCGCCAGACCCTCGTCCTCCGCTCTAACGCGTTCCTGCTGCGAAGTCGCTTTCTTTAATGAACCGCCATCCGGCTAAATCGGCTGCTCCCTCGTCATCGGATGCGCCGCTTATCCCTTTGATGTTTCCGACCATGATGTAGTCGTCCGCAGGTATATAAGTCTTAAGCTGGTTCAGAAAAACGTCCTTCGACATTTGCATCGGGCCAATGAAGCTGAAAGTGCGATGCCATAGCGGCACCGATTGAACTACCACGGCCCAGTTGCCGTTCAGTCCAACGATGTGTCCTTCGGCTTTAAGACTGCCTACGCTTACAATACTAATTGGGCCGCCGGAAACTTCTAGCGTGTCATCGACGTCAAATGCATAGATCTTCATGGCGCCGGTTCGGTCTCCTATGTCTTTTGGGATTCATGTGTTCTCCCACCCAAGTCTGCCGCGATTTCCCGGAACCGTTCGAGAGCGGCTTCGAGATCTTCGACGATTTCCTGGGCAAGAACATCTGGATCGGGAAGGTTGTCGGATTCTTCGAGGCTTTCGTCCCGGAGCCAGAAGGTATCGAGAAACCAGCCGCTATTGCATGAACACTGTTGAGCTTCGGTTGGTTCTTTTCGTTTCGCTATTGTCTGGGAAATTAGCCTTTCGGGAACGAATCAGCGTCCACTGGATTCTATACCCGCACAGGGCGCACAGCGCACGGATAAACTGGACCTTGTCTGGGGTTGGCTCCCCGACAAGAACCCCCATCTGGGCCTTACACACGGGACACCTGCGAGCAAAATATCGAGACATGCGTCAGCTTACCTCCGCAGTTGGACGTACTCAATCCACCATTCTTGATACCTGAAAATATTCTCAGTATTAGGCAGTATGCCTCTATCAACAGCCCGCCAACTAGAGAACCACGAAGTTGGCGAACTCTACCGGCGCTACCAGCCGCTTCAAGGCAAGGACCAAAACCGCAGACGTGGTGCTGGCATTGATTCGGAAGCTAATCCACGACCAAGCTATGGCCATTCCCTACGGCGATTGGGTGGATCGGCTCAGCCATCCGCTGCGGGTCTACGGGATTACCGGGAGGAGTGGGAGGATCACCAGAACACGAACCGCTAAGCACACATTTCACAGGCCAGAGGTTTGTGGGAGCTTAGTCTTTGCCTTTTCCTTCCTTTAAAACGCGTGCTGTAACGGTGTTGTCTTCCTTGCGCGATGAACTACCCGAATTCAGGGCACAGGTATTGAAAATGATCAGTACCCTTTGAGGAACTTTGGACGTCAGCAGAGATTCAATTGAAGGAGAATTCAGTTCAATCCTGCGATAGCCGCCTTTCATTCGTACGAATTACGTTTTTTCGTGGGTGCCTTCTTCACCCTGACAGGCGCCTGTGCCTTGGCTTTCTTCAGGTCTTTTTCTTGGTCGGTGCCATTTGAAAAATTGAGATAACCAGACTTGTACGCCGGGTCGTTGCCAAGCTCAAGGTACGAGAAAAGCGTGAGGTGTGAAAGGTTACGTGTCAGGCGGTTCGAAAGACGACGGCGAATACCGCCACGAAAAATGACCTTTGGCGATGTCGTCATTTTGACGGAGGCTGAGAAGTATGATGCAGAGGTGATCGTTGCTGGAACTCGTCTATTTTGTTGTTTCTAATTCCTTGTAAACTTGCCGGGCCAACGAAAAATCCCGAATTTCATCCATCGGCCGTTTTTTTTCGCCAAGCTTGGCAATCAACACGTCCAGTTCGGCGTCGGTCATCAAACCATCACGCACGAGAGCTTTCATTTCGATATCGTAGGAGTGATTCGCCACTTCCAGCGACTGCGGCAACCATTGCATCATCGCCTGCACCGACTCGGGCTTGTTGTCCAAGATATAGCTATGCGAGCGCAGCAGCGCGCGAATGGTTTTTCGCACAGTAAGCGTATTCTCACGCAGGAATTTTTCCGAGGTAAACACCCCCGATCCTGGGACGCTGACCTCCGGGGGCCCCGCCAACACCGTATAGCCCTTCTGCTTGAGCATGTAATCCTGTGGCGTTGCCAACGCCACGACATCAATCACGCCGGCGATCATGGCCTGGTAGCGCGTTGCGGCATCGCCGATGACGATCGGCTGCACGCCCGCTGGGTTAAATCCTTTCGACAACATCAGCTCGTCGGCCGCCAGATGATCTGAGCCGCGCAACGTTGCCACGCCGAGCTTCCTGCCTTTGATCTGCTGGATGTCCTTGATCTCCGGGCGGGTGATGAGAAAATACGGCGCTTTTTTCTGATGCACGAGCACGAGCTTGATCGGAAAGCCCTGCATCATGGCGCGAAAAGTGCTGGTGAACGCGTCGGCGTAACTAACGTCCTCATTGACCAGCGCCGTCGCGCTGAGTCGAGGATTCATCTGGATTAGCTCGACCTCTAGCCCCTCCGCTTTGAAAAACCCTTTCGATATCGCGATATGCTTCGGCGCCACGATATTACTGCGGCTCGCGATGGCAAAGCGGATTTTCTGCAGCGTTTCCGCGCTCAGCGCCAGCCCGCTCCAAAGCACACTTACTATGATTACCGTTAGAATGGAAAATTTCCGACTTTCCCTTCGCTTCATGGATCGACTCCAGGACTGGCAGCCACAGTTTTTAGTGACTCAATCTCATAGCATAGGAGCACCGCGCCGACTAGACAAAAATGGGCGAGCCCTAGCACTGCACAGGAAATTTTAATATATGATGCACCGGTCGAATGATAAATAAACCCGGGCATTACAGCTCCGGTGCCCCCAGCAAACTGCGGGTAATATTGAATTCAAAAGAGGTGAAACCATGCGTTGCCGCCGTTTGAAACTCGTCGCTCTCACTCTGTGCGTCGCGTTTTGCTTCTCGCCAATGGCGCGCGCCGCCGAACTCATTCCGCTGCGCGCCACTTATGCGTCGGTCGGCGGCGCCTTTGCGCCGCTCTGGATCGGCCAAGACAAAGGTGTCTTCAACAAATACGGCCTCGCCGTCGATTTGAAGTACATGCTGTCGGCAACCGGAACACAAGCGCTTTTGGCCGGCAGCACGGATATCGTCAATCCTGCGACGGAATTGATCGAAGCGGGCCTCGGCGGCGCGCGCGTGGCCTTCATCATCGGCATTCTCAACCGCGCGGTGCTTTCCGTGTACAGCAAGCCTGAACTAAAACAATTCAGCGACCTCAAGGGAAAAATTCTTGGCGTGACCCTGCCCGGTTCCACCACCGATCTCACCGCGAAAATATTGATCCAGCAAGCCGGCATGGTTCCCGGCAAAGACATTCAAATAACGCACCTTCAGGGCATGCCGGATATGATCACTGCACTGACCCAGGGGCGGATCGACGCCGCCATCGTTTCCGCACCGACCACATTGAAACTGCGCCAAGCCGGCTTTAAAGAATTGGTCGATGTGACGGGAAAAAACATTCCAATGATTCATGCCGGTTTAGCGACCACGCGCGATTTTATCAAAAGCGAGCGCGACAAAGTGCGCCGTTACGTGCAAGCCTACATCGAAGCTAACAAGATCGCTCGCATCGATCCCGAGCTCACCAAACAGATCATCGGCAAATGGACTAAAACCGACAACAAAGAAGACTTAGACGAAACTTACAACACCTACATCAAAGCGTGGGAACAAGCGCCCTACGTGTCTGCGGCGGGCATGCAAACTTTATTAAATTTTTCGATCAACCCGGCGGGCAAAACGGCAAAGCCGGAACAGTTCATCGACAACTCTTTTGTCGCCGAACTGGACAAGTCCGGTTTCATCAAAGAAATTTATAAATAAATTTAAATACCTGTCATGTCGGTCATCTTTATAAGCGTAAACCGAGTCAAGCCAAAGTGTCGGCGCCGACCTTCTCTGGCTCGCATACCGATTGGGTTTGACAACATGGAGCATTCTCATTAAAGGGGGAACGGCATGCGTCGGCCGGTGGCGCAGCCGTTAAGTCCGTGCCAGGCGTCCTATGAAAAGAAGGAGACAACGATGAGAGATAAATTGCTCGCGCTCTGCTTTGCCCTCGCGCTGGTTACTCCCCTCGCTAGTAGGGGCGCCAATGGCGCCGAAAAACTCGACAAGGTACGCTTTACCTTCGCGCCGCTTTCGGCCAGCGGTTTTCTCTGGTTCATCGCCAAAGACGCCGGCTATTTTGAAAAGAACCGGCTCGACGTCGACATGTACTTCGAAGGCGCTTCACCGATCATGGTGCAGTCGATCCTCGCAGGCGAGAATCAGCTCGCAGGCGGCCTCGGGCCCACGGTAGTTACCAACATCTTGCAAGGCGGAGACGTCATCTCGGTCGCCTGTATCACTCACACGTTTACCACCCCGATGTACGTGCAACCGTCGATCACCAGCTTGCAACAGCTGCGCGGCAAGAAAGTCGGCGTGAGCCGCTTGGGCGCGGTGACGCATCTCACCGCGGATTCGATTCTGCGCCGCGCCCGCGTCGGTGACGTGACGATCATTCAAACCGGCGGCATTCCCGAATCCATGGCCGCGCTCATGAGCGGCAACGTCGCCGGCGCCATGGTCAATCCGCCCAACAACATCATTCTGCGCGAAAAAGGTTTTCGCGAGATCGTTGGCGCTAAGCAGCTAAAGGAGATGAACCTGCGCTTTCCCGAGAACGGCGTGATGGCCAGGCGCACTTGGGCCGAAAAGAATTCGGATGTCATCAAACGGTTCATTAAATCGATCGCTGAAGGTTTGAAGCGCATGCATGACGACAAAGAGTTCGCGATCAAGACCCTGAGCAAGTACACCAAGGTTACCGACGCGAAATCGCTCGACGAAAGCTACCGCTGGGGCATCGAAAGCTTTTTCAAAGACTTCAAGACGCCGCCAGACACCATGAGCCTCATGGTCGACCAACTCGTCGCGTCGCGCATGATCGATCCGGCGCTGGCGCAGAAGACGCCGCTTACGGCCTACTATGAGAATCGTTATGTCGAGGAATTAGAAAAAGAAAGCTTCTTCAAAAAGCTTTGGCTGTGACTTGTCAGCCGAAGTTTCGTAGCCTCAAATCAGATGAATAGGATTTTAAAACCTTTTTCTATGGCCGGAGCCATAACGACGCAACGAAATCGAATCGGTAGGATTGAGTCGTCGGAGAAATCAGTTCAATCCTGGCGTCGCCGCGGCGTTATTTGATCACCTTATCCGCTCGATACAGCACCGACTGTAGGATCGTCAGGCCGATTTGCTTCGCGCTCTTGAGATTGATCACCAGCCGATGTTTCCTTTCTTCGTACCCAAATTACGGCTAAATGGTCGTATCCCTGCATACTTTAGAACCATAAAAAGTTAAAGACTTCGATAGGCTTGCGCCGGAATTGAGGTGATCGTTCCGCTGCCGCCCGAGGACTGCGGTTCTCCGCCGCCGTACTGGCCCTCATGCGGAAGAAAAGTTGTGGCAAAGTCGCTCGAATATAATGCTGCGACACTTCCGGGGGCCACACCGCCCCCGACACTATGAATCGCTCGAACTTCACACCGAGTCTCCCGACCGGGCCCGGCCCATGCTGGAAGTCAAAGGACAATATGCGCAGAAACAGTCTACAAAGGTTAGCACCTCACAGCGGCGACGAGCGGACACCCTACTCCCTCTCTTCAGAAGCCAATGCGTCGCGTAAAAAATCCCGGAGTACTGGCTTATGATCCTCGTTACGCCGTAAGGGCTAACGCACTTCGGGGCCGGTGTGCGTTGTGTATCGAATGGGCAAGGACCTGAGGCTGCGAATCACTCTATTCGAGCTCCAGACTGGTTCGCCGGCGAGCTGAATGTCTTTTAATCGCTCGAGCACTCGCCCGAATGCAATCTGCGCTTCCAGGCGCGCCAGCGATGCTCCCAGGCAAAAATGGATGCCGTGACCGAAAGCAAGATGCGGATTAGGCTCGCGTCCCAGGTTTAGATCGTTAGGGTTGTCAAACACCTCCGAGTCGCGGTTTGCGGCGGCCAGGCAGACAATGACGAGCTGGCCCCGAGCAATTCTCGTATTGCCGATCTCGACATCCTCTAACGCCGCGCGGCGCACCTGTTGGACCGGCGATTCGAAGCGGAGCAATTCTTCAATCGCCGACGGGAGGAGCGCGGATGTCGAGCGCAATTGTTCCAGCGCGTCCGGACGGCGGATCAGTCTCAGCAAACCCGTTCCGATAAGGTTCGTCGTTGTCTCATGACCGGCCACGAGCAAGAGCTGGCAGGTCCCTAACAACTCGTCCACGCTCAGCCGGTCGTGGGCTTCTTCGGCTGCGATTAACGCGGTGAGCAGATCATTGGTAGGGTGACCGCGCCGTGCCGTAACCAGCTCGCGGAAGTACTCCAAGAGCTGCGTGACCGCCACTGCCGCATTGGCTCTCACCCGGCTGGGCTGCGTGGGATCGACGCCCATAATTAATTGTTGCGACCAGTGGCGGAATTTGCTCCGGTCCTGTCCCGGGACACCGATTAACTGCGCGATGACAGTCGCTGGGAGTGGGAAAGCAAAGTCCGTCACGAAATCGGCTTCGCGTCCGGTACTCATGCGATCGAGCAGGTCATCGGCGATCCGCTCGATATGCGGGCGCAGGCGGTCCACCGTACGAGGAGTGAAAGCCCGCTGGACGAGGGACCGCAGGCGGGTGTGATCCGGTGGGTCACGGGTCAGCATCGTGTTCGTGAGCGGCGCGATCGTTTTCTGCGAGACTCCCCGAAGGCGGAGGATCAACCGCGGCAGCCAGGGCAGGTTTTGCACCTTGAAAAGCGGAGCATCCGTTACTAATGGCGCTTTCCCGAAACGGCGGTTGGTGAGCGCTGAAATGGCGTCGTCGTGGCGCAGCACCCAGTAGTTGCTACCAGCCGTATCGTATGGAACTGACCCGAGGCGGCGGAGTTGTTCGTAGTGCGGATGAGGGTCCTCCATGGAACCGGAAATTTCCATCACCATGTGTCACCTCATCATTCAGCGCTGAGTCTTGTTTGGATTTGACCTAGTGATTCCGCTCGGTGGTTCAAGTGAATCGTCTGCAAGGGGCCCGGCAGAATATGAAACGTTGTGTAGTAGACCCTCAAAACTCCGCCTTCGTCAACTCCGGCGGTCCAAGGTCAGAGAAGCAAAACGCGACTTTTTCAAAGGCAAGGCGGAATCAGTTTCAATCTTTTCTTCTCTGATCTGTAAATTGATTTTTACCTACGAAGCGTGAGGCGTGTTCTCCATTGGTATCCGACCGATCCGTCGCTCCTGAAAAAATCTCGCGTCAAGTCCGCAGGAACCGAACCAAAACGACACGAGCATTATTGATTCTCGTAGCACCTGTAAGCGCTTGAGATTGCACATGAATTTCTTTGCTTTGTCATTACTTTGCCAGAAGGAAATAACTTGGGAAATGAATCTTGCCACCTGGGACGAAACGTGTGACTCGCGTTACCCTGCTCGGAGTGAGGCTTTCAACACCAAAATCGGTCTATCTATTGGTGCTGTAATAGGGTGCTGTTTCTTTATTGTGTGACAAGCTAACTGATTTTCGCGCCGCGTGTTGTTTGAAAAATTGATGCCCTAGCAAATACGGCAACGTCTTCAGCCGAGTCGAGTTGAAGGAGAAATCGAATCAGTTCAAGGAGCTGACCGCATTGCCGTTCTAGGCGCGGCGGTCCCGTTACCCGGCGCTGAGCACCCGGAACACCGGGATGGCTGCCGCAATCTTATCGAACTCCGAAAGCGCCGCGTCCTTGTCTACGCGTACGTGGGGTCGCGCTCCCGGTGCTCGCTGGAGGTAAGCCTTCAAGATGGGGGCCCGCTGGCCAGCGGGTACTTCTTCGAGGCGAATCTCCTCCCGGCGGCCGTGCCGGAGAACCGCCTTTCCACCGGCTGCGCGTACGTTATGAACCCACTGCACGTTATCTCCGAGCATTGACACCAGGTACCGCTGTCCATCGACGATGGCCATGACGAAGGGCAGCGAGAAGGTCCGCCCCGACTTTCGTCCGGTCACTTCCAATGTAACGAGGTAGTTCGAAGCCACACCCGACGAGGCCACAGCAGCCGACGCTCTGTTAATAATCCTCGCAATCCGGTTGGGTCGCTGCCCACGGTACAACCATCGAGTGAAGTCTCCTCGAGCCATCAGAGCCGCAGTGCCTTCTGTGTCTCTCTGACTTCTAATCAAGAATATGCGGAAGAGCATATTCCCGTTAACCAAAATAATTGCGTTGTGGAATTTAGCTCTTAAATCAACGAGTTGTCAATTCCGTAGTGCAACCCTCATCACCAAAATCGGTCTATCTTTTGATACTCTAGTAGGTGCTGTTTCTTGTGCGATGAACTGCTGAGTTTCGTGCGCAGTGAAATGGTCGGTCGCCTTGAGATCGCTTGCAAAGGACGGGTGCGCCCGCTACGAGGATTTTCAGTCCTCTGTCCGTACCGAGACTATGGGACACCATCGGTCGCTATTGGTATCTATTCGAGCGTTTAACGGCGGTCTCAGCCGGTCGATTTTACCGATTCGAACACATAGTGACGTATAGTTCTGGCAAAGTTGTGGCAAAGTAAAAAATTCCAGGTCGAGATTCGTGCCCAAGCTAAATTTAACGTAACCAGAGCAACCAGGGATTGACCGCTTGACAGGTTTACCGAATCGGTACTATATGGAGTCGCGCCTAAGAGGAGCTACGCAGCGCCGAAATGACACCGATGAAGCTCCTGAGAGTCAGATATACCTGGCGGCGAGCCGCGTGTATCGCGAGCATGCCGTTTGTCTTTGCCTTTATCGCG
>Ga0307471_100000376_pt1 | contig 22722 bp, 17 predicted proteins | sample atmos_gasesAM3C__2_FD_204566 | JGI IMG/M metagenome (GOLD analysis project Ga0307471, IMG submission 204566) | Hardwood forest soil microbial communities from Morgan-Monroe State Forest, Indiana, United States - atmos_gasesAM3C_515 | ecosystem: Environmental > Terrestrial > Soil > Temperate...
GGACCTAGAAAAGTGGGAGCGGCTTCAGAGCTTTCGAGATTCCTTGTCCCTAGATACGGCAAAACTGCACGTCTCGTATATGAAATCATTCATTGCAAAGCTTGACCGGAAGTACTTCGGAGCCATCCTCGGCCGAGGCTACGCAAAGGTCAAGACTCGCTTACCCGTTCAATAAAACACCGCCCGAGCTGTACCTTACTTTGTCCATTGATCTGGAAGTACCGAATGTTTATCGGCTGCTGTAGTGCCGACGTGTGGGCGTCGCAATTGGACACCAACCGAAGCGCTACAGGAGGTCCGGTGTCAAAGTATATTGGCTCTGGGGAAAAAGTATCAAATAGTTAATGGTTTCCCAAGTGTACGTCTCGTGATTGCCGGTGACGGCCCAGCGCACTCATTCTTAGCCTCACGCAAATAGTGCAGCTTATTAAAAAGGCGTCATCAGGGATTTGGTTCCCTTTTCTTAGAACTCAATGAGAGGACTCGTCCCATGACCAGTCCTCGATGGTCGACGTGATTGTCGGCCTAGACAAGCCCTTCGAGTAACTCTATGCGCATTTTATTCTGGTCAGAGCGGTTCTGGCCCACGATAGGAGGAGTCGGGATTTCGGCCAGTAAATTGCTGCCGGCCTTGCGCGCACGAGGTTACGAATTCGTCGTGGTTACGTTAAAAGACTCTTTTGATCTTCCCGAGGAAGACCATTTCAACGGGATTTCCGTTTATCGTTTTCCTTTTTGGTCCTCGTTGACGAAAGGAAATGTGACTCAGATAGTGGAGCTTCGAAGGCGCGTCGCTCAATTGAAGCAGACCTTCTTACCCGACCTAGTCCACATAGGTTTCTTGGGCTCCAGCGTCGTTTTTCATCTCCAAACACTCGGCGCGCACCCCTCACCCTTGTTGGTAAGCATGGATTCGTTTCTCCCAAACCAAGAGCTTGGACGTGATTCATTGGTTGGGCGTACCTTCCGAATCGCTGATTGGGTCACTTGCGTTTCAGAGGCACGCCTGGCCGAAGCGCGGAAGCGGATGCCGGAGATTACCAACCGCTCGTCGTTCATCTACAATGGCAGGGAAGTACCTACCTGCCGTCCGGAACCCCTGTCGTTCGAAGCTCCTCGATTGCTGTGCTTGGGAAGGCTCGATCGCATCAAAGGTTTTGACATCGCGTTAAGTGCGTTTGCATCCGTTGTCCGCTGTTTTCCGAAGGCACGTCTTGTGATCGCGGGGGACGGACCGGAGCGTGCAGAGTTGGAGCGACAGGCTGCGCGATTGGGTCTTGAGGGTAGTATGGACTTCGTCGGTTGGGTGCGCCCAGATGACGTGGCCGCGCTCATGAACAGCGCTACTATAGTCGTAATACCGTCTCGGAATGAGGGCTTACCCAACGTAGCTAAAGAAGCAGCTCTCCTGGCGCGCCCGATAGTCGCGACGGATGTCGGGGGAATTCCTGAAGCGGTGGTGCACGGAGAGACGGGACTCCTTGTCGGTAAAGAGGACGCTCCTGCGTTGGCGACGACGATAAATCTTCTGCTCGAAAATCCTGAAGCGGCAGTTGCAATGGGCCGGGCCGGCCGTTTACGTGCGCAACAACTTTTCAGTCTAGAGCGTTACATCGACGCCTACGATGTCCTTTACCGAAAGCTGATTCGAGGGGTTAAACAAAGACCTCAGTAAAGTGGTCAGTCCGGGATCACTCTCCTCCGAGTTCCCGCTTCAGAGCCAAACCGAAGGTAGATTGCGACGATGCGAGTGTTATTCTGGTCGGAGCTGTTTTGGCCCTATATAGGTGGTGCCGAAGTGTTTGCCACCAAGCTCCTTACAGCCTTGCGAGAGCGGGGTCATGAAGTCGTTGTTGTAACGCGACGGGATTCTCCCGATCTACCAACTGAAGATCGCTACCAGGGAATCCCCGTTTATCGGTTTCCGTTCTTGACGGCGTTTGCCAATCGCAGTGTGGATCAATTGATCGCGGCACGGCAAGGCCTAACCAAGCTCAAGCGCGAGTTTGCACCCGACTTGGTCCATATACACGGTTTTGGGCCGAGCGTGCTTTTTCATCTGGACACAACTCAGGCGTATCCTTCCCCGTTATTGGTCACGTTGATAGAGGAGCGACAACACCGAGAGGGCCGTGACCTGTTGGATCGGATGCTGCGGGCGGCGGATTGGGTTACCGGCAAATCGGCCGCCGTGCTGGCGCAAGCGCGTCGATTGGCGCCAGAGATCACGAGCCGTTCATCGGTCATTCATAATGGTTTCGAGGTGCCGGCCCTCCTCCCGGAACCGCTGCCTACCGACACGCCGCGGATACTATGTCTAGGGCGGCTCGCTGTCCAAAAAGGCTTTGATGTGGCTCTCACGGCATTCGCTTCGATCACCGATCATTTTCCCAGCGCCCGTCTAATCCTTGCCGGCGACGGCCCCGAGCGGTCGGCGTTGGAACATCGAGTTGCCGACCTCGGCCTTGCGAATGTCGTCGATTTCTTAGGTTGGGTCTCTCCCCACGACGTATTGCCCCTTATAAATACCGCTACAATGGTAGTCATTCCCTCTCGATGGGAAGGACTTCCGTCGGTCGTCCTGCAAGCAGCCGTAATGGCCCGTCCGGTCGTGGCAACGCTCGTCTCGGGTCTTTCGGAAGTCGTGGTCCATCGCAATACCGGCCTGCTCGTGGAACCCGAAGACTCCCAGGCGCTCGCCGAAGCCATCGTATTGCTGCTCGACCAGTCCGAAACCGCCGTCCGCATGGGCTTGGCGGCGCGCCGGCGAGTTCAAGAGCTGTTCAACTGGGAGAAATGCGTCACAGCATATGACGCTCTCTGGCAGCGCCTGACCATGGAAGGCCGAAGCCCCAGTCAAACTGCGTAGCCCGTGAACTTTTTTGTCCGATTGAGTCTGAGCCGGAACTTTTGATGCGTGTTCTATTTTGGTCCGGCACCTTTTGGCCGCAAATCGGCGGCGTCGAGGTTCTTGCCGCAAAGTTCCTGCCTGCCTTGAGAGAGCGAGGCTATGAATACGTCGTGGTGGCACCGAAGAATCATCCCGATCTTCCCGACGAAGGCTCCTACAACGGGATTTCCGTGTACCGGTTTTCTTTTTTTAACGACTTCAATCGTAGAGGCATTGACCACGTGGTGGACACTCGGCAGAAACTGACGCGACTGAAGCGTTCTTTCGCTCCAAACCTGGTCCACGTCAATGCTGTCGGCGTCGAGAACTTCTTTCACGTGTCGACAGCTGCGGCGCACCGCGCCCCCGTGCTCGTTACACTCCATGGGAAATGGAAGAGTCGGGCTGACGCAATCGTGGGCCAAACCCTGCGCGGCGCCGATTGGGTCGTGGGCTGCTCGGCGACCATTCTAAACGAAGGGCGCAGGTTGGCGCCGGAGATCGCCTGCCGCTCGTCTATTATTTACAATGGTGTGGAGAGGCCACCTCTCTCGACTGCTCCAATGCCGTTCGATTCCCCTCGGCTGTTGTGTCTCGGTCGGCTTGCGCCCGAGAAGGGATTCGATCTCGCGCTCGCGGCATTTGGCAGGATCGTTCATCTCTTTCCTCAAGCGCGCCTGGTCATAGCTGGTGACGGGGCAGCCCGAAGTGAATTGGAACAGCAGGCCGCAAAAGAAGGCATCGGTCACGCAGTCGAATTCATGGGCTGGGTCGACCCCGAACGAGTTCCGGCTTTGATCAATCGTGCCACCCTGGTTGTCATGCCGTCTCGGGAAGATTCGCTCCCCCTAGTGGCTCTTGAGGCAGCTCGGATGGCCCGGCCGATTGTGGCAACTCGCGTTGGAGGACTTCCTGAAATCGTTGTACATCAAGAGACCGGCCTGCTCGTCGAAAAAGAAGACAGCAACGCCTTGGCCGACGCTATTTCTTTTCTGATCGACAAACCGGACGCGGCTGTTCGGATGGGCAAATCCGCTCAGAGACGAGTAGAAGCAGTCTTTAATTGGGAGAAACACGTCGATGCTTATGACGCTTTGTACCGAAGGCTCATTGGAGAAAATAGCGCCGCCTGCGTAGTCTGAAGGCCGCGACTCGGAGAACCTCCCAACATCGAGTGCCCCGGGTAGTGCTCGCCAGCTCCAACTGGGCAGTCAAAGGGCTCGAGCACGAGTTGGCTCCTGCCTGCCATCTCGCGGATGGACCGAAGATCGGCTCAGACGCTCCTCCTGCGACCCTTATGGTCTGTCAAAGGCTTTAAGAGAACTCGCTGGCCGGATGTTGATTGACGAGCAAAAGTTGCCATTCTTTGTGGCTGTGCGGATGGGCAGTTTTAACGCAGTTCCTGCGACAAACGAGATCGTTCGAACTCGTTGGATTGGTGTACAAGACATTCGCGGACTGTTCAGACGCCGTGTGGAGACGGAATTTGAAGGGTTTCATGTCGTTTATGGCGTCTCCGGTCAACTAAGTGCCCCCTACGATCTATCGCACAGACGCCATCTCGTGTCCTGGGAGCCTCGGCAACTGCCGTGAGCGCAAAAATTCTCCCTCCTTTGACGCAACCCTGGATAGTGAAAACCCGAGGTTAAAAGATTTTTGGTCGCAAAACCCAATTCGTAAAAGTTTACTGGACTTTTTACTTCCGGGACATTTTTCGGGGACCTACAAAAAATTTATGATGCCGGTGATCCTAGCGATCGCGGTTATGCTGATCGGAGAAACTGGTATTACGTGAGCGACTGGTCGAAGGTATTGAGATCAACGGATGGCATACCCTTAAAACTCACCTTCAAGTTTTCGCGGTTAACTCCAGGCGGGTGGATACCACCTCATCCGGATAATCCTACCAAGCTTCTATCCCTGCTCATTTACTTCGGAGAGTCGCATTGGTGCGCTAGCTATGGTGGCGGCACCGAAATCTATGAGCCAAAGTATGCAGCGTTGAAGAACAACTAGCGTAATGTCGAGATGCCCTTTGAATTGATGAATCGTTGGAGAACTTTTGCTTTTGTGCCAAATCGATTGGTATTTTTTCCGAAATCCAAGAACTCCTGGCACGGCGTTTCACCCCTTGCCTCTCCCGAAGGCAGATCGCGTAAGTCTCTACTGATTACTCTTCATGATCGCGTCTTTCGGGAGACGATCACACATACAATCGCGCGTAACCTGATACGTGCATGAATGCGGCTTAAGGCCTATCCATGAGCAGTGTAAGATGCCAGATGCTCTCAACAAAATAAGCGCGACCAAGCAAGGGTTACTGATTAAAAAGTCGTTGACTGTGGTAATTGCCGGCTCGTTATTCGGTCTTGCGGTTTTTGGATTTGAGTTTTTTTTTAGTCCTTACAAGCGTTTGCCTATCAACGGAATAGTTAAAGGGAAGCGGTACACATGGGGGCACTTAGTAGAAAATAATAAATACGGCTTTCGCGAACGAGAAGTCAAAACTCCTAAACCTTCGGATGTGTATCGGGTGATGGTGCTGGGTGATTCTCTAACTTGGGGGGCGGGTTTGGACGTCGAGGAAAGATATACGGCGATTGCAGAAAAACTTCTCAACAAGGCCTTTTCTGAAAGGAAATTTGAAGTTCTAAATTTCGGGATTCCTGGTGGAGCTATGACGCGGGAACGGGATATATTGGAAAAACTTAAGCGAGATGTTAATCCCGACCTCATTGCCGTGGGCTTCTGCCTAAACGACCCGCAGCCGAAACGCGAAGATTGGAGTATTGAAAGGGAAAAACTAAGTAACGGTATCCCGGGCCGCGCTATCGATGAAATAGCGCGGTTTTTGCTAGGCCTGGGCCTTCCTTACACCGCTAAACTGTTGAACGATGCTTTTTATCGGTCCGCAGAAAGGTTGGGTTTAATTCCGAACGGGCGAGTTGCGCTCGGACGTACGTATGACCCGTTATCGAAGGAATGGCAGGAGTTTGTTAACGCGTTGAGAGATATAAAAAGGACATCGGATGAATTGAATTTGCCTCCGCCGATTTTTGCAATATTGAACCAAGGGAGGCCTCCTCAAAACAATAGTGACTCTAACAAAACGTTCGAACTGTTTTCGCTATGGTTCCATCAGGCAGAAAAAGTGGCGACGGAGATCGGATTTGTTTCATACAATCATGACTTTGAAATTGCCGATCAGTTAAGAAATGAATCGCTTGTTATTAACAAGTTAGATGGTCATCCGTCCGCAAGTGTTAATCGTATCTACGGAGAAAAGCTTTACCGAGCAATAGCGAAACAATTTGCCCAGCAACAATAAATTCCTCCACAGAAGATGTAAGTAACAGATTGGCCGGGAGGACTAAGATGTGGGTGAAAACGTCTTGGTAGGGGTTTCGCTTGTGACCATTAGATCGCAATCGGCTTCGAGCTGATAAGCAGCTTGATTCTGTATAGACGAGCCAACAAATGATCAAGACCTCGACAAAATCTAAGATTCCACTGTTTGAGCGTTTACTGATCGAGTCGCAGTCGAACTGCAATCGCTCGTGCTGGTTCTGTCCTCGCACTTACGATCGCTCCGGAAAGTATCTCGACTTTGCGGGCAAGCCGCTGCTCAATCAGATGCCCACGGAGAAGATCCTCGATGTGCTCGATCAGGCACAGGCTCTCGGGTTCAAGGGAGGCGTCGGATTTCACCACTACTCCGAGCCCTTGCTCGACAAGCGCAACATCATGCTTGCCGAGGAAGCGAGCAAACGGGGGATGAAACCCGACCTGCATACCAACGGGGACGTTCTGAAACATGATGATGCGCTCTGCGAAGAAGTTAAGCGCGTGTATGAGTTCATCGTCGTCGGACTATACGATTACAGGACGAACGACGGGCTAGAAGAGGCCAAGCGGTATTGGCGCGACAGGCTCGCCGGCACCAACCTCGATTTTAGCCCTATCGGATTGTCAGGAGCTAGCTTGGCCTACAGCATCGGGATTCCCAGGGCCCTGGTGCCCTCGGATCCGCGCATGGCCGTCCCTGACCTTACATTTGCCAATGCGCCCTGCCACCGTCCCTTCATCCGAATGATCATCCAACATGACGGCGAGGTGTGCAATTGCTGTGAGGACACGACCGGCGCCTTCAAGCTGGGCAACGTCTATCAATATTCTCTCGAAGAGTTATGGTACTCCGAGCACCATGTCGAAGCCGTCAGAGATCTCATCGTCGGCCGGCGAGAGAAGTATAACCTTTGCCGGAACTGCCCACTGCCTCCGACAGGTTCGGCACCGAGGGGCACTAAAATCGACATCGCTCTGAGACGCTGCGGCGTAACAAGGCAGCAAGAGAGCAAGTAAGCCCCGAAAAAAGCTGCTGCTCGATGACAGATCACGGTTATGTGTGCCATCGCTGGCATCGTCAACCTGAATGGTCAACCGGTCAACGTTAGCTTACTCCGCAGGATGAACGATCAACTTCGTCATCGTGGTCACGATGATGAAGGGTATGTCTTTATCCAGCCAAACCGCGGTTCGTGGACCGAATACTCCGGGGCCGATACTCCGAGACTCCTTCTTGAAACTTACCCCGTCTTGCGGGATTCGCACCATCATTTTCCCTTCCCTATTGGCCTCGCTCATCGACGCTTTGCGATTGTTGATCTGGCGGCAAGAGCGCATCAGCCGTTTTTCGACTCTGACAAGGTTTGCTGTGCTGTCTTCAACGGAGAAATTTTCAATTATCTAGAGTTGCGCGATGAACTCGTAAAACGCGGACATCATTTCCGTTCGTCTTCCGACACCGAAGTGATCGTTGAAGCGTATAAGGCTTGGGGAGTGGAATGCTTTTCTCACTTCAATGGGATGTGGGCGATGATTTTGTATGACTTTAGAAACAAACGTTTGATTGTGAGCCGGGATCGCTTAGGCGAGATTCCACTCTATTGGGCGAGAATCCGGGATTCGGTTTATTTCGCTTCTGAAATTAAAGCCTTGCTGGAAGTCTCAAATAGTCAGTCAGTTAATGAGGCGGCCATTTATCCCTATTTGGTCCACGGTTTCCAACATGTGAACGACGAGACTTTCGTTGAGGGCATCTCAAGTTTTCCGGCTGCGACTTGGGCAGTGTTTGACAAAAATTTTCCGACCACAGGTCAACGGTACTGGCAGGCTCCACGGCGGCGATTTAGGGAACGCGAAGTGGGTTTGCGCGAAGCGATTCGCTGCGTTCGCGACACACTTCAAGATGCGGTGCGTATTCGCTTGCGCGCGGATGTCCCTTGCTGCATGACGTTGAGTGGTGGTCTGGATTCGTCGGTGTTAGTTGCATTGGCCGCTCAGTGTCCTGGGGCAAAGGTGATAGCTCATACAATCCGATTTGCGGAGAAGCAATGGGATGAAGAACCATTTGCCCGTGCCGTTGCGCGCTATTGTGGCGCCGAACATCGGATCGTAGACCCGCCGCTGGGCAACTTCTGGCATGAAATTCTTCCCTTTACGTATCTCGCAGAGGAGCCGTATCATGCCCCGAATATTTATATCAGACAATTATTCCACCGCGCGATGCGATCAGAAGGATTTAAGGTGGTTTTGGTGGGCGAAGGCGGGGATGAGCTTTTTGCCGGCTATATGAGGCATTTTTATCTTCGACAAACGGAAGCCCTGCGGGCTCATCGGTTTGGCATGTTTCTGGACAATCATCTGCGTTGGTCAGAAACAGATACCCACGTAAAACCACTAGCCAGACTCATCGTTCAGAAAATTAAATGGAGTCTGCTACGCCCCTATCTGTCCATATCCAAAGCCAGTAGTGCTAAACGCCAGGCAAAATCCGAGCGCATGGATGGATATGTCAATCTGCCACCCCTTATAAACAACGGGTACTCCACAAGGACGACTTTATCTGAGCTGCTGTATGATGAGATTACCAGCACTAGCATCCCCTATTGGGTCCGCACTAATGATCGACTGCGGATGGGCATTCCTATTGAGGGTCGATCGCCATTTCTCGATTATCGCGTGGTCGAGTTAGCGTTGACGTTGCCCGTGACTTATCTCATTCGACACGGCTGGCAGAAGTGGATAATACGAAAAGCTTTCGAGAAGCTATTGCCACAAGAGGTCGTTTGGCGAAAGCAGAAAGCGGGCTTTCCTACTCCATTTCAGCGCTTCGTTGTAACGAGCCCGCCGACCATCCAGACGGTGCTCAAGCAACTGCACAATCCTTACGTTGATTTGCCGTTGTTTGAGCGTTTTGCGAAGCATTGCGCGGAAGAGCGCAACGAATGGAGCGCGCATATCCACTGGTGGCGTATGATCAGTTTTTTGCTTTGGTACGAGCTCTTCGTCAACCATAACCAAGAGCTATTCACAAGGATCCAAAGAGAACAAAGTGACAGCACTGATTATGTCGGAGACGAGTTCGAGCCACAGTTTCTGCGTTCCTGTGCGCGTGCGGGACTGTCTGAGGGCCGTCGGTATCGACGATTATCGCGATCGTGATCAACTAAACGAGACATCGTGCTATGCAAGCGGCATAGTGTTTTACGCAGAGGCGGATAAAGCACATGCGAATTCTTTTTTGGTCTGAAACCTTTTGGCCGCGCGTCGGTGGAGTCGAAAATCTCGCCGCCAAGCTGCTGCCAGCGTTACGGTCCCGCGGCTACGAGTTCATGGTGGTCACATGGGAAAACATAAATGCTGCTGACGAACTCAGCTACCAGGGGATTCCGGTATATCGTTTTCCGTTTTTTTCACGCAGCCGACAAAGCAGTCTGGATCCATTGTTGGAAAATCGCCGCCAAGTGGCGAAGTTGAAGCAGGACTTTGCTCCCGACCTCGTTCACATCAATTCTTATGGCCCGAGTGTTTTATTTCATCTCAACACATGCAGCGCCCATCCCGCTCCCGTGTTAATCACTTTACACCAGCGACTACCTAATGAACCTGTTGGGCGCGAGAGTCTGCTGGGAAACCTGTTGCGTACTTCGGATTGGATCACCGCGTGTTCGGCATCTGTCCTGGCCCACACTCGTCAACTCTTGCCGGAGATCACTCCGCGCTCATCGGTTATCTATAATGGTCTCACGGCGCCTACCTTCAATCCCCAACCGATCTCTTTCGATCCGCCCCGGCTGCTGTGTCTCGGCCGCTTGGTTACAAGCAAGGGATTTGATCTGGCGTTGGTTTCATTTGCAAAGATTCTCGACAGATTTCCGAACGCGCGCTTAGTCGTTGGAGGGGACGGGCCCGAACTAGAAAAACTGCAACAGCAGGCGAGCGCATTAGGGTTGCTTGATTCTGTAGAATTCGTCGGTAGCATCCCGCCGGAAAACGTGCCTCATTTTATAGATGCAGCAACTCTCGTGCTTATTCCCTCTCGGTTGGAAGGATTTGGACTAGTGGCCCTTGAAGCCGCATTGATAGCCCGGCCTGTAGTGGCGGCGCGGGTCGGAGGACTGCCTGAAGTCGTGGCACACGACCAGACAGGCCTGCTCGTCGAGCCAGAGAACAGCAACGCCCTTGCTGACGCCGTGGCGAAGTTGCTCAGAAGCCCTGACGCCGCGGTACAGATGGGCCAAGCCGCTCGGCTGCGCGCACAGCAGATGTTTAGCTGGCGCCGGCATGTCAGTGCCTATGATGCTCTTTACCAGAAGGTCGTCACCGGTTCGCGAGGGAAGAACGGTCGCAGAACTGATCAACCTTTCGCATAAGCGGTACACTCCGTCCTGTCACTCAAGCGGCCCTGTCACCGTCAAAGGTTTCCCTGATGAAACATGCCATTATACCGGCCTTCTATATAGCGGTGTTTCTGGTGCTCTCGGGGCTGCGGGTTGTGAATCTAAACGGAGTTAAGGAAGTTAGACAATTTCCCGACGCGAGAGGTTATATAGAAAAAGCCACTGGCCATTATGGTCGTGGGGAAATCGACTTGGGCCGTTGGAGTTGCCAGGTGGTGGCTACACGGCCGTTCTCCCACAACATCCAGTCATGACGATACAGGAACCGCTTCGGAATATTGAAGCGCTTATGGCTCCGAAGCTTACCGCGAAATCTAGCTATTACTGGTCCAGTTCATTCTCTCCCATACTTACGGGGTTTGTAGCAGAAGTGATTTACTTTCAAAAATTTACACTGTTATGGATATGTGGTCTGGACTTATGTTCGGCTTTGCATTTGTGGTGGTGCGAAAAGAAGAACCAAGATGGTTCCTACCGCTGATGCTGATTATGCTTGCATACCCACATGCGGTCCTGGTCTGGCATGGCGATCCGAATGACATAGGCCGGCATGCCCTGCAAGCGGGCGTGCATCTTCGGCTTGGATTGTGGATGGTGCTCCTTTTTGCAGGGGACAGGACACTCAACCACGGCACGAAAGACTCACCGGATTTCTGTTGGGAGCGAAAACAGTCATGCGTTGGCTACCAGTAAGATGTGAAAAAGACAATGGATGAACTCAATCCATCAAGATTTGGTACGACGTGGAACGAAAAACAATTCGATGGCAAGACCGCCTTCAAGAATATGCAGGCTGCGTTTCACGGGGCCGTCGCGAAGCATCCAGACGAACTGCATGAATCGTTCTACATATTCGGCGGGCGAAGAGTTCGACTGCGGATCGTCGGGCGCGACCTCGCTGAGCATTTTCGCCGCCCGTTTTCACACCTGCGCACGGATGATCGAAATCCTGAGGCTCCCCGACTAACCATCGAGATCTGGGATCACAACAAGGCAACTATCGACGGCGAAGCGCCTTTAACCAGTGATGATTTATGTTGGACTGAAACGACGGTTAAATCGATGGATAAGCGTTTTATTGGTCAACAATTGCCGCACACGGTCTCCTGCTTAGACCGTGATGCGGGGCACATCGTGGCATCCATCGCCTGGAACAATAAGATCTTCATTTACGAAAGAGCAAAGCCCCTCGCACGTCTCCTCCTGGAGTGGCACAACGATCAAGATTTCCAGGTGATTCACACTGGCCTAGTTGCGCGCGACGGGAAAGGCGTACTTTTCGCCGGCAGGAGCGGATCTGGAAAATCCACATCTTCTCTCGCCTGTATATCCTCTGGCTTCGACTACTTGGGTGAAGACTATGTTGCCCTTGAGCACCAACAAGATGGTGCTTTCGTCGGTCATAGTCTCTACAATTCGGTGTTTTTGGATACCGTCCATCTGACGCGATTCTCAGAGCTGTCTCCCTGCGCGATCAAAGGACGGCTTCCCCACGAAGAGAAGTCGGTCATTATTCTCTCTCAAGTTTTTCCGGAACGGCTTAAGCGCGCCGTCCCCATCCAGATCTTAGCCCTTCTTCGTGTCGCGCATACTCCGCAGCCAAAGTTTCGCCCAGCGTCCAAAGGCGAAGCTCTACTCGCCCTCGGACCGAGTTCCCTGTTGCAGATACCGAACCGAGGATTGGGAGTCCGCGGATTTAAAAAGTTGGCGCAACTGGTGGAACAAGTTCCCTGCTATTGGTTGGAGGTGGCGGGTGATTTGAGGTCGATAGCGGACGGGGTAGACGAGCTTCTTGCTCAAGTGAGCTCTTCGTGAGGCTTACTGCCCTCGCATTTAGCCGAAACGCTGGTCGAAAAAATCGGGCGCTGCAGTTTTGCGGTACCGGAGTATTGGCCTTTCATTACTGCGGGGATGGAAAACCAACACAGCATCCATGTTAAGACAAAGACGCTTTCCCTACCCCTACAAGGCTTTATTAGCGATTGCCGCTGATGTCGACTCCACCTCGCCATGGAAATTTCTCAGAATCCACCGGTTCCTTAATACTTTGACGCCCGCCATTCCTCACTACGGAGATGGGGTCGGGTTGGACATAGGCAATAGTTTTTTTTTCAAAAACATATCGAATTATGCGCTCAGTGTTTACGATACCGCGTATCGATATCACAGTGAAGATGTATGGGCGGATGAATTCCGTAGCAAGATAGCCCGGACCAAGGATTGCGCGAACGCACGGGATTCGGTCTCGGGAAAGCTAATTTTTGAGGCCGGCCCTAACTTTATAGAAAAATACATCAGGTGTGGCTGGATTGATGTTCTACATGGGGGCGAAGGTAATTGGGCCGAACATGCTTTCAGGTTAGGAGCCACCGACTGGTGCCGAACCGATGGACAACACTATAAGGAATGGATCGCGCAGAGAGGGCTCAAAATCGACACCTTCACTAATCATTCTGCAGTAACTTCTGATTTTGGCGTACCTGCGCAGGCATCGACTGCGGAAAAGCCTAGATCGGCGGGCGACCTCCCTTCCTCGCCGGCCTACTGGGCTGATTGCGCGCGCCAATCGGGAATCAAGTTTTATTCCTCCTATATACCCACCGAATCGGCTGCTTGGCGCAGCACATTTGGCCAGAATACCATGCTGGTGCCTGCAACCTTTAGTGATGGCTCCAAGTTCTGGCATTTCAGCCGATACTCCAGCGGCAAGACTTTTGCCGACACGGTAGCGTCCATTCTCAATCCTACTAATCTTGACTCTCTTGTCAAAGACGGAAAATTCGAAATAGCCTACGTCCATTTCGGCTACTGGAGCCGCGGCGCTAACCGCGGAGGTCGGCTCGCTTACTTGCGCAGGATGGTAACTTTGCTGGCATCCATCGGACTGGCAATCTCCCCGGCGGCCAAAATGGGATGGCCCTCTCACGTCTGGCCGCTTGGCATTCATCCAGAGTTGAGCCCGACCAGCATCACTGCTTTTAGACTCCTAAAGGTTTATCAGGAGGAGAAAAAAATTCTCGTTGTTAAGACCTCGAGGTTATTACGCTACAACCTCGCGTTGGATGGTTTGGCTTTTACCGAAGCTCAAAGTAACGGCGCAACAATTATAGACATCACCGCGATCAAGGACACACAGTTCGGCGACTTCACTCCAACCATCAAGGACTTGAGGGGTATTACGTTTTACGTGCCCGATAGTTCTAAGGTCGAAATGCGAATTCGTGGTACGAGAATACCGGAGAGGAAAATCCAGCGAAACCCTGCCGACGGGACCGGAGCCCAGAGTATAGGCATTAACTGGTTCGAGCCTGACCATACGGATTACACAACGTGGACACTCGCTGACGTTAATCGTCGCTTCTCTCACTAAGCCACAAAGCGCACATGCACTCTTACGCACAAACCAACGTTCAACTCTTCAATCAACTTCGGTCTGAAGGATACTCGAAGAAAGAGCGGGAACGTGCCCGTGAGGCTTATGAGCTTGGGATGCGCCTATTTGCTGGGCTCTATTTGCCTTCCGGTAAGACGTTCATAGACCATCTGGTAGGTACGGCCAGCATACTTGCTTCTCTTCACGTATCAGTTGAGCTCGTTACCGCAGGCCTAATCCATGCCGCCTACCTTCACGGTGATTTTGGCGGCGCGCGAAAAGGCATTACGGAGGCCAAACGCAAACAAGTTCGGGACACGGTAGGCGACGAGGTTGAGGATTACGTGGCAAGATATGACCGCACGCCGTTAAACTGGGAAACAATTGTGGTGCTGCATGATACTCTTGCTGAACTAAGCCCGGTTGACCGCAATGTTCTTTTGATGCGCTTGGCGAACGAGCTTGAACACAACCTCGATTTAGGTGGTCTATATTATGTTCGCAGCGAAAAAGAGCAAAAATGGCATCAACGGCATATGGAGCGTTTTGCTCCTATTATGGCGGATATGGCAGGAAAACTAGGCTTTCCCTCATTGTCCGCCGAAATGGCAAGGGTGTTCAACAACATCATCTTAGCGCAGGTTCCGGTTGAGCCTCGGATCCGAAGTAACCATAGAGTCGCCTATCTCATTGCGCCCAAGTCCTATCGCGAGCGATTTTGGGCGGCGTTTTGCCGGAACCTGCTCCATGTTCACCGGTTGTGTTCCGAGGCTCCTGGTAGGGTGATACAGCTCTACCGGAAAGTTTCCAAGCTAATGCGCAACCTGGCACGAGCAACCCTAGCGGGTCGGAGTTAGACTGTTGACTAGGCCCATGATCTGCGGGGTCGTTTATGCACTCGTACGCCCAGACAAATATTCAACTCTTTAACCAACTTCGTCACGGTGGTTATTCGAATACCGAGGTGAGCTTGGTGCGGGATGCCTATGAGCTGGCGATGGATCTTTTTACTGGTCGCTATCAACCCTCGGGAAAACCGTTTATAGCTCACGTTGTGGGTACCGCCAGCATTCTCGCGTCGCTGCGGTTATCCGCGCAAGTCGTGGCAGCGGGTCTGCTCCACAACGTTTATGAGCAGGGCGATTTCGGAAACGGTCGTAATGGTTTCTCAAAAGCAAAGCGTGAGAAGATCAGGCGGGTATTAGGCTCGGAGGTTGAGGAATATGTTGCTAGATTTCCAGTCTTGCCGTGGTATCCGCAGGCAATCCAACCGATTCGGGACAACTTCGAGAAGTTGACTTTACGGGACCGCAACGTCGTTTTCCTTAGGTTAGCGGACGCTCTGGAGCATCTCTTGGATCTCGATCTGCTTTATTATCGCGACCCAATAGGTCGCGGATATGTAAACAACGCCAAATTCGCAGTTGAAATAGCCAAGAGGTTAGGCCTGAGCCCGCTCGCAGCGGAGCTAAAAGAGGTTATTCGAGAGACGGAATCTGCCGAACGCCCGGTCGAGATCTCTGAGCGTCGGAACGGATCATTTGTTCTTATCCCCAAATCCTGCCGGAAACAATTTTCAGTGGCGCTGAGGCAGATCTCCATCTGGGGAGTTCATCGTTCGCATCGGGTCTTTCGCAGAACCTTAACGGCTATCGCACGGAACCGTGCTATCGGATGGATAAAGGACCGCAAGTTGCGAAGCTTTCCACTACGGAGAAAGTCGGAGGAATTTCAACGTCTCTTTCCGAGGCCTGCGCGTATGGAACGTGTCGCCACCGGCTTTCAGTTTACAGAGGGTCCCGTTTGGATCGCCGAGGAAAAGAGTCTTCTCTTTAGTGACATCCCTGCCAACCAAATCTGGAGAGTGACATCCGCGGGCTCGGTAATGGTATTCAGACAGCCAAGCGGCCACTCTAACGGCTTGACGCGAGACAAAGAAGGCCGACTGATCGTATGTGAGCACAGTAATCGTCGCTTAACGCGAACCGAAAAAGACGGCCGTATTAAACCTTTGGCGGAACGATTCAAGGACAAAAAACTTAACAGCCCTAACGACGTGATCGTGAAATCCAACGGGGCTATTTACTTCACCGATCCGTCCTATGGTATCGAGCTTCGGGAACAGGAGCAGCCCGTTCAAGGAGTCTACCGGTTGTCACCTGACGGGCAGGAGATCTCGCTTGTGGCCGATGATTTAGCTCGACCTAACGGCCTGGCGTTCTCGCCCGACGAAAAGAAGCTCTACATCGACGACTCGGAACGCCGTCATATCCGGGTTTACGAAGTCCAGAAGGACGGCTCCCTCTCGGGCGGCTCGCTGTTTCACGACATGAACATAAGCACACCAGGCTCACCGGACGGCATGAAAGTCGATGTCGAGGGCCGCGTTTACTGCACGGGCGCAGGAGGCGTATGGGTATTCGATGATACGGGGAAACATTTAGGAACCATCGTCACCCCGGAAAAGCCATCGAATTGCGCCTGGGGAGACAACGACTGGCGAACCCTGTACATTACGGCTGTTACTTCAGTCTACAAAATACGCGTCAACAGTGCCGGCATAAAACTCTGAAATAAAGAACGATGAGGATTTTACTCCCATAGAACTTGTTTGGTCGTTATGTCCGTTATGTCGGAGGAATCGAGCTGACCTATTGATTAACCTCAGGCATTGCAGTGATCCAGCCTCTAATCCTAAACAACCAACCGGTAGCTTCCTAAGTGTCCTCTCGTTTTTCCGATCAGTTCATCCGAAACTTTTGACCGTCATGATGAAAGCACCCCGAAGTCACGCCGTGTTCTTCACCATAATTGCTTCAGTATACTACGCCGTTTTTTTGCAGATTGCGGATCTGAAGGACACGGCCATATTCGGCGGTGACACATGGGAGTACCAGTCAATGGCAGTCAACTTTGCCAAGGGCCACGGTGTCCAAAAGTTTGGAGCCCTGGAATCCTTCAGTACATACAAGTTTGAGATGCCCACGGTGATTCCGCCGTACTACGACGATTTCATCCGTAGCGGCCACGTCACATTCTATCGCACCCCAGCCTATTCGTTGTTGTTGGGCGCCGTTTACAAACTCTTTGGCGTTAGTCCCAAAATTGCCAAGGGCATTCAATTACTACTCTTGGTCGTCATTGCCGCATCTTTACCTTTGATCGGCGCCCATTACTGGGGAAGATCTGGATTTATCGGCGGTCTAGGAGCAGGAGCGTTTTATCTGGCAACCAACTACAGGCTAGCCGAACTGATCATGACCGAAGCGTTAGCAGCATTTGCCGTCTTTTTGGTGCTCTTGGCGTTCATTGCTTACGAGCAGCGACAAGGGATAACTGCGGCTACCGCGCTTGGTGGTTCCTTAGGATTCGCCTTGCTGGTGAAAGGTACCCTTATTTTTCTTCCTTTACTCACCGGAAGCATGATTTTGGTTAACGCGATTATCAATAGGGACCGTAAGGAATTACAGCGACTTCTCGTCGTTACGGTCTCAGCGATCTTTTTCGTTGCCCCCTGGTCCTTTTACGCGAGTGCGCAATCGAGGAGCCTCGTTATTCTTGCGACGCAAGGCGGCTCTCAACTCCTGAGTGATAACAACGAATTCTGCACAGACGGCCGGTGGCATCCCGAGTGGCGCGACAACAAAAACAGCTTCTATAACACCGACGGAATTGATAGGGCGCGCTATCTCACGAAAGTTGTTAACTTCTATTGGCATCATCCCACTTTGTTGCCCCGTTGCATGGCAGCAAAATTCATGGCCGGTTTCGGACCTTTGCCGTTTCTATGGATATTCATGGGCTTGGCGCTGCTTGACAGCGCTTATCGGATCGCCAATAGGTTTATGCAACCAAAACCCATCAAGTTTTATGTTTTCGCGGCGCTCGTACCCTTGGGGGCGCTGACCTCTGCGACCGTCTATCACGCCACAGGCCGGGCAAAGATTGATCGGTGGGTTGCCAGTGGCTCGTTGATGGTGAAACTGCTGCCGCTCCTGGTGATTGGATTGGTTGTTTATCTTCTCGTGACAGGAAGAGTCGCCTTTCGAATCCCCCGACCGTTTTGGCTCCTGTGGGCCAATTTCCTTCTCATGACACTTGTTTTTCATGCGGAGCCATCCGTCGTCGTTAAAAGCAGGCTCATCGCACCTGTGGATTTTTTGTTCGCGTTGACATGCTGTGTGTTTGCCGTGAGTTTGTTCTCTGAAATTAATAACAAGTTACGTACTATGCTGTTTCACAGGTCGGGTGGCATGGAGAGCAGAACTGAAAGCGAAAATAGTCAAAGCGATATGCACTCCAGCTCTATTACAGAAACATAAACTTGAAGGGATCTTTTTCTGCGCTGCGCTTCACACTCGGTGGACGGAAAAAATCTGGGACAACATAACAACCTCGACGACTGAAGTCAGCAGTCATGAAATCACGATTGAAACCCCTGTTATCCGACGCTCTATCTCTGCTGCTTCCCACGCCGGAGCAGACCTTGTTACTCCGCACATGCCTATTACCGCGTGATCTGGCGCGACAGGCCTGGGAAGAATGGCGTATCCGCTACGACGGCGCCGAAATTGGTTTTGCCGGAAATAACCCATCGATAAGAAAACTTCGTCCGCTTCTCTTCAATGCCTTTCAACAGCACGGCCTTGAGGCAGACAACAAAACCGGGACCTATTTGCGATCGACTTATCTTCAGGAGGATTTGCGCGGGAAGATCGTTCGCCGGATCTGTCGCGATATTCTTATGTTGTTAGAAAAGGAAGGAATTCCGACGATCGTGCTCAAGGGCGCGGCGTTGGCTGAAACGGTTTACGATAATCCGGTGCTCCGGCACTGTCATGACATCGATCTGCTCATCAGAGACCGGGACATGAGTCGAGCCGTGAGCCTGTTGCCCTCCCGAGAATTCAAAGAGATAAATCCTAAAGGCGAGCGTGGAAGCGATGATTGCAGACTGGAGCACGAGTCCGGGCTCCCTCTCGAGCTGCACACGGCTCTATTTAAATTACCCTACTACAATGGATTACTCGGAGAAATGTGGGAGCGAAGTCGAAATCACGTCATCGCCGGTGTCCAAACGAAAATTCTCGCGGCCGCCGACAATCTTCTTCATGTGTGCGGTCACGCTTTCTATGAGTCACGACGTGGATCATTGCGCTGGGTCAGTGATGCCTGGTTTATCATCGATCGGCATCGGGATCTGGACTGGGATCTTGTTCTCGATTGCGCCGATCGGAGTCACCTTGCCCTACCCTTGTCTGTCACGCTTACCTATTTGGCCGAAGAGCTGAGCGCGCCGATCCCTTCGAGCTTTCTAGATCGTTTATTCGCTGCGGCTTCAAAGAGCAGCGCGACTGAACGAGAGCTTGCGCTGTTTGGCGCACGGTCAGCGCCCCGAGGAAGCCTTATGAATTTGTTTCGAAAAATGAGGGATTGGCGAGGGCGAGCCTTTATGCTTCAGTGGTTGCTTTTTCCCTCGCCGACTTATCTGCTTTTAGTGGAGAACGTTCATCGCTCCTGGCTTTTGCCGTTATATTACATTTACCGGCCACTCCGCTATGCTCGCTATCGCGTCTACTCAGAACTCGCGGGACTTATTCGACGTATCAAGTGGCGTGTCGAGCGACTCTCCCTGCGAATCAATTTTCGTACTCCTTGATTTTTCAATTGGTGCCGGGTGGCTTTTAGCATATAAGAAATAGAATCACGGTTACCAACAGCCTTTCGACTACGGCCCGACGGGAAATCATCCCGTCGGGCCTTTTTGTTTTTCGGGGTTCAAATTTTCTCAGGAGGTCGAGAATATTCGGGAAGCTGTTGCGCACGGCGATTCACTTTATAAGCCATGATGAAAGCGCCCGCATGAATCCTTACAGCGAAATACCTCATCGTTATTTCCGTCGCCGAACCTCAGCGTTCAATCCCGGTTCGCAAACCTAAAAGACGCGATATCAAGGCAATGCCGGTCGTCAATGCAACGACGATGATGCCGACGACCGCGGCGCTTTCGTAACGCGACTCGACCAAAAAGTCTAGTTGCAATAACGACAGGGGCCGCGTGTGGCTGGTCGCGATAAGGGCCACGGTGCTGACGTTACGCGCTGCGGCGATAAAGCTCAAAGTTCCGACCAGCAGCAAACTCGGTGTTATAATTGGTAAGATAATGTCTCGGAAACTATTCCAACCCGAGCCACCGGCAACTTTCGCGGCCTCTTCAAGCTCGAGCGCCAATTGCGCCAACGCGCTTTTGATCACTTGGACGCCAAGAGTCATGCTGGAGATAACCGTCGCGACGATCAGGAGAAACATGGATCCATATAAAGGCCGGAGAAACGGCGTGCCAAGAAAGACCGACAGCAGTCCTAAACCAAGAATGATTCCCGGCAGCGTGGAGGGCAACCAAGAGACCATGTCGAGAGCGGCGCGGCCGACGAAGCGTGTCCGAACAATGATATAGGCGATCAGCGTGAAGAGCATCACCGACACAAGCGCCGTCGCGCCAGCCAACACCAGTGTGTTTTTGAGCGATTGCAGAAAAACGGAGTCTTCGATAACGCGGCTCCAGTGCAGCGCCGTCCACGGTTTTGGAATGTTAAAGTAACCGAATCGCGCCATGAAGGACGCGAGAGCCAAGAACAAAAGAGGAATGACCGTGATCACTAAAGCCACCGCTACTAGAAAAACAAAAACAGGCCATCGCCATTTCCCCAGGCTTTGCTTGTGGCCCTTGTAGCGGCCGCCTACGGTTGCAAAACTTCGCTGGGCGACCCCCTGGCGCTGAAGCACCACCAGCGGCACCATCAAAAACAATATCGTGCTGCCCAGCGCCGTCGCTGCGGCAAATTGCGGTGGCTGTTGATTCAACAGCCAGTAAATCTGCGTACTGAAGACGTAGAAGCGAAATGGAAATCCTAAAATCAATTCCAACTCGAAAGCTTGCAGGGAATGAACGATGCCCAGCAACAGGACCACGCCCACGATCGGCGTCATCAGCGGGACGACGATTTTTTTGAGCGTGTGGATCACTCCTGCTCCAGATACAAGAGACGCTTCCTCGAGGGTCGCGTCCATGTTGCGAAAGGCCGGCGTCAGGAGCATGACTTCCACCGCGATGGTAGAAGTCGTCAGATGCGCCCAGACAATTCCCCAAAATGAATAGATGTTGACCGGCGCCTTGCTCACCCACGGTAAATGAATGAGCCACTGATTCAACAGGCCATAATCCGGGTCCAAAAGCAGAATCCAACCCATCGTGACGGGAAGGGGCGGGAGAAAATAGCCTAACCAGAATAGGAATTCGAGCGTGATCGCGCAGGGAACGTCGGTGCGAGCGATAATCCAGGCGAGCAGAATCGCGATGGGCAACGCGATGGCTTGCCGTGCGAAAGTGACGGTCAGGGTGTTCCAGATTGCCGAAATGATCGCCGGATCGGAAAATGCAATCTTCCAGCCCTGCAAACCAAATCCAGACACGAGCTTCTCGCCCGGCGTTTCAAAGCTAGTGAAGATAATCACACCGGCAGGATAGAGGACGGCGAACAGAACGATCCCCAATACCAGCCAGTAAATAAAACTCTGCAGGCTGAATAAGCGTGGTTGAAATCCTGACACGGATCGAAGTGACAAATTAGACTCAAAGATGAGCGAGCACCGCTTTGCCGTCATGCCCGCGAAAGCGGCATCCAGTAGGGGCGGGTTTGAAACCCGCCCCTACATGCGGATTCCGGGTCGCGCTACCCGGACTGTGATCCGGGTTGCCCGGAATGACAATTGAATTGTGTTGCGAACTTCTGAATCACCACACTAGCGCAGCACGGCCTTGGAAATTTCCTGTGCCTTGTCTCGCAACTGAACTCGCTCCTCGCGGTCGATATCGAAGTAATCGATTCCAGGTTCCGGAGACATGCCGGCGACGCGCGGAACATCATTCCGCCGACTGGGCCGCGACACCGTGCTCGCCCAAGCAGCCTGTCCCTCTTTGGATAGCAACCAATTAGTGAACACGATCGCGGCATTGATGTGCGGCGCTTTGTTGACCAAACGCGCGGCGCCCCAGCCGGTGCTTAGCCGCCAAGCTTCGGCTAACTTGCCGCCCAGTGGCTCGACTTTTAATCCGACTCCCAATTTTTGCAGCTCGGCAATGTCGGTCTCGTTCACCCCGATAGCAATGGGATATTTTCCGCGCGCGAGCCAATCGGCAAGCTGACGGTCATCGCGAGTCAGTCCTACATCTTGTCTAAGCAAAGCACGGACGAATTCTTCGCCCAACTGACCCGCCCACAAGGCGATCCGTCCGTTGCCGGCGCCATCGACTCTCGGATCGTTGATGGCGATCTTACCTTTCCATTTGGCGTCCAAAAGCCCTTTGATGCTGTTCAGCTCTTTCTCCGTAACAAATTCGCGGTTGACCAGGACTTGCGGCGTGATCTGTGCTTGAAACGCGAAAACATATTTTTTTTCGGAATCTAAGAACGCTTTGTCGAATCCGCCGAACCAGGCCTTTTCGTCGAGCACTTCGGGTAAAATAAAAACCGGTCGGATCGGGTCCAACTCTCCCGCCTTTTTGGCCGCGATATCGAAACCGGTCGGGCCGGTCACATAAATATCCCAAAGGTATTGTCCCGCCTGGCGCTCCTTCGAAAATCGCGCGGTAAAGGTCGCCGGGGTGAAGCTTTGAAACTCAAGCGTGATCTCCGGATACTTTTTTTCGAATCCTC
>Ga0307471_100000377_pt1 | contig 22637 bp, 18 predicted proteins | sample atmos_gasesAM3C__2_FD_204566 | JGI IMG/M metagenome (GOLD analysis project Ga0307471, IMG submission 204566) | Hardwood forest soil microbial communities from Morgan-Monroe State Forest, Indiana, United States - atmos_gasesAM3C_515 | ecosystem: Environmental > Terrestrial > Soil > Temperate...
TAGGCGTTGATGGTCTGCGGCGTCATGCCCCACTCGCCGCGGTCGGTCGGTCCGCCGAGGCGCTTCACCTGGCGCTGCCAGTCGAAGGCCGCGGCTCGCGTCACGTTACCGAACGCATCGCCCGGCCTCACCTCGAGCGCCGAGTAGTCGCGCCACTTGTCCGGGTAGCCGATCTTGGGGCGAAACGCAGCGAGCTTCTCCAGAGCTACCTTCTTGGTCGCGGGACTCATCCACGGCAGCTTCTCGATGTGCTCGCGGTAGGAGGCACGCAGGTTCTCGACGAGCTCGAGCATCTGCGCCTTGGAGGAGGGCGGAAAATAACGCTGCACGTACAGCTCGCCGGCCGCTTCTCCGAGCCCCGCATCGACCGCCGCCACGGCGCGCTTCCAGCGTGCCTGCTGCTGCTCGCGCCCATGGAGCGTGCGGCCGTAGAAATCGAACACCTCGTCGTCGAACGCCTTCGGCAGGGTATCGGCGTTCCCCGCGAGATAGTGGTAGAGGAGGTACTGTCGCCAGCGCTCCACCGGTATCTCCCTGAAGAGTGTGCCGAGCGACTGAACCGCGTCGGGCTCGAACACGATGAGGCGCGGCTGGGTGCCGAGCTGCGCGCCGGTGAGCAGCTGCGGCCACGGGAATCCCGGTGCGAAGGCGGCCAGGGCCTCGCGCGTGTAGGGGTTGTAGGTGAGGTCGCGCTCGCGTGTCTTGGCACGCGGCCAGTGTGCGGTGGCAATCCGGGTCTCGAGGTCGACGATCGACTTGGCCGCCGCCGCGGCATCCGCCTGGCCGGCGATCGTCAGCAACCGCTCGATGTGCGCGGCGTACTTGGCACGCAGCTCCTTGTAGACGGCATCGTCCTTCAGGTAGTAGTCGCGGTCGGGAAGTCCGAGGCCGCCCTGAAAAACCTCGACCATGTAATGGTCGGGGTCCTTCGCGTCCGGATCGATATCGAATCTCACCGGCGCCGTGAGCCGCAGCTCGGGACGACCCATGAACGCGGCGATCTCCTCGTGCGTCCGCGCCGCGGCGATGGCCTCCAGCACCGGCTTCGCGGAGCTCATGCCCGCACGCTCTATAGCGTCGGTGTCCAGGTACGACCGATAGAAGTCGTAGAGCTTCTGCCCGGTGCTGCCTGCGGGGCTGTCCTGGGGGAGCGATTCGAGAATCTCGCGCACCTGCTGCAGCGAGCGCTCGCGCAGCATCGCGAAACTCCCCCAGGAGGCGCGATCCGGCGGGATCTGTGCCGTGTCCAGCCAGCGACCGTTGGCATGGCGCGCGAAGTCATCGCCCGGCTTCACGCTCGGATCGCCGCCCGCGAGATCGAGGCCAAAGGCGCCGATCTGGGCACGGGCGGTGGCGGCGGCCGGGGCCGCCGCGCCGCCGTGGGCGGCGGCGAGGGCGAATGCGAGTGCGCAACTGACCAGCACGGCGGCGGACAGGGTGCGATCCAACATGGGCAAACTCCGTTCGAGGGTCAGGGTCCCGCGCGCCACACTCCCCAGCCAAACAGCAGCCACGCGGCTATCCAGGCGAGTCCGCCCAAGGGGGTGAGCACGCCAAGCGCTCTTGGGGCACCGAGCGCGAGCGCGTACAGGCTCCCCGAGAACAGCACCACGCCTGCGGCGATCAGCACCGCGGCGGCACGCACGGCTGCCGCGGCGCGCGGTACTGGCGCACCACCCTCGAGAAGGCGCAGGGTGAGCCCCACGGCGAGCAGCCCCAGAGCCTGAAAGAACTGGTAGCGCACCGCCGTCTCCCACGCCTGCAGCCGCTCGGGCGCAAGCTGGCTCTTCAGCGCGTGGGCGCCGAAAGCGCCACACGCGGTGGCGAGCGCCAGCAGCACGCCACCGAGCACGAGCGCGCGAGTGCTCGCGGGGTCAGTCACCGCGTGGGCCGAGCAGCGGCTTGATCAGGTCCAGCGGCAACGGGAAGACGAGGAGCTGCGTTCTCTCGTGCGAAATGTCGGCGAGGGTCTGCAGGTAGCGCAGCTGCATCGCGCTCGGCGCCGTGGCCAGTGCCTGCGCTGCCTCGACCAGCGTCTGCGCCGCCTGCTTCTCGCCCTCGGCGTTGATGATCTTGGCGCGCCGGGTGCGCTCGGCCTCGGCCTGCTTCGCCATGGCGCGGATCATGGTCTCATCGAGATCCACGTCCTTGATCTCGACCGTCGAGACCTTGATACCCCAGGCTTCCGTGTTCTGATCGAGGATGCGCTGCAGGTCGACGTTGAGCTTGTCGCGCTGGGACAGCAGATCGTCCATCTCGTGCTGGCCGACCACCGAGCGCAGCGTCGTCTGCGCCACCTGGCTCGTGGCGTCGAAGGCGTTCGCGACCTGGATGATGGCCTTGCCGGGGTCGACGATGCGAAAGTAGATGACGGCGTTCACCTTGACGGATACGTTGTCGCGCGTGATCACGTCCTGCTTCGGCACACTGAGCACGATCACCCGCAGGTCCACCTTGCGCATGCGCTGCACGACCGGCCAGACGATGATGAGGCCCGGCCCCTTGATGCCCACGAAGCGCCCCAGTTGAAAGATCACTCCGCGCTCGTACTCGTTCAGCACGTTGATGGCGCTGAACAGCAGCACGAGGATGAGGATGACGACGGCGATTACGAACGGCATGAGGGACTCCGGAGGTGTTGGGATGCTTACTGCGGCTCGACCCACAATGTTAGACCTTCCACCTTGACGATGCGCGCCGTATCGCCCGCACGCAGTGGCCGGTCGCTGCGCGCGTTCCACAGCTCACCGCCGTAGCGCACCTTGCCCTTGCCGGTGAAGTCCGCTACCACCTCGGCGCTGGCGCCGATCATGCCTTGCGTGCCGGTGGCGACGGGATGGTGCATGGCGCGGGTCGCCATGTAGACGATCCCCGCGACCATCAGGGCACCTACGGTGGCGATCGCGGCGATCAGCGGCCGCCCGACGCTCAGGCCCGGCACGTCGGTATCGAAGAGGATGAGCGAGCCGACCACGAACGCAATCACGCCTCCGACCCCGAGCGAGCCGTAGGTGGGGAAGAAGAACTCGGCGATGATCATGGCGGTGCCCACCACCACCAGCGCGAGTCCCGCATAGTTAACCGACAGGATCTGGAAGGCGAACAGCGCAATCAGCAGACAGATTGCGCCGGTCACCCCCGGCAGCACTGCACCGGGATTGTAGCCCTCGAGCAGCAGCCCCCAGATGCCGATCACCATCAGCCCATAGGCGACCGTCGGGTTGGTGATGACCGCCAGCAGCTGCGTGCGCCAGTCAGGCTTGACGCGCACCGCCGCGAGATCGCGGGTCGAGAGCTTCTCGGTGCGGTTATCGATGTGCACCTCGCGTCCATCGATGCGCGTGAGCAAATCGGGTATGTCGCGGGCAATGAGATCGATGACCTTTTGCTGCAGCGCCGCGTTGGCCGACAGGCTCGCCGCCCCGCGCACCGCCTGCTCGGCCCAGTCGGCATTGCGACCGCGCAGCTCGGCGAGCCCGCGGATGTAGGCGACGGCATCGTTCACCACCTTGCGCTCCATGGCGCTGCGCGGAGGACTCGCCGGCTCGGTCTCGCCGGGCGCTCCCTCGGGCGGTTTGCCCGTGCCCGGATTGCCTTTGCCATCGCCGGAGCCCGTGCCGCCCGCCGTAGAGTCGGGCTTCTCCCCGGGATGTGCCCCGCCCCCCGGCAGCGGCACGGAGCCCGGCTCGGGCTCGCCGCCGATCGGCACCGGTGTCGCGGCGCCGAGATTGGTCGCCGGCGCCATGGCGGCAACATGACAGGCGTAGAGGATGTAGGTCCCGGCACTCGCGGCGCGCGCACCTGAGGGACTGACGTAGGCGACCACCGGGATCGAGGAGGCGAGGATCGCGCGAATGATGTCGCGCATTGCGCTGTCGAGCCCGCCCGGGGTATCCATCTCGAGCACGACCAGCCGGCTGCCGTTTTTCTGCGCCGTCTCGAGCGCCCGCACGACGTAGCGCGAGGTCGCAGGTCCGATTGCGCCGTTGATCTCGAGGATCGCCGCGGTGTCGGCGCCCGCTGCGGTGCGCGGCGGCGCGGCCGCCAGGAGCTGACACGTCAGCGCCAGGGCGAGCAGCGCACCGAGGAGGCCGGGGAATCGTCGCCCGCGCACGAGGATCTTCATGAGGTGCACCCTACTCTCGCGCCCGCGGCATCCGCAATCGCACGCCGAAAAAGCACTGCGCGCGGGCTCAGGAAGGTTTCAGACCTGAACGGCGCGGCTTCGCCCGCGGCACGCGCGGAAGCCCGGTGTGCTGGGTGCGGAAGGGGCGGCCGCCGCCGCGTCGCCCTTCGGGAGCCCCGCCGGTGCCCGGGGGCTGATGAGCCGGCACCAGCTGCCGGCGGCCGCTGCCGATCAGATCCGCTCGTCCCATGCGGCGCAGCGCCTCACGCAGCAGCGGCCAGTTGTTGGGATCGTGATAGCGCAGGAACGCCTTGTGCAGGCGCCGCACCTTCAGGCCCCTGGGAATCAACACCTCTTCGCTGTCGCGCGTGATGCGCCTCAGCGGGTTCTTGCCGGAGTGGTACATCGCCGTGGCGGTCGCCATCGGCCCGGGAAGGAAGGCTTGCACCTGGTCGGCACGGAAGCCGTTCCTCTTGAGCCACAGCGCCAGCTCCAGCATGTCCTGATCGGATGTGCCCGGATGCGCGGCGATGAAATAGGGAATGAGGTACTGCTCCTTGCCGGCTTCCTTCGAGTAACGCTCGAAGAGCTCCTTGAAGCGGTCGTAGGCGGCGACCCCGGGCTTCATCATTTTCGACAGCGGGCCTTCGGCGAGCGCCTCGGGCGCGATCTTCAGGTAGCCGCCGGTGTGGTGCTGCGCGAGCTCCTTGACGTACTCGGGAGATTCGCAGGCGAGGTCGTAACGCACGCCGGAGGCGATCAGCACTTTGCGTATTCCGGGCAGTGCACGCGCGCGACGGTACAGACGAATCAACGGGGCGTGATCGGTGTTGAGGTTCGGGCAGATACCGGGGTACACGCACGACGGCCGGCGACAGGCGCTCTCGATCTCACGGCTCTTGCAGGCGAGGCGGTACATGTTGGCGGTCGGTCCGCCGAGGTCCGAGATGACTCCGGTGAACCCAGGGACGGTGTCGCGTACCGTCTCGATCTCGCGCAGCACCGAGTCCTCGGAGCGGCTCTGGATGATGCGGCCCTCGTGCTCGGTGATCGAGCAGAAGGTGCAGCCACCGAAGCAGCCGCGCTGGATCGCGACCGAGAAGCGGATCATCTTGTAGGCCGGGATGTTGGCCTCGCCGTAGAAGGGATGCGGCGCACGCGCGTAGGGGCGCTCGTACACCCAGTCCATCTCGCTGGTCGTGAGCGGGATGGGCGGCGGGTTGAGCCACACGTCGGTATCGCCGTGACGCTGCACCAGCGCGCGGGCGTTGCCCGGATTGGACTCCAGGTGGAGGATGCGCGAGGCGTGCGCGTAGAGCACCGGATCTGCAGACACGGCCTCGCAGGAAGGCATGCGGATGACGCTGCGCTCGCGATCGGCGTTCTTCACCCGCCGCACGAAGCGCACCACCTTCTCGCCGCCGGGCGCGGCCGATGCGCCGCCGGCGCACGGCCCGGTCGTGCCGCCAAGCAGGCTGCCATCCGCGGATGCGCCGCCGCCCGGGAATCCTCCCGCGGTCATCGCATAGGGGTCGACCGCCGGATTGAGCGGCCCGGGTGAATCAAGATGGGTCGAGTCGATCTCGATCCAGTCCGCCGGCAGCTCCCTGCGTACGAACACCGTGCCACGCAGGTCGGTGATGTCGCGAATGGACTCGCCGGCCGCGAGCCGATGGGCGACCTCGCAGATCTGCCGCTCGCCGTTGCCATAAACCAGCAGATCCGCCCTGGCATCGAGCAGCACCGAGCGGCGAACCTTCTCGGACCAGTAGTCGAAGTGCGCAATGCGGCGCAGCGAGGCCTCGATGCCGCCGATCACGATCGGCACGTCGCGGAACGCCTCGCGTGCGCGCTGCGCATAGACGATCACCGAGCGGTCCGGGCGGCGGCCGCCCGCGCCTCCCGGTGTGTACGCGTCATCGCTGCGCAACCGCCGGTCGGCGGTATAGCGGTTGACCATCGAGTCCATGTTGCCGGCCGTGATGCCGAAGAACAGGTTCGGACGGCCGAGCGCCGCAAACGCCTCCGCACTGTGCCAGTCCGGCTGCGCGATGATGCCGACCCGAAAGCCCTGCGCCTCGAGAACCCGGCCGATGATGGCCATGCCGAAGCTCGGGTGATCGACGTAGGCGTCCCCGGTTACGATGATGACATCGCAACTGTCCCAGCCGAGGAGGTCCATCTCGGCCCGTGACATGGGCAGGAACGGCGCGGTGCCGAAGCGCGCCGCCCAATGCTTGCGGTAGCCGGTGATGTCGGGTGCGGGCTGCATGCAGCCGCACATTAGAGCAGATCGGCTGTCCGAGGGTCACGATGACACCTCGGGCTTGGCGGTTCGCCCGATGGGCTATAAGGTTGCACGCCGTTCGAGCGAACGCAGGGGAGTTGGCAGATGTCCGATAGCGCCGTACTGACTGGAAAGCGCGGCCCGCTGCTTGCCGCGATTGCGCTGCTGAGTGGCTCGCTGGCGCTGGCGGAGACCCCCGCCGCGCCGCGCATCGCCACACCGGTCTTTTCACAACTGGTCGTGTTCTCGCTGCCGCCCGAATTCAAATCCGGCAAACCGACCTACGAGAAGAACAGCGGCAGCTTCTACATCCGCGAGCAGGTGCCGGAGGGTGAGACCCTCGGCAAGTGGTCGCGCATGATCACGCTGACGGCCACGCGCGGCCTGGCCGCGAATCCCAACGCGACGCCGCAGGCGATGCTCGCGCGCATGACCGCGGACTTCCAGCGCAACTGTCCCGATACCTTCAGCAGTGCCGCCCCGGGGTCGCAGAAGGTCGATGGCTACGACGCCTACGAGGTCATCGTGAGCTGTGGACGCGTCCAGTCGGACAAACAGTCGCACAGCGACTCGGCGATCATGCTGAGCGTCAGGGGCGCGAACGACTACTACACGCTGCAGTGGACCGAGCGCGGGCGCGACTCCACGCAGCCCTTGTCCATCGACGTCGCCTACTGGACGCGGCAACTCGCGAGGCTGAACCCGATCAGGCTCTGCCCCATCGTACCCGGTGAGGCCGCGCCCTACCCGAGCTGCACGGCCCGCTAGCCGCACGCAGCAGCGGTTGCATGGTACCTTGGTACCGAGGTACCATGGGTGCCATGCAGACCATCACCCGTACCCAGACCGGCGTGCGTCTCGAGAGCCGCCTGCTCAAGGTCCTGAAGGGGCTCGCCACCGAGCTCGACATGTCCCTCGGCGACCTGCTCGAGGGCATCGTGCTGCACGCGTTCGAGGGCAAGGCGCCGTTCTCCGCCGCGACGCTGCGCAAGGTCAAGGCGCTGAAGGCGGTCTACGGACTCGACCTCTCGGCGAAGGACTCCCACCGGCTGCGCGAGGACGGCGATGACAAGTGACTGTCCCGACCTCGAGCGCTTCGTGCGCGGTGAGATCGCGGCCGCGGGCTTCGCGCATCGCGAGCATGTGCGCATGGCCTTCGAGATGCTGCGTCGTCACGATTTTGCGGAGACCACGCTGCATTTCTCGCGGGCGCTGCGCTCGATGGCGCAGCAGGCGGGCAAACCGCAGGCTTTCCACCAGACGGTGACGATCGCCTTCCTGTCGCTCATCGCCGAGCGCATGGACGGCGCTGAGTATCGGGACTTCACGGCGTTCGAGTGCGCCAACCCCGATCTCTTCGAGAAGGGCATGCTCGCGCGCTGGTACCGCCCGGAGCGGCTCGCCAGCGACAGAGCCCGGCGGACCTTTCTGCTGCCCGAGCCCGCTCCGTGAGCGCGGCGCGCATCCTCACGGTCTATCGCGTGATATTCAGCGCGCTGATCGTCGTGGCGAGTGTTCAGACCCTGCGCGCCGCGCACGCGGACCACGGCATCCTCCTCTTGGCCGGGAGCGAGATCGCGGGCGCACTCATCCTCTGCTGGCGCCGCACCCAATGGCTCGGGGCCTTGCTGCTGCTCGTGGTGTTCGCCGCCGCCCAGGTGATGTCGGCCATGCAGGGAGAATGGCCAATGCGATTCCTGCTGTATGCAGCGAGTGCCCTGCTCATCGTTACGATGGACCGCACGCTGGCCCGATCGCACTGACCCGCAGGGTGGGCGCGCGCTCAGTACAACAGCACCGGCTGCCGCTGCCGCTGCCAATCGGCCTCGTCGGCCGCCGCAAGGGCTTCGAGGTCGGCCGGGGTCCCGTGCGGGTCATCCACCCAGTTGCGCAGCAGCTCGCTGCCGTTGATGAGGTCGATCGGGCGGCGGTTGAATTCGTACTCGTAAGGGAAGTCTGCCCACAGCGGATAGTCGGGGCGCAGCCGCCGCAGCGCCTTGAAGGCGAGCGCGACCAGCCGCCAGGGCCTGAAGGTGGCGTGGTCGTAGTGCCCCGGATCCTCCACGTGCACCTGGAAGCCGCTGCAGAGGCTCCCCACGTGCTTGTTGAATGTCGGCTCGAACCAGCAGCAACGCAGGCGGCAGCCCCGGAGCCACGTCGGTGCCAGCGCACGCATTTCCTTCAGGAGCACCTCGACCTCGAGATCCGGAGCGCCGAGCAGCTCCAGCGGCCGCGTCGTTCCGCGCCCCTCCGAAAGTGTCGTGCCCTCGAGCATCACCGTGCCGGCGTAGCAGCGCGCCATCGACAGGTTCGGTGCATTCGGGCTCGGATTGACCCAGCTGCGCTCGAGCAGCGGCCAGCCAAACCCGGGGGCCTCCTCCGGCCGCCAGTCCTGCATCGTGATGACCTCGCACTCCACATCGAGCCGCAGGGCGTCGATGAACCAGTGCGCGAGCTCGCCCATGGTGAGGCCATGACGCATCGGCATGGCGCCCGCGCCGACGAAGCTCTCCCAGCCGGGGCGCAGCGTCAGGCCCTCCACTGGCCGTCCGGCCGGGTTCGGGCGATCGAGCACCCACACGGCCTTGCGCGCCTTCGCCGCCTCTTCCAGCACGTAACGCAGCGTGGTGATGAAGGTGTAGATGCGACATCCGAGATCCTGCAGATCGACCAGCAGCACATCGAAGGTGTCCATCATGGCCGCGGTCGGCCGGCGGACGGTGCCGTAGAGACTGAACACCGGAATGCGATGCAGCGGATCGACGTAGTCGGCCGACTCGATCATGTTGTATTGCTTGTCGCCGCGCAGCCCGTGCTGCGGGCCGAAAGCTGCGGTGAGTCGCAAGGAGGCGAGCGAGGCGAGCGCATCGAGCGAGTGCGTCAGCGTGCGCGTCACCGAGGCCGGGTGAGCGAGCAGCGCCACGCGCCGTCCCAGCAGCGGCTTGCGCAGCGCCGGTTCTTCGAGGAGCCGCTCGATGCCGAGTTTCATGCGGACCGTAGCTCCAGCGTGAAGCTCTCCGGGTGATGAAAGTCCGGATTCCCCGGCGGGTGTCGCGACGCCCAGTAGGTTAGCCGGCCGTCCTCTTCCTCGATCACCGCGGCGAGTGCCAGCTGCAGCTCGCGCGCGCCCGCGAGCGATGTGAGCCCGGTGAGCGGCACGGTGGCTGCGAGCTCGAGGCCATCGGCGTCGCGGTGCACCTGCAGTCCCGGCGCCCGGGCGAGTGCCGCGGCGCTCATGCCGGTGCGGTACTCCTCGAAGCGATACGCCGCCCAGTCGAGAGCCGGTGAGAAGTTGAATTCATAGTAACCCCCGGTGTCCGCCGCCCTCACGAACGCCTCGAAGCAGGTTTGTCGCCACAAGCCGTCTGCACGGCGCCCGGCCCGGGTGCGCGGCAGCCGCAGCCGCGCCATGTCGCCTCGCAGCGCGTAACGGCAGCTGAGCGTCGCGCCTGCAGTGAAGTGCGCTTCGGCCGCGATGCTCCAGACGAATTCCCCGCCGGCATCCGGATGAGCGAGCAGGTACACCCGCTGGGGGCTCGGGAGGCTCATGCCGTGCGCCTTTCAGACCTGCAGCCATTCCAGCAGCGCCCGCGTCACCTCCTCGGGCTGCTCGAGAGCGGACACGTGGCCACTCTGCGGTATGGTGACCAGGTGCGCCCCGGCGATGCCGGCGGCGATCTCGGCGGCGCGCTCGGGCGGTGTGATCTCATCGTCCGCGCCCACCAGCACCAGGGTCGGGCAGCGGATGCTGCCGAGCATCGGCCGAGAGTCGCTCCGCCCCATGACGGCAGTCTGCTGACGGATGAATGCGGCCGGCCCGACCTCCGCGGCCATCAGGGTGAACACCTCGCGCAGCGCCGCATCGTCGCGATGCGCCCGATGGACCAGGCGCGGGAACTGCTGCTCCACCACCTCGGCGAGCCGGCCCTGCGAGGCTAGCGTCATCTGTGCGCGCCGCATGGCGCTCTGCTCGGGGGCGTCCGCACGTGCGCTCGTGTCGAGTAGTGCGACCCGCGCGATGCGCTGCGGGGCCTGGCGCAGAATCTCGAAGGCGATGTAACCGCCCATCGAGAGGCCCACGAGCGCGAAGCGCGCGGGAGCCGCGGAGAGAATGCGCTGCGCGATGGCGCTCATGCTGTCATCGCGGGTGTGATCGGCGATCGTGACGGGTCCGGCGCGCCAGAGGTGCGGAATCTGCCCGGCATACATGCGCGGCGACGCGAGGAGTCCCGGGATCAACACGATGGGAAGCGGCTCGCTCACGCGCGGGAGGTTAACATGTAGCCCCCAGGTTTGATTTGCCGCGTTCGGCAGCTGAACCTGGCGAGAGACCCGGGTCAGCCGGACGCGAGCGCCTGGCGCAGGTCCGCGATGAGATCCTCGACGTCCTCCACGCCGACCGAGAGGCGGATCAGCCCGTCGCTGATGCCGAGCGAGGCGCGCACCTGCGGCGGGAGCGAGGCGTGAGTCATCAGTGCCGGATGCTCGATGAGGCTCTCGACGCCGCCGAGGCTCTCTGCCAGCGCGAACAGCCGGCAGCGCTCGAGCGCCCGGCGTGAGGCTTCCAACCCGCCGCGCAGCACTGCCGTTACGATGCCGCCGAAGCCGACGCTCATCTGACGCCGCGCCAGCGCATGCTGTGGATGGCTCGCGAGCCCCGGGTAACGCACCTGCTCGACAGCCGGGTGCTGCTCGAGAAAACGCGCCACGGCGAGCGCATTGGCGCAATGCCGCTCCATGCGCAGCGCCAGCGTCTTGATGCCGCGGAGCGTCAGGAACGCGTCGAACGGGCTCGGCACACCCCCTACCGCGTTCTGCAGATAGGCGATGCGCTCGGCGAGATCGGCGCCCGCGCGCACGACCGCTGCTCCGCCGACGGCGTCCGAGTGACCGTTGAGGTACTTGGTGGTCGAATGCACGACGATGTCGAATCCGTGCTCGAGCGGCCGCTGGATGTAAGGCGTCGCGAAAGTGTTGTCGCACACGGCGATGAGGCCGTGCTGATGCGCGCTGCGCGCGACCGCGGCGAGGTCCACGAGCTTCAGCAACGGGTTGGTGGGAGTCTCCACCCACAGGAGCCGGGTGTTCGGGCGGAGCGCCGCTGCCAGCGCCGCGGAATCCGACAGGTCGACGAACGACACCTGGTGTCCGGCGGAGCGCCGCCGCACGTTTTCCAACAGGCGGTAACTGCCGCCGTAAAGATCGTGCATGGCGATGATGTGCGAGCCGGCATCGAGCAGCTCGAGCAGCGTCGCGGTCGCGGCCATGCCGGAGGCGAAGGCGAACGCCGCGGCGCCCGCCTCGAGATTGGCGAGCGCCGCCTGCAGCGCGTCGCGCGTCGGGTTGCGGGTGCGCGCGTAGTCGAAGCCCTGGTGCACCCCGGGACTCGACTGCACGTAGGTCGAGGTGGCGTAGATAGGCGGCATGACGGCGCCGGTCAGCGGATCGGGCCGCTGCCCGCCGTGTATCACGCGCGTCGCGAAGCGCTGTGCGAATTTCTCGTCACTCATCTGAGGCGGACCCCTGGAGAGACCCGGGAGTGTGCCTCAGAGCCTGCGCCGCAGCCAGTTGAGCAGATCGATGCGCGTGATGAGCCCCTGGAACTCGCTGCCGTGCATGACGATCGCAACCATCCCGCGCTTGAAGATCTCCATCAGCTGCGTCACCGGTGCATCGACGGGCACGGTCACCAGGTGGCTCGCCATCGCGTGGGTCACCGGATCGTTGAAGTGCTCGGGGTTCCCGACCACCTCGAGCAGGATGTCCTCCTCGTCGACGATGCCGACGATCCGCCCGTCCTGCATCACCGGCACCTGCGACACGTCATAGAGCTTCATGCGGCGGTAAGCCGCCATCACCGTCTCGGTCGAGTTCACCGTCACTGCGGCGTGCTCGGAGTGCGGCCGCGCGATGAGATCGCGCAGGTCGCCACGGTGCGCACGCTCGAGAAAGCCCTGCTCGAGCATCCAGTAGTCGTTGTAGACCTTGGAGAGGTACTTGTTGCCGCTGTCGCAGACGAAACTCACCACGCGCTTCCTGGTGCGCTGCTCGCGGCAGTAGCGCAGTGCCGCCGCCAGCAACGTGCCGGTGGACGTGCCCGCGATGATGCCCTCGCGCGCGAGCAGCTCACGGCAGGTGCGGAAGGCCTGTGCGTCCGGAATGCTGTAGGCCGCGGTCACGCGCGCGAAGTCCGCCACCGGCGGAACGGTGTCCCCGCCGATTCCCTCCACCAGCCACGGCGTCATCTTCTGCGGCAACCGGCCGGTGGTCGCGAAGCTCGCGAGCCCGGAACCCACCGGATCCGCGAGCACCATGTCCACCTGCGGTGCGGTCCGCGCGAAATAGTGGGTGAGCCCCGCGAGCGTGCCGCCCGTGCCGACGCCGCACACCACGGCATCGAGCCGTCCGCCCATCTGCTGCCAGATCTCGGGCGCGGTGGTCTCCTCGTGCGCCGTGGCATTGGCGGGGTTGCCGAACTGGTTCACGAAGTAGGAATCAGGCATCTCGCGCGCGAGGCGCTCGGCGACGTCGCGGTAGTACTCCGGGTGGCCCTTGCTGACATCCGAGCGTGTCATGACGACGTCCGCCCCCATGGCCCGCAGGTGAAAGATCTTCTCCTGGCTCATCTTGTCGGGGATGCAGAGCAGCAGCCGGTAGCCCTTCTGCGCGGCGACCAGGGCGAGTCCGAGCCCGGTATTGCCCGCGGTGGCCTCGATCAGTGTGCCGCCTTTCCCGAGGTGGCCACTGCGCTCGGCTGCCTCGATCAGGTACAGACCGATCCGGTCCTTGATCGAGCCGCCGGGATTCTGATTCTCGAGCTTCAGGAACAGCTCGCACGGGCCGGTGTCGATGCGCCGCACGGCCATGAGCGGCGTGTTGCCGATCATTTCCAGCACGTTGCCGTAGCTCGCAACAGGCATCGCGGTCCTCGGGGAAGCTCGCGCGCGATTGTACGCCAGGGGCACCCCGTGAAAGCGCGCGCCCGATGAGCGCGGCGTCGGGGGCTCAGCTCGCGCCGATGATGAGCCCGGCAGTGATCCAGCCCCGCAGCAGAGTGGCCGCCTGCGCCGGCGCCTCGGCATCGCCGAGCTCTTCGCACAGCAGCGCGCACAGCTCGCCGAACGGCCAGCCGCTGCGTGCGGCGTCGAGGACGCTGGACTCGGTCTTCGGCAGCGAGCGGAAGTAGCTGGTCAGGTTCTCGCGCCACAGCAGCCACTCGATGGGGGTGGCGGCGAGCGTCAGATCCGGCCGCTCGCGATCTTCGCTGAGTGCCTGCCACAGTTGCGGCACGTTCCACCACAAGGTGAGGCGCTGCACGCTCGGGTGCCAGCGGAAGCGCAGCTGCGCCCAGTGCGCCGGCGCGATCCGAGCGAGGGCCTCGGCGCCGAGGGGGGCCGCATCCGCCGCATCGAACACGGAGGTCATCGACCACTCCCACTGCGCGAGCTCCGCGAGCACCGGCGCCGCCGCGTAGTCCTCGCGGTTGGCGAGGAACTTCGCGAGCCCATCGCCGTAGTAGCGGATGGAGAAGAATGGCGAGTCATGTGCGGCGATGTATTCCGCCGCGAGGGCGCTGAAGTCCGACTCCCCCAGCAGCTTCGCGAGCACCGGATAGTTGCTCGCGAGTGCCTCGCTGAGGCGGCTGTGGTAGGCCCCGGCATAGATCCCAAGGCGGATCGCGGCGGGCACGCGCGCCGTTCCGAGGACCCGCGCCGCCACCGCGGCGTCGCCATGCAGCAGGTAGTCCTGGAACTCGCGCTGTACTTCGCTCAGCGCGCTCACGGAGCGCCTCCTGCAGCACGCCTGCCACGGCCGCGCGACAGGCGCTGGCGGTGGCTCGCCCCGCGCGGGCGCGCGCCGCGGCCGCCCGTACCGTCTGCGGGCGCAGGCCTCGCCTCCGCGAGCGTGCGCTCGCACAGTGCGCGCGCCTGCCCGAGCTCCGCGCACAGCTCCTCGAGAGCTGGTATGTGATCGTCACGCTCGATCATCGTCGAGACCGGGCCGAAGCGCCGCACGGCCGCCGCATACAGCTGCCACACGGGGTCCGGCACCGGTTGATCATGGGTGTCCACCAGGTAGTCGCCGTGATTCTCGTGACCGGCCAGGTGGATCTGCTGCACGCGCGCGGCCGGGATGGCATTCAGGTATTCGTGCGGGTCGAACTCGTGATTCACCGCGCTCACGTAGATGTTGTTGACGTCGAGCAGGATCAGGCAATCGGCGCGCGCCGCGATCTCGCTGAGAAACTCCCACTCGCTGAGGCGGGAGTCGCGGAATTCCACGTAGCTCGAAACGTTCTCGAGCAGAATGCGCCGGCCGAGGAAGTCCTGCACGGTGCGTACGCGCTCGACGACCGTTGCCAGCGCTTCCTCGGTGTACGGCAGCGGCAGGAGGTCGTGGGTGTTACGCCCCGCGACCCCCGTCCAGCACAGGTGATCCGAGATCCACGCCGGCTCGATGCGTTGCGCGAGCGCCTTCAGCTCGCTCAGGTACTCGCGGTTGAGCGGTGCGCTGCTGCCGATCGAGAGCGACACGCCGTGCAGCGCGAGCGGATAGCGCTCGCGGATCCGCGTGAGGTAGTGCAGCGGCCGGCCTCCCGGCACGAGGTAGTTCTCGGTCAGCGCCTCGAACCAGTCGACCGCCGGGCGCGTGGCGAGAATTGCCTCGTAGTGCGGGACACGCAGGCCGAGGCCGAAGCCGAGTGAGGAAAAAGTCGGCATGACGGACGAGACGGGCCGGGTGCACGAGACACCCGGCCCGACAATCTTCAACCGCCAGCCTTCGCTTTCGCTTTCGCGGCGTCGCACTGGGCCTGAGTCATCTCCGTCCAACCCTTGCCTTTGCAGGAGTTCTGACCCTTGCAGGCATTGTTGGCGCTCTTGCAGGCCGAGTGCCCCTTGCACGAATTGACGCCTTCACACTTCACTTTTCCTTCTTCGGCGCTGGCCGTGCTCACGGCCACCGTCGAGAACATGACCGCGGCGGCCGCGGCCAGGGCAACACTGGACAGTACTCTGGAGCTCATTCGGCATTCTCCTTGGTTTAGGACGTTCCGGCGCCGCCGATTGTAACGCCGCGCGATGAAACCCCCGCGTGTCGTTCGGGTACGACAACGGCGCTTCGTACGCCGGGATGGCGACACCTCGTACAGGAGACCGGGAGAGTCACAACTGGATTGCAGGAAAGATTGGGAATGTCCTCCGGCGCCCCCAGATAAGTGAATCCGCGAGGAGCGCCCGACGCACAGCGCTTCATGGATCCTTTACAATGGAGAAGCGCGCGCCTTCAGCTTGCGTGGTGCGCCTCCCCAACCACTGTCCGCGTTCAACCACTGCCCACGGTGACCGAATGACTGACGCCCCCCGTGACGCCATCCGCGTGCGTGGCGCGCGCCAGAACAATCTCAAGAACCTCGATCTCGATATCCCGCTCAACGAGCTGATCGTCGTTACCGGGGTCTCGGGGTCGGGGAAGTCCTCGCTCGTCTTCGACACGCTGTATGCGGAAGGCCAGCGGCGCTACGTCGAGACGTTCTCTCCGTACGCTCGCCAGTTCCTCGATCGCATGGACAAGCCACAGGTCGAGTCGATCGCCGGGATTCCGCCGGCGATCGCCATCGATCAGACGAACCCCGTGCGCACCTCGCGCTCGACCGTCGGCACCATGACCGAGCTCAACGACCATCTGAAACTGCTGTTCGCGCGCGCCGCCGAGCTTTTTTGCCGCAACTGCGGCCGCCCGGTGCGGCGCGACACCGCCGAAAGCATCTATCAGGATGTGTGCGAGCGGGCCCGGGCTGCCGGAGAGCCCCGGCTGCTGATCAGTTTCCCGGTGCCGGTGCCGGCCAACTTCTCGGTCGAGGAGGTGCGCGGGCTGCTCGAGCGGCAGGGATACACGCGCTTTCTGGACCCGTCCGCAGCGGCCAGCGCGGGCTCCGCGCGGCAGGCTGAGGCGCCGGTGCGCCGTGCGGGCCGGCGCGGCCGGCGACGGGCCTCGCCGCCTGCGGTCCTGGAAGTGGTGCAGGATCGTTTGCGTGCCGGCAGCGCCGAGCGGGCCCGTGTGATCGAATCGCTCGAAGCCGCACTGCGCGTCGGACGCGGCCGCATCAACGTGCACGTGGTGGAGGATGCCGATCCGCCGCGGCAACTCGAGAGCTGGCGTTATTCCGCTGAACTCCACTGCGCGGACTGCGATCTGGCTTACCAGGCGCCCTCGCCCACCGCGTTCTCCTTCAATTCGCCGCTCGGAGCGTGCGAGACCTGCCGCGGCTTCGGCCGCACCATCGGCATCGACTATGGACTCGTCGTCCCCGATGAGACACGCACGCTGCGCGGTGGGGCCATCAAGCCCTGGCAGACCAAGTCCTATGCGGAATGCCAGCAGGACATGGAGAAGTTCGCGAAGCTCCGTAGCATCCCTCTCGATACTCCGTGGCGTGAGCTCTCGCCGGAAGCGCGGCGCTGGGTGATCGAGGGCGAAGGCGCCTGGTCGCGCAAGGTGTGGTACGGCGCCAAGCGATTCTTTGCCTGGCTCGAGACGCGCGCCTACAAGATGCACGTTCGGGTGCTGCTGTCGCGCTATCGTGCCTACACACCCTGCAGCGCCTGCGAGGGGGCGCGTCTCAAGACCACGAGCCTGCTGTGGCGGATCGGCAGCGGCGAGCTCGCCGCTGCGACCCTCGGCGGCTCGCCGCGCTTCCGGCCGCAGGGCGTGGAGTGGAGTGCAGAGACGCTGGCGGCACTGCCCGGACTCGCGATCCACGACCTGATGCTGCTGCCGCTCGCGCGCGGTCACGAGTTCTTCGAGCGGCTCGCGCTGCCGCAACCCTTCGATGAGGCGACGGAGCTGCTGGTTGCGGAGATCCGCGCCCGCTTTCGCTACCTGGTCGATGTGGGACTCGGCTATCTCACTCTCGACCGCCAGTCGCGCACGCTCTCCGGCGGTGAAGTGCAGCGCATCAACCTCACGACTGCGCTCGGCACCTCGCTCGTCAATACGCTCTTTGTGCTGGATGAGCCCTCGATCGGACTTCATCCACGCGACATGCAGCGGGTCATCGCCGTCATGAAGCGTCTGCGCGACGCCGGCAACTCGCTGGTAGTGGTCGAGCACGACCCGCAGATCATGCTCGAGGCCGACCGGATTCTCGATCTGGGCCCGGGCGCGGGCGAGAACGGCGGCGAGATCGTTTTCTTCGGGAGCCCGGCGCAGATCCGCGCGAGCGCCTCGCTCACCGGGCAGTATCTCGATGGCCGCAAGAGCGTCGCACCGCGCGGCGAGTCTGCGGCCCACTCGGCAGCCGCGCGCACCGCGCCGGCCGCTGCCGGAGGCGTGGTCGCGGAAGCGCGCTCGAACCGCTGGCTGGAGCTGCGGGGAGCGGCGGAGCACAACCTCAAGAACCTCGATGTGCGCATTCCGCTCAAGCGCCTGGTGTGCGTCACGGGGGTGTCCGGCTCCGGCAAGTCGACGCTCGTCGAGGACGTACTGTATCCGGCCCTGCTCAAGTACCGCGGCCGGCCGACCGAGGCTCCGGGGCGCTTCGCGGGTCTTGCGGGCGCTGAGCTCATCGACGACGTCGTGATGGTCGATCAGAACCCCATCGGCCGTACCACCCGTTCGAACCCCGCGAGCTACGTGGGCGCGTTCGATGCCATCCGCGCGCTCTACGCGGCAGAGCCTGCCGCGCAGGAACGCAAGTACAGCAGCGGTACCTTCAGCTTCAACTCCGGCAACGGCCGCTGTCCCGCCTGCAGCGGCAACGGCTTCGAGCACGTTGAAATGCAGTTCCTCTCGGATGTGTACCTGCGTTGTCCCGAGTGCAACGGCCGCCGCTACCGCGCGGAGGTGCTCGACATCCGCCGCGAGGGTGCCAATGGCCGCCGCCTGAGCATCGCCGATGTGCTCGAGCTCACCGTAACCGAGGCGCGCGCCTTCTTCGCCGATGCCCCGGAGGTCGCCGCGCGGCTCGCGCCGCTCATCGACGTAGGGCTCGATTACCTCAAGCTCGGGCAGCCCGTGCCGACACTCTCCGGCGGCGAAGCGCAGCGCCTGAAGCTCGCCGGGCACCTGGCGGATGCTTCCTCGGTGGTCTCGAGCACCACGCACCGCGGCAAGCTCTTCCTGTTCGATGAACCGACGACCGGGCTGCATTTCGAGGACGTCGCCAAGCTGCTGAGGTCCTTCCGCAAGCTGCTGGTGGCAGGCCACTCGCTGCTCGTGATCGAGCACAACCTCGATGTGATCCGCGCCGCCGACTGGATCATCGATCTCGGTCCCGAGGGCGGCGAGCGGGGCGGGGAGATCGTCTGCGCCGGGACTCCTGCGCAGGTACGCGCCGAGTCCCGTTCCTTCACGGGGCAGGCGCTGCTCGCGTACGAGCGGGCGCTCGAGGCAGCGGCCACGAGCGGGGCCGCGGTGGTCACGCCGGCGGCGATGCCCACCGCCGACATCAGCCGCGTCGAGGAGGCGCGGCCGCGCTATGGCAACGGCCGCGACGCCGGCGCGGTCGTGATCCACAAGGCGCGCGAGCACAACCTCAAGAACATCGACGTCGAGATCCCGCGCGACCGTTTCACCGTCATCACCGGCGTCTCGGGCTCGGGCAAGTCGACGCTCGCCTTCGACATTCTCTTCAGCGAAGGGCAGCGCCGTTACCTCGAGTCGCTGAACGCCTACGCGCGGCAGTTCGTGCAGCCGGCGGCGCGCCCGGACGTGGACGCGATCTTCGGCATCCCGCCGACCGTGGCCATCGAGCAACGCACCAGCCGCGGCGGGCGCAAGAGCACCGTTGCGACGCTCACCGAGATCTACCATTTCCTGCGCCTGCTGTACGTGAAGCTCGGTACGCAGTACTGCCCGGAGTGCGCTGTCGCCATCGAGCCGCAGACGGCGGCATCGATCGCCGCGCGGCTGCTGCGCGATTACCGCGGCCGGCGCATCGCGCTGCTCGCGCCGCTCATCGTGGCGCGCAAGGGCTATTACACCGATCTCGCCCGCTGGGCCGCGAAGAAGGGATTTCGCACGCTGCGTGTCGATGGCGAGATGGTGCCGACGACGCCGTGGCCGCGGCTGTCGCGCTTCCGCGAGCACACGATCGAGCTGCCGGTGGCCGAGGTCGATGTGAGCGTCCGCAGCGAGGCGGCGCTGCGCGCGGGGCTCGCGCGCGCACTCGATTTCGGCAAGGGGCTGGTGCACGTGCTCGCGCGCGGCAGCGAGCGCGTGACGGTGCTCTCCACGCGCCGGGCCTGTCCCTCCTGCGGTCAGAGCTTCGCCGAGCTCGACCCGAGGTTGTTCTCGTTCAATTCACGGCACGGGTGGTGCGAGAGCTGCTACGGCACGGGCGTAGAGATGCCCGGATTCGACGAGCAGCAAAGCGGCGAGGAGCGGTGGTGGAACGAATGGTACGCCCACACGCCCGAGCCCTGCGGCAGCTGTGCCGGACAGCGACTCAACCGCACGGCGCTCGGCGTGCGCTTCCGCGAGCGCTCGATCGCAGCGCTCGCTTCCGATTCGGTCGCGCAGAGTGCGCGGTTCTTCGCGCGGCTGCGTCTCGGGCCGCGCGAACGGCAGATCGCCCGCGACCTGCTGGCGGAGCTTCGCGCGCGGCTGCAATTCCTCGAGCGCGTCGGCCTCGGGTACCTGCAGCTCGACCGCGCGGCGCCGACGCTGTCGGGGGGCGAGGCGCAGCGCATCCGTCTCGCCGCGCAGCTCGGCTCCAACCTCCAGGGCGTCTGCTACGTGCTCGATGAGCCTAGCATCGGGCTGCACCCGCGCGACAACGCCATCCTGCTCGAGTCGCTGAGCGAGCTCACCGGGCAGCGCAACACGCTCGTCGTGGTGGAGCATGACGAGGAAACCATCCGCCGCGCCGATCACGTGCTCGATCTCGGTCCGGAGGCGGGTGTGCGCGGCGGCGAGCTCGTCGCTGCCGGGACGGTGGAGGAGCTGACCGCGAATCCGCGCTCGGCCACCGGGCGCTTCCTGCGCGAGCCGCTGCTGCATCCGGCCCGGCCGCATCGCGAAGTGAATGCCGCCACGCCGCGCCTGACCCTCGGGGGCATCACGCTGCACAACATCAGGGGCCGCGATGTGCAGATCCCGCTCGGGCGGCTGGTGGTGATCACCGGGGTGTCCGGCTCGGGCAAGTCCACTCTGGCGCGCGATGTGCTGTACGCCAATCTACGGCGGCGTCTCGCCGCCAATCTACCCGCCGCCGGCAGACGCCGGCGCCGCACCAACGGCGCGCTGATCGGCTGCCAGGAGCTTGCCGGGCTCGAGCAGCTCGATCGGGTGCTCGAGGTCGATCAGACGCCGATCGGCAAGACACCGCGCTCGTGTCCCGCGACCTACATCGGCTTCTGGGACGAGATTCGCCGCGTCTACGCGGGTACCACCGAGGCGCGCATGCGCGGCTACAGCGCCAGCCGCTTCTCCTTCAACACCGCGGGCGGACGCTGCGAGGCGTGTGCGGGCCAGGGCGTACGCACCATAGAGATGAGTTTCCTGCCGGACGTCAAGGTGCTGTGCGATGTGTGCGGTGGCCGGCGCTTCAACCCCGAGACGCTCGCGGCGCGCTGGCGCGAGGCCAGCATCGGCGATGTGCTCGCCATGGACGTGGACGACGCGGCGGGCCTCTTCGCCGCACACGCGCGTGTGCATCATGCGCTGAGGCTGCTGCAGGATGTCGGGCTCGGCTACCTGACGCTCGGGCAGCCGAGTCCCACCCTCTCCGGCGGCGAGGCGCAGCGCATCAAACTGGTGGCGGAGCTCGCCAAGGTGCGCGATGAGGCGGTACGCGGTCAGCGCACACGGCGCACGCTGTACGTGCTCGATGAGCCGACCGTGGGCCTGCACATGGCGGATGTCGAGAAGCTGATCCAGGTGCTCCACCGGCTCGTCGCGGCGGGCAACACCGTGGTCGTGGTCGAGCACAACCTTGATGTGATGGCGGAGGCGGACTGGATCCTCGACATGGGGCCGGAGGCAGGTGATGCCGGCGGCCGCATCGTCGCGCAGGGGTCCCCGGCACAGATCGCACGCCGGCGCCAGCACTCGCACACCGGGCGGGTGCTCGATGAGTTCCTGCGTCAGCGCACCCGCGCCGAGGCCCCGGCGGAGGCACGGCGCGCCTGAGCGGCACCCGGCGGGCGCGCCTGGAGTAACCTTCGCGCATGGCCCATGACCTCAGCTGCTGGAAGTGCGGTGCCTCGCTCGCGGAGCTCACCCTGCCGCTGCGCCGTCTCGATGAGTGTCCGCGGTGTCACGCGGAGCTGCACGTATGCCGTATGTGCGTCGACTACGATACCCGCGTCGCCAAGCACTGCCGCGAGCCCACCGCGGAGGAAGTGAGCGATAAGACACGGGCCAACTTCTGCGATCACTTCAAGCCGCGCTCGGGTGCCTACACGCCACCCAACACCGCGGAAGTCGACCGCGTGCGCGCCGAGCTCGAGAAACTCTTCGGCAAACGCTGACGCACGCCACGGGCCAGCGCCCATGCCGGCGCTAGGACTTTTTCATCCTCTCGCTGAGGCGCTCGAGGAGCTTCGAGAACGGGGAGTTCTTCTGCACTTCCACGCGCAGGTGCCGCACGCCGGTGTCGTTGAGGGTTTCGCCGCGGCCAGCGTCGATGCTCAGCTGGCTGGCGCCGAGAATCTCCAGCGTCTCCTCGAGCGTCTGCGGGCCGCGGGTGTCGCGCGCGACCACCCGGGTGCGCGGGCGTGCCTTAGGGGCCTGCGCTTCGGGCTGCGCTGCGGTGCGCCCCACCGCCACCTTCGGTGCGGGCTTCGCGGCGCCCGGGACGCGCAGCGGCGCGGCGGGCTTTGGCGCGGGAGTCGGTAGCTTCGGCGGCTCGTCGTCGATCAGCTTGAATTCGTCCATGGGATCGGAGCGCGTGGCCACGGGCCCGGCGAGCGCCGCCGCCGCGTCCTGGTCGGTCGCGCGCGACTTCTCCTGCGGGCTGACCGGGACGACGGCAACCGAGGAGAACTCCGAACGCACGTAGTACGCCACCTGCTTCGCCGAGATCGCATCGGTGAAGAAGCCGAGGCGCAGCCCATACCACTTGCGGCCGTCGCGACTCCCCTCGACCGTGTACAGGGTGTAGGCACTGAAGATCGCGAGCGGCGGCACCTTGTCGAGCTCGACGGGCTGCACCGACCACTGCAGCTGCACGGCAAAGGCGACCGCGCTGTTGCCGACGATCGCCTCCTTGAGCGCCTGGCG
>Ga0307471_100000379_pt1 | contig 22605 bp, 19 predicted proteins | sample atmos_gasesAM3C__2_FD_204566 | JGI IMG/M metagenome (GOLD analysis project Ga0307471, IMG submission 204566) | Hardwood forest soil microbial communities from Morgan-Monroe State Forest, Indiana, United States - atmos_gasesAM3C_515 | ecosystem: Environmental > Terrestrial > Soil > Temperate...
TGTATGCACGGTAAGCGTTTTTGGACCGCATGCCGCACATCGTGACGACCCGTTCAGGAAAACTTCAGTAGGTGGTTTCGAGTGTACCCTCGTAAGATTTGTAGGTCATGGTGTAGCTTCCCGGCAGGAGGAAGTTGTGAACTACGCGGCTCTCTTTCGATCTGCCTTAGTGGCACTGCTTAGAAACAAGATGAGAAGTGTTTTGACGGTCCTGGGGATCACCATCGGGATTGCGGCAGTAATCTGCGTGGTAGCCATCGGCAAAGCGGGTCAAGCGCGCGTCGAACAACAACTCAACAATCTCGGGGACAATTTCGTATGGATTGAAGCGGGAGGCCGGGCAGTGAACGGCGTGCGCACAGGCACGCACGATACAAAAACGCTGGTTATGGCCGATGCCATTGCGATCAAGAACCAGATTTCGCTGATTAAGAGCGTATCCCCGAATGTAGACGATCCGGTTCAGGTGGTCTACGGCAATCAGAATTGGCACACGTCGTACCGCGGGGTTTCGCCGGAATACTTCGAGATAAAGCGCTGGTACGTGGATCAGGGTGCTATCTTCTCGCAGGATGACGTGGACCGTGCGGCGGATGTTTGCACGATTGGGCGCACGGTTCGCGATCAGCTTTTTGGCGTGGAAGATCCGATCGGTAAAGTGATCCGCGTCAATAATCTGCCGTGCAAAGTTGTGGCCACCCTTCATCCCAAAGGGCTGTCCCTTGACGGAAGAGACCAAGACGACACCATCATCCTTCCCTACACCATGGCGCAGAAGAAAATAAAGGGGATCACTTGGCTTGACGACATTTTGTGCTCCGCGGTGTCGCAGGACGCAGTCAAGATTGCGGGGCAGGAAGCAACGGCGTTGCTGCGCGACCGGCATCGCTTGCGTCCTGAGCAAGAGGATGATTTCAATATTCGCAATCCCGAGGACATCATTCAAGCGCAACTCGATGCGAGCAAGACTCTGACCATACTCCTGATGGCCATTGCCTCGGTCTCGTTGATTGTCGGAGGAATCGGCATCATGAACGTGATGCTTGTTTCCGTGACGGAGCGTACGCGTGAGATCGGAGTGCGAGTAGCAGTTGGCGCGACAGAAGAAGCCATCCAACTTCAGTTTCTCGCGGAATCCATCGTGCTTAGTTTGGTTGGCGGCGCCGCCGGGGTGCTGTTCGGGATTTTGGGGTCGTATTTGGTAGGCCAAACGCTCCATTGGCCCATCGAGATGTCTGCCGAAGCTATCTTAGTAGCGGCGACGTTTTCAGTCGCTGTCGGCGTGTTTTTTGGCTACTACCCGGCGCGGAAGGCTTCTCTGCTTGACCCTATTGAGGCGCTACGGTACGAGTGAAGCATCGTCGAATTTTGATTCCAGGGACGGTAAATGAAGATAAAAGGCCGGTGGCTGATCTTGGCGGGCGTTGTTGTCGTTGCTGGGCTAATCGTCGCATTCGGATTGAACCGCAACACGCAAGCGCAGCATTTCACGGCCAAGGTGGAACGAGGCCAAATCGACGATGTCGTCGAGGCCACAGGCACCATAAATGCGGTCATCACGGTCCAGGTTGGTTCGCAGGTTTCGGGGACTATCGCCAAACTGAATGCTGATTTCAATTCACGAGTTCACAAGGGTGACGTGGTCGCGCTTATAGACCCGGCTTTGTTCAAAGGGACCCTTCTACAGGCCACTGCGGATTTGGAGAACGCGAAGGCTAACCTTGTGGCGGCGCGAGCAAACCTGGAAAAAGCGAGGGCCGGATTGGTGCAGACCAAGTCCGACTATGACCGCACTGTGGGACTATTCAACGGCGGCATCTTGAGCCAGCAGCAATTGGACCTTGCCAAAGCGAACTATGATTCGGCAAACGCGGGGGTGAATGCCGCCGGCGCCAATGTTACGCAAGCCGCAGCACAGGTCAGTCAAAAGGAAGCAGCGGTGACAGTGGCCCAAACGAATCTGGATTATACGGTAATCCGTTCTCCAATCGACGGAACCGTCGTGGCGCGCAATGTGGATGTCGGGCAGACCGTGGCGGCGTCGTTGCAGGCACCAACGATTTTTACGATCGCTCAGGACCTCAAGAAAATGTGGGTTTATGCCAAAACGGACGAATCGGATGTCGGCAACATCAAAATCGGAAAGCCCGTGACCTTCAAGGTCGATGCCTTCCCGAAGGACACCTTTCGCGGGGTCGTCGGGCAAGTGCGGATGAACGCAACGACTGTGCAAAGCGTGGTCACCTATGACACCATCATCGAATTCGCAAACCCGGAGTTGAAGCTCTTCCCGGGGATGACGGCATACGTCACCATTCCTGTGGCTACGGTGCAGAATGCCATGAAGCTGCCGAACACCGCCCTGCGGTATAAACCTCCCATGGCCGCTGAAGCGATTCTGGCAATCTACAGAAAATACGGAATCGAGGGAAGCGGAGAAAGACAGACCGCGGATGACCCCGTCACTACTGGCGGTGCGGCACAAGCAGGACCTGCACCACAGAATCCGCTCGGAGGACCCAAGACGGATACCGCCGTGGTGTGGAAGCTCCATCCGGACAGCACCATGGAGCCGGTGAAGGTTTCTCTCGGAGTCACGGATCACGCGTATACCGAGGTAACTTCGGTTCTTAGGGGGCAACTGAAGGAAGGGGACGAGGTCGTTATTCGATCCGTAGTCTCAAAACCTCAGGCCCTGGGCGGACTACGGCGGTAAAGGTCAGCGACTTGAAGCGACTCCATGGAATCCATTCCGGCTTTTAACCAAATCCAATCGACGCCAAGCGGTGCGGCGGCGAGCGCGGTCTTATGCGTTGAAGAGTTGCACAAATACTACGAATTGGGGGAAACGCGTGTGCACGCGCTCCGCGGCGTCAACCTCGAAATTCAGCACGGCGAATTCGTGGCCATTATGGGTGCCAGCGGCAGCGGCAAGTCGACTTTCATGAACATCCTTGGGTGTCTCGACCGCGCCAGCGCGGGACGCTACCTGCTCGAGGGAATCGACGTCTCCCAGTATGACAAGAAGGCCCTGGCGCTGATTCGAAACCAGAAGATCGGATTTGTTTTCCAGGGATTCAATTTGCTGGCGCGGACCACAGCTCTTGAAAATACGGAACTGCCGACGCTCTACGCGAAAATCGACAAAGCGGAGCGCGAAAAGCGTGCCTCCGTGGCCCTGGCGTTGGTGGGTCTGGCCGAACGCGCACAGCACTATCCGTCCCAGATGTCCGGAGGACAGCAACAGCGCGTGGCCATTGCCAGAGCCCTGGTCAACCGTCCTGCGATCTTGCTGGCCGACGAGCCCACCGGCAATCTCGACAGTCGAACCTCGGTCGAGATCATGCAGATCCTTCAGGACTTGAACGACAAGGGATTAACGACCGTTTTGGTGACCCACGAACACGACATCGCACAATTCGCCAGACGCGTGCTGATTTTTCGTGACGGTAAAATTCGTAAGGATGATCCGGTACTCAATCGGCCGAGGGCGGCTGAAGCGCTGAAGGCTATGCCAACACTCGAAGACTAGGCGGAGTTAGCTTGCCCGAGTCCGCCTAGCAGCACTAGTTGGAAGGGAACACCAAATCTCGCGTTTCCATTCCTTCGCTCCGTAACGGACGACTACACTAGCTCCGCTTTTAGAGGCCGAGAGGAGTTGCTCTTTGGCATGTTAGAGATGTAACATCGACTAGCAATGACCATATCCCATTTAACCAATACCACGTGGCTGCTTTTGACGTTTACGCTGCCTACGAAGCGGGCCAGCCAGCGAGTGGAGGTCTGGCGAAAGCTTCAACGCTACGGAACCGTGCCGCTTGGTAATTCCGGGTACCTCCTGCCAGACAATCCCATGAATGAGGAACGGTTTCAGTGGCTCGCCACAGCCATTCGCAAATATGAGGGTGACGCCTCCATCGTTCATGTGCGATCCATCGACAATATCTCGACTCCCCAATTGATTGGGCGTTTTGCGGAAGCACGCAGCCGCGAATATCAGGAATTGCTTCGAGAACTGCAAAAACTTTCTGCCATTCCAACGCAGAGGCGATCATCGGGCCGGATCAATCGCCTAAGAGCCCGCTTCCGCGAAATTGCGGAGACCGATTTCTTCCATAGTCCCCTGCAAAAGAGGGTGGAGGAATTGTTAGCGGGAATCGATAGCCCTCCCGCGCCAGCCCAGAAAGTACCCAAAGCAAATGCCCGAGAGTACCGGGGCAGGGTGTGGGTCACGCGGCCGCGGCCGGGCATCGATCGATCTGCGTCGGCTTGGCTGATACGCCGGTTCATCGACAAGAAGGCTCGATTTACCTTTGCCCCGGAAGAACACGCTCCACGGCAGGCGGTGCCATTTGACATGTTTCATGGTGGCTTCGGTCATCGAGGAGAGGATTGCACGTTCGAGACGCTGCGTAAGTCATTTCGAATTCGTGACCGGAAGGTGGAAATGATCGGGCAGATTATTCATGACGCTGACCTCCTCGACGAGAAGTTCGGCCGTAAAGAGGGGTTTGTGATTGACGAGGTGCTGAATGGGTGGGCAAAACAAGGTCTTGGCGACAATGCGCTTCTCGAACGAGGGATCGACTTGATGGAAGGGCTTTATCACGCCATTCGCTGAGACCGAGTCCGGCGCGTGAGCAGGTTCATTCCTCGAAAGTGGGCCAAATGGATGACCAACTCAAGGGATTGGTTAGAGGAGGAGTCCGATGAAAAGCTTCCTAATGATCGGTGGGGTCTTAGGAATGTTGTCTCTGGCGAGCGCGACGCTCTTCGAGCTGAGGGGCAGGTCATTTTCTTCGCCATCCGCTGCGCCGCTGGAAACGCCTGCCCTAGCTCAATCGGCCGGAAAATCACTTACCTACAATTTTGACAGCGACAATGCCGGGGAGATGCCGGCCCGGTTTCAAAGCGCCCGCACAGGGCAAGGTTTCGAGGGAAAGTGGGTCGTCCTGGGAGATACGACCGCGCCTTCAAAGCCGAATGTGGTCGCACAAACCTCAGCGGACAAGACCGACTATCGTTTTCCACTTCTCATTGCGGATGAAGGCAGCTTCAAGGATTTGGAGCTGAGCGTGAAGTTTAAGGCGATCGCGGGTCAAGTGGACCGAGCAGCTGGACTAGTCTTCCGGCTGAAAGACGCGAACAACTATTACATCGTTCGTGCCAACGCGCTCGAAGACAACTACAGGCTGTACCACGTCATTAGCGGCAGCCGGAAGCAATTTGCCGGTGCAAATTTCAAGGTCACATCGGGGGAATGGCACGAGTTAAGAGTCGAATGCGTCGGCAACAAAATCATCTGCTACTACGACGGAAAGAAAAAGATCGAAGCAACTGACGATACGTTTAAGGACGCCGGGAAGATTGGTCTGTGGACGAAAGCGGACTCAATAACCTATTTCGATGATCTTCGAGTAGTTGCGAAATGACGGATTCCTGGAGCGTTCAGGATTACGTTCGAAGCCGGGCGCGTAACATCCCCGTCCCCGATTTGTTGCTTGTATCTAGCTTCCGTCACCAGAATTCCCGGCTCGAAAGACGATTTCACAAGGAGGAAATCCGATGAAGAAGTTTTTGTCTCTCAAATTGGGACTCGGCGTTCTCTTAGTGCTTTGCACAGGCCTCCCCGCTCGGGCACAGGAGATGCCGGGTGAGTATCAGGAAGTTCTCAAATCGCTGGACCGCAAGGGTGACTACAAGGCAGGCGTTCTCAAGGTGAATATTCCGCGCAACGACTTGAAAATCACCGTTCAGGGAGTATCCACGCCGACGCCCTTTGGTTTCGGCGGCTGGGTCGCGTTGACGAAGGGAACCGACGGTGCGGATGTAATGATGGGCGATCTCGTGCTTCTCCAGGAAGAAGTAAATCCAGTCATGTCCGCTCTGTTGGACAATGGGATCGACATCACCGCGCTTCACAATCATTTCTTTTGGGACGACCCGCACGTCTTCTACATGCATGTGCACGGTCATGGAAAAGCTGGGGACCTTGCCCACCGTGTAAAACCTGGCTTGGATTTGATCGGCCATGTCACGCCTGCGGCTGCCGCTCCTATGGGTTCCGGTGGCACACCTATTGACACAGCGAAACTAGGGAAGATCGTGGGACACGACGGCGAACAATCCGGCGCGGTTTACAAAATCACCGTGGGGCGAGACGACATCGCGATGAAGGATCACGGTGCTGTCATCAATGCCCGCATGGGGTTGAATACGTGGGCTGCATTCGTCGGGACGCAAGAGGATGCTGCGGTTGCAGGCGATGTAGCTATGCTCGAAAACGAAATCACCACGGTCCTGAAAGCGCTTCGCAAGAATGGTATAGACGTAGTCGCAATTCATCACCACATGACGGAAGAACGGCCCGTCGTGATCTTCCTGCATTACTGGGGCAGAGGCCCCGCAGAGAAACTCGCCACGGCATTCAAAGCTGCGCTCGATGAATTGGGCAAAGGCGGTCCTGCCCACGGAACGGGGCTCTAGGGTCCGCTTGCGCCCGGCCGAGCCATGAATACAAAAGCGATCTCAGTCGAAGGCGGAGAGACGCAGCCAACACTGCGCGAATTCCTGCTCTACTTTCTCCACATCGGCACTCTCGGCTTTGGCGGGCCCATTGCCTTGGCGGGCCATATGCAAAAGGACTTGGTTGAGGAGCGAAAGTGGGTATCCAGCCAGGATTACGTCGAGGGACTTGCATTTTCTCAGCTTTCCCCCGGACCGCTCGCTGCACAACTGGCGATGTATCTCGGTTGGGTCCGGGCCGGGACGCTTGGCGCGACACTCACGGGAGCCGCGTTTGTCCTGCCTTCTTTCTTAATGGTTCTAATGCTTGCAGCGCTGTACGTGCATTACGGCCGGTTGCTTTGGATTCAAGGTGTGTTCTACGGCATTGGAGCAGCGGTCATCGCGATTATCGCGAGGAGCGCCTACAAGTTGGTTCGCTCCACTCTCAAGAAAGACTTGCTGCTGTGGGTTCTCTTCACCGCACTTGCTGTTACCACGGCATGGAAGGAATCCGAAATCGTCGGGCTCTTCCTACTGTGCGGGTTCATCTCGATGTTCATCAAGGCACCTTTAGAACTTAGGTTTTCGAAACCAGCGACTCCTGCCTACGTTGGACTAGGGAAGCTGTTCACAGGCGCCCTCGGTCCGGCGACTGCGGCCACGGTTGGCGCTCTCTTTTTGTTTTTTCTGAAGGCAGGTGCTTTCGTCTTTGGGAGTGGTCTGGCGATTGTGCCGTTTCTCTACGGCGGTGTAGTAGGCAAATTCCATTGGCTGACGGAGAGGCAGTTCCTTGATGCAGTTGCAGTAGCGATGATAACGCCGGGGCCAGTCGTCATCACGGCTGGATTCATCGGATACCTGGTAGCGGGATTGGTTGGAGCCACGCTGGCAGCACTTGCTGTTTTCGTTCCCCCGTACCTGATCGTAATCGCGGGCGCTCCGTATTATCGACGTTTCGCGAAGAACCTTCAGGTGAAGGCATTCGTACAGGGAGTGACAGCGGCCGCCGTGGGCGCAATCGCTGGAGCAGCCTTCATCCTTGGCAGGCGTTCGTTGATCGATCTGCCCACAGTCTCCATCGCCGTCGTGACGTTCGGACTGCTCAGCTTGAAGAAGATCCCGGAGCCACTTTTGATTCTTGCAGCGGGGGTAGCGGGACGGCTGCTTTTTAGAGGATAGGGATTGAGAAATCGTTTGTTGAAATCATCGGAAGGTCTTCATGAAGAACAAACCTCTAGTCTGGATTGGATTTATTGCCCTAACCGGAGTGCTGGGGCTTGCGGCCAACGCGGACGGCCCGACACTAAAGAAAGTGACCGAGTTCGATCTGCCGGGACCAGCAGGCAAACGCTTCGACTATCTGGCCATCGACACAGACGACCATTATTTATTCTCGGCACATCTGGCGGCTGGGCAGACCTACGTCATTGCTCTACCCACGAACAAGGTGGTCGCGACGGTAACGAATACGCCGGGTGTCGAAGGCATCGAGTACGTCGCCGAATTGAAGAAGTTCTACACCTCGAATGCGGGAGACAATACCATCGGTGTGGTCGACCTGCGCCAAATGAAAGTCGTCAAGAAACTACACACTGAGAAAAAACCGGATGGCAGTACTTACGCAGCGCCTTTCCACAAACTTTATGTTTCGGACGAGCGCGGCAATGCCGAAGCAATCGTTGATGTGACCAAAGACGAAATCATCAAGACGCTTCGCTTCGATAGCGAGACAGGCATGCCGCAGTACGACCCGATTGCGCGCAAGGTGTACGTCAACCTGCAAGATCAAAACATTTTTGCGGTCATTGATCCTGCAACAGACGAAGTGATTGGCCGGTATCCGGTCGGACGATGTAAGGGAAATCACGGCATGACGCTGGACCCTGAGCATCACCGCGCTTTCCTTTCCTGCGAAGGGAACGACCTGATGACGGTCTTCGATCTCGACAAACAGGAACCCATCGCCTTTCTTCCGCTGGCGAAGGGGCCGGATGTCATCAAGTTCGACCCAGGTCTCGGCGGGATTTATGCCGCCTGCTACAGCGGGGCTATCTCCGTTTTTCATCAAGATGATCCGAACCATTACCGGAAGATCGAGGACTTCAAGGTGCCGCACGCGGTCCATACCCTCGCCGTGGATCCAGAGACGCATCGCGTGTACACCCCGGAACAGGAAGCGGATGGCAAACCTGTGGCGCGCATGGTGGTCTACGAGACAGTGGTCGAACCGTAAGCTACATTCGCATTTGGTGCTAACCCCTTGCGGGAGTTCTGCACCTGAGAAGCCGGAGGACGATATGAAGTGGATTACGCGTGAGCACGTCAAGGTGGACCGCGTGGCGTGCCCATGGCTTATCAAGAAGTTTGTGGATCCTGACGCCGAGTTTTACTTTGTGCCCGCGGAACGAGTCATTCCGGAGGCGAACAGATTACACGCAACACCCTTCGACGTACCGGGAGCGGAACTCGGGCACCACGACAAGGAATGCTCCTTCGAGGTGATTCTCAAACAGCACAGCCTCGCGGCGGACCCGGCGTTGCGCTTGCTCGGAAAGATCGTGAACGGCGCGGATACGGACAACACGCTATGGCAGCAACCAGAGGCTGCTGGACTGAATGCGATAGCCGAAGGTTATCGACACCTGGGCTTTCGCGACGACCACGAAATCAACGCGGCGGAGTGGATTGTCTATGATGCGTTGTATGCCTACTGCCAAGAGATGGTGAAGCGCGGTAAACCGAACGGAGCTTTTCAGAATTCAGCTTGAAGTCTTGGAAACCGGACCGAATGTTTCGGGGAGAAGAATTTCTGGAAGCTGCGACGCACAGACGACCTGCTGGCTGTTTGGGCATTGAGCGAAATGTCGCGGCCGCCTCCGGAGCCGTGTTTTTGGTTGGCTTGGGTGAGGAGCTCTGGAAAAAGTTTCTCCCGAAGTATCTCGAATCCCTCGGCGCGAGCGTTGCTGTCGTCGGACTCTTTGGCACCGCGGAGGATTTCCTCGACGCGCTCTATCAGTACCCTGGCGGCTGGCTGGCCGACCATGGGGGACGCCGCCGGGCCTTTTTGACATTCCTAATGGCTGCGTTCGCGGGCTATCTTGTCTACCTCGTCAGTCCCTCCTGGCCATTCCTCTTCCTGGGATTGGCATTGACGATGGCATGGCAGTCCATGGCCTCTCCCGCCATCTTCGCAACGATTGGGGACATGCTTCCCAAGGAGCGGCGTGCGATGGGATTCACGGTTCAATCGATCCTCAAGCGAATCCCTATGGTGGTATCACCCCTCCTCGGCGGCGCCCTGATTGGCGCACACGGCCTCCAATCCGGCATTCGAACAGGCTTGTTGATCACGATGGCGATTGTGGGGATGACAATTCCCGTGCTCTGGACCATTAGCGTGCCCCTCGCTTCCAGGGACTCGGTGAAGTTGCGGGGCGTCTGGAATTCGTTTCACGCGACGCTCAAAGGACTGCTCCTTTCCGATATCGCCATTCGCACCTGTGAAGGCTTGGCCGATATCCTTGTCGTTCTCTATGTCACGAATATTACCGGGGTGACGATTCCCAAGTACGGAATCCTGGTGGCCGTGCAACTCGCAACGGCAATTCTCGTCTATGCCCCCTCCGCAAAGATGGCTGACCGCCTGGGGCGCAAGCCTTTTGTGCTCGCCACGTTCTTGTGCTTTGCATTCTTTCCGGTCTCGATCGTCCTGGCGCGTGATTTTCGATGGTTGATAGGTGCATTCATCGTTGGAGGCTTACGGGAAATCGGTGAGCCCTCCCGCAAAGCCATGATTGTTGATCTTGCGCAGCACCATCTCCGGGCGCGTACAGTGGGTCTCTACTACCTCGTGCGAAGCCTGTCGATTACTCCGGCTTCAGCGATCGGAGGTCTGCTGTGGAGGTTTCGCCCGCAGACCCCATTCATGGTGGCCGGAATCATCGGAATTGCGGGCACGTTTCTTTTTGCCGCAACCGTGAAAGAGCAGCATGCTGGTTGATGAGAGACCGACGAATACGACGACAGGAACAGCATTTCGCTCTCGCTAGCGGAAGTCTTTTAATCTTCGTTTTGGCAGACCAACAAACGCTCTCGAAGCCCTCGAAGTTGAAACGCGAACTCTTCAGTGAAGCGGCTGCCATCGCAAAGTGGGCCATCGTGAACTCCCTCTGGGCCAAGCTCAACCCGAACCCGCCTGTTTTTCTCTATTAGCTCTTTTAAGTATTTCGCTTCCCACATTTCAGCTGGCGCATTGTAAATCGGACTACCCAGTTTGGCCGTCTCGGCCACAGTGACAAGCATGCGTGCTACATCCTCCACATGCACTAGCGGCAGAACTGCCTCGGGGGCAAACGGAATCTGGATGTAGTCACGCTCCCTAGACAGCTCGAAAATCTGCGAGCGCCAGGGAGAGGCAGTCTTCTTGATCCCTGGTCCAACAACCCGAGAGATGCGTAAGGACACAAACTCGATCGCGCTGCCCGCAAGTGTTTCTCCAACCAACTCGACGACACGCTTTGACGCTCCGTAAGGCTCGTCGGGCGCCGCAGGATCAAGTTCGCTCAACGGGCGGGGTGTGAAAGACGATCCATAAACACTCCTTGAACTTGCGAAGACAAAGCGTTTGACTTGCGCATTCACAGCTTGACGCAGTAATTCGAAGGAGCCCATTAGATTGAGGTCCACTCCCGCGAAGGGCTTCGAGTGGAATGCAGTGGGCAAGATGCCTGCGAGATGAATCACGGCCCGCACTGGATGTGATTGGAATAGCCGCCTCACGTGGTCCTTCCGCGTGAGGTCACACTCGATGATATTTGTTGCCCTTCCTGGATCCACATCCACAGGCAGGAACTTGGATTCGGCATTTCTCAAGAGGCGGCACACTTCATGACCGATATGCCCGCCGGCACCCGTCACAATCACAAAGCCATGGTCCCGAAGAGATGCCATTTCGTCATTTTCTGACAGGACCGAGCGACATTCAACGACGCGCGATAGGCCACAATAGAGTCTGTCGCATCAAGCTCGCGAACGACCAAGAACTTGGACTGGACTATTCGGAGCGGGGCGGTCCGATGGTGCTTTGAAGTTTTTGGAACTCCTGCATCTCATGCTGCGACTGTTCGGCCTTCCCTTGCTTCTTATACAAGCCGGCAAGGGCAAAATGCGCTTGAGCAGCAAGCGAAGTTTTCATTTCGAGTTCGACCACCTTGGCCCAGGCTTTCTCAGCGACGACAGTGTCTCCATCCAGGGAAGCAGCCTTCCCCAGCGCGTAAAGCGTCTCAGGCATATCTGGTTTCAGGTGATCCGCGCGTTCGAGCTGCACGTGAGCCTCGTGCGGCTTGCCCTGTTGAAGTAAAGCGGAACCGAGCCGATAAGCAGCTTCGGCACTGCCCGGCTGCAGCTTGGTTTCAGCGCGAAACTCCTCTTCGGCTTTAGGCCATTGTGCGGAATTTGCGTAGACCTGTCCGAGTTCCAAATGAAGGTTTGGGAGGTCCGGCCGCACTCGCAAAGCCTCTTTATACTCCTTTTCCGCTTGAGGCATTTGGCGAAGGACAAAGTAGTTCTCGGCCAGCGCCTGGTGGGCGCGCGCCGAATCAGGATAATCAGCAAGAAGGGTATCGATCGCACTCTTGGAAAGCAATCCGCTCGCGTGCCCCAGGTAATACAACAAGTCGGGATCATGGGGGCGCTGTGCGATGACGGCGGTGAAGTTCGCGACTGCGTCGGTCAATTGGCCGGTTTGGATTTGTGCGATTCCTAGAGCGTCCCGGACGCCAGCGCGTTCGAGGTGCGGGACCGCTTCGGCGGCGTAGCCTTGCGCGAGCAGTGCGTAGCCAAGAACTTGGTCAGCCAACAGCAAATCAGGGCTGAGCTCCAGCGCTCGCTTCGCAGAGGCAATCGCTGAGGCATAGTCCCGTTTTTCCATGTAAGCGGCGCCGAGCTGGGCGAAGGCAGGGGCAAAGTTGGGGTCAGCGTCAATGGCCTTGCGAAACTCCGCGATTTCCAAGTCAACTTCGTGTTGCTTGCGCGCTTCAAGGCCCGCCTGCATATGCTGTTGCGCAGAGTCTGCGGTTGCTGCCTGGCACGCGAGCCACAGGAACATTGCGAGCTGGATCATGGGTGTTCTGGCTCGCGGACTTCCAGGAACTGATTCGCGCGAATGCTGTTCAAAACTTGCTTCGCACCCGATGGCCAGAGAACTTCGACACTGGCTTTTTCTGCTGAACCAAGTCCGAAGTGCAAGCGTTTGTCGTTGGCGCAAATGTAGCTACCCGCGGAACTCGCGAAACGCGTCTGGCCATTGACGCTCACGCGAGCCCCGTATCCGTCGCGATTGCTGTGTGTGCCGCGCAGGGTTATGGAGAGCCAATTGTTGCCGCCACCGCGATTCAAAAGAAAAACCGGAGGCCCCCCCAAAGTCGAAATGACCACATCTACCCAGCCATCGTTGTTGATATCTCCAAAGGCTGCGCCGCGGGCTGCCAGCGGCGTCGTGACGCCAGAATCGGCTCGTTCGAAGCGTCCTTGGTGATTGAGCGCCAAGAGTGGAAGCTCCTTGTAGCGCAAGGAAGCGTCGATTTTCTCGACGTTGTCCAGCACGTGGCTCTGTGCGACGAAAAGATCCTTCCAGCCATCATTGTCGAAATCTTCGAACCCCACACCCCAGCCGGAGCTGCCCGAAGTAAGTGCTCCCAGGCCGGCCTCGAGACTCTTGTAGGTGAAAGAACCGTCGCCGTCATTGTGATACAAGCCATACAATTCGCGCGGCAGCACAGTTACGAGAACATCGGGTCGCCCATCGTTGTCGTAATCCTGAAAGACTGTGCCCATCCCTGAAAGCCCTTTGCCATCGGCTGTGAGCGCCAGGCCCACTTCGAGAGCACACTCCTTGAACGTGCCGTCGCCATTGTTGTGATAGAAATACTGTTGCATCCCGTCGTTTGAGACGAAGATGTCCGTGAAACCATCTCCATCGCAGTCCGCGAACGCCACTCCCAGCGCCCTTCCCTTCTTCGCTGCGATTCCGGATTGTTCGCTCACGTCTTCAAACGTGCCGTCACCTCGATTGCGGTAGAGGACGTTAGTAGTCGCTGGAAATTCCCCCGGGGGGCAGTACGTGTGCCAATCACCCCCACATATTTTGTTATGGTCCGCGTCCCACTCCATGTAGCGCGTCACAAAGAGATCAAGATGGCCGTCATTATTATAGTCGAGGAAGCCCGCCGAGACGCTCCAGCCCCCGGCAGCGACTCCCGCTTTGGCGGTGACGTCAGTAAATGTGCCGTCGCCGTTATTGTGATACAGAATGTTTTTTCCGTAGTTCGTGACGTAGATGTCCGGAAAGCCATCATTATCGTAGTCGCCGACAGCCACGCCCATTCCGTAATTTCCGTTACCGGCATTGCCCAGCCCCGCGGCCTGCGTGACGTCCCGAAAGCTACCGTCGCGATCCTGACGGTATAAGCGGTTCCAATAGCGAGGATCGTTGCGCTCGAAGTTCTCCGGCACACGCAATCCGCCCGCTATTTTTCCGCCGTTGACGAAAAATATATCCAGGAGGCCGTCGTTGTTGTAATCGAGCAGAGCGACGCCACCCGGCATCGTTTCGATCAGATACTTGTGGGCTGTAGGAGAATTCTGAAGGAGGAAGTTGACTCCACGCAATGCTTTGACTTCAAAAATGGGAGCCGCTGCCGTCAAAACCGCCGAGCCGAGAAATTCACGCCTGCTGAACCGACGAAACATGCCCCCGCCTGGCTCCTTTGCGCCCCAAACGCGAACTCTTTGTTTTTCGCCTTACACACACAAGGCTAACACAAAGCAGGAAATCGACTGAGCATCACAGACAAAGGTAGGAATGGAGGCTTTTGGGAAACTGGAAAACGAGGCACACAGGGTAGGTGCCTTGTGACACCCACCCCGGCGCCTGGACAACTAGAACAGGAACTTCAATCCGAACTGGATAAGCCGTGCGTTCGTGCCAGGGTATATGCCCGTGACCTGGCCAAACGTTGAGCTGCCCAATTGAGTGTTGGGCGGAGCCCATTGTGTGCGATTGAATGTATTGAAGAACTCGGCTCGGAACGCGATTCCCAACCGTTCATCCGGGCCAAACATGGTCTTCTTGAATATGGCAAAGTCCCAATTGTTGACTCCAGAAGAACGCAACGTGGGGTCGGTACGCGCTTCATCGCCGAAGGTGAAGTCCGCCGGATAGGTAAAGCACGCCGTATTGAACCACTGACCGAGCTTGTAGCCCGGAGGTGCTCCCTTGTTGCATCCTGCAAGGACGTTCGGCCGCGACTGACCGCCACCGAAAAGAGATGTGTAGTTACCCACACCTTTAACGCCGAGGTTGCTGATGGCCAGCGGGAAGCCTTTCTGGAAGATCGTCACGCCGTCTATTCCCCAGCCACCCACAACTTTGTTTGCGGCGGGACTGAGATTGGCAAGATATTTCTGGCCATGACCGAACGGGAGATCGAGCACATAGCTAATGACGAGCCGCTGCGAAACGTCCTGCGATGATAAGGAGCGCTCTGCGCGGTTGTTGTTATTGTTCTGAATTTGGCCGGTTGACGCTTCGAGCCAATTCGTCAATGTGTCGGTGTCACTCAGAAGCTTGGCATTGGTATAGGCAACCAGGAGAGAGCCCGCGCCAGTGAACTTGCGCTCGACGGTGGCCTGGAACGAGCTATAACTGCTGTCGTAGGAGCCCTGGCCTGCCAGCTGTAGGTTGCCGAATTGGGAGTACGGTCGGAGGAGCTGTCCAGCAGTAGTGGTAGTGCCCGACCCAGCCCAGGCCGTGCCCGTAGCCGTGTCGTAGAAAGGATTCGCCACAGACTGGAGTAGACCAACAGAAGGTGCACCTGTAGCCGTAGCCACGCACCGCGCACCCGTAACAGCTGACTGCGCCGCGCATTGCCCGGCGGCCGTTTGCAATTGGCTGTCAGCTATCTGGTTAACTGACTGCGCATAGGACTGTAAATGAGTGCCCTTCGATCCGACATAAGCTGCCGAAACAAAGAAGTGCCCTGGCAGTTCGCGTTGAATATTCAGGTTCCATTGTTGAACGTAGCCGGAAGGGTGATTGCCATAATCAGCGGTCGCGAAGCTCTGCGTCACCTGCGTGGCATATTGCTGAGTCCCCAGTGTGCCCAGCGTGCGGCCCACGGGGGGAACCGGCGCCATATTGGGTGTCGTTGGAAATGGATTGGTAAGCGTATTGACGGGAGTGATGCCGTTAACAGTGCCAGTATATGACGAGGTCGCATCATTCACAAAGTCATTGTTGGGGTTGAGGCCAAACGATACGTAATTCGGAATCCAAAAGATTCCGTAGCCGCTGCGGATGACCGTCTTCGAATCGAGACTATAAGCAAAGCCTACGCGCGGCCCCCACTCGGTATAGCTCTTCGGTATGGCGGTCCGGTTGAACGGCACGGAGTTCGGGCTCACCAAGAAAACGTCTCCCTTGAGTCCCGGGACGCCTGGAGCATTAACGGCACCACCCGTGCTCGCCGTTGGATTTGCCAGCCAGCTCGTCGCATTGGGATTGAAATAGGAGAGGCGGTTGAAGCGTTCCGACCAGGGCCCCTGCAGGTCATACCGAAGACCGAGATTCAAGGTCAGCTTGTTGGTTACGCGGTAAGTATCATCCACATAAAAAGCATTGTAGATCTGTTGACCAGCGACCAAAGCGGGGATAATAGTCTGCCCAAAGAAGTGGTTCTCAATGTTGGTAGGATTGTCGGCATACCCGAGTAAGAAATCCGCCAAGGCATTCCCGGTGAAAGAAGGCAAACCGAAGCCATAAGAGCCGCTGGCTATGTTTGTCTGTGCGTAGTTATCACGCCCGATTTCTAGTTGGTATCCAATCTTAACGCTGTGACGGCCTCGCAGCAGGGTTACGTTGGGACCCAGGTCGAACTGCGTATTGCGGTCCTGAATGAAGCTCTGTCCCTGCGTGCACATCACGTTATCTCCGTAATTCACTATGCACGGTGTGGGTGGTGTTCGAGCGCCCGAGGGAATATTGGTGTTAAACGACGCCGGCCAATGAATTGTAGTCAAGTCAAAACCTGAATTTATCGGCGCTCGATTGTATTTAAACCGGCTAACACTGGCGTTTACGGCGGCGATAGTGGTCGGAGTAATGGTGTAGTTATAGCCCAAAACGCCGGAATAGGTGTAATAGATCTCGGCGCAGCGATCCAGGCAAAGTCCATTGTTCAGCGGATTTTGAGGCAAGTCCAGGACGTTCCAATATGTATAGCGGAAGTACAAGCGCTGCTTCGCGCCGAGAGTTTGATCAAACCGTCCTACAACCTGATTCTGGTTTCCGCCGGCGGCATAAGAAGCTCCGTAGTTGTTTATTGTGGCTCCCGTAGCCGGATCGATAGTGCCCGGTAAGGTGGGCTTGGGGAAAATCAAGGGAAGCAGGGCCAGCGATGTGGGACTAAGCCGGCCGGCAGGAATGACGTTTCCAGGAAAATTCACGACGGGCGTCGTAGGGGCATTCGGACAAGCAACCGCAGTCGTCACCGTCCCGCTGCAGGGATCCCTGAGCGGGGTCAGCAAGTAGGAGAAATCACCTGGATTCGCTAATTGCGCGGTCGTAGGAACGGTGGTCGTAATTGGCGGAACGCCCTCGCGCAGGCGGAACGCCTCCCAACTGACGAACCAGAACGTCTTGTTCCGCCCGTCGTAAACTTTCGGAATGACAAGAGGGCCGCCCGCATTCGCGCCGAACTGGTTTTGCGTGAACGCACCTGGCTTGTTAGGCTTACCCTGCACAATTTCTTGTGCCTTGTTAAACGGAGTGTTTGCGTTTAATACCGCGTTTCGTAAATACTCGTAAGCCTCGCCGTGGAGGCCATTCGTGCCCGACTTCGTGCTCAAGTTGATCACGCCACCGGAGAACTTGCCCCAATCCGCGCCCGTGTTGCTGGTTTGCACCTTAAACTCTTGGACGGAATCCTGGGTGGGAATAATAATCGGGAGGTTGATATAGCCGATGTTGAGAGGTTGCCCATCGAGATATTGCGCGCTTTCGTTTCCGAAAGAACCGTTCACCTGATAGTTCCCCCAGCCGAACGGATTCGTTCCGACGGGCGTACCTCCGGCGCTTCCTTGGGGAACGACCGAAGGCGCGAGAGTAATCAGGTTGAAAACGTTGCGGCCATTTAGCGGCAGCTCCCCGACTTTACGCCCCTCGACAACTTGCCCCAAAGAAGACGTCTCCGGCTGGAGCAGCGGGGTTTCGCCGGTAACCTCGATGGTCTGGGAGATATCGCCGACCTGCATGCTGAGATCAATGCGCACCTTCTGATCAACCTGGACGATTACATCGGGACGAGAAATGTGCTTGAAGCCTGTCTTCTCCACATCGATCTTATAAGTGGCCGGTTTCAGGTTTACGAAGTCATAAAGCCCATCGGGGCTTGTGCGTTGAACCTGTTTTTCTCCGGTAGCTGTATTGGTCAGCGTGACCTCGGCCTCGGCGATGGCCGCAGCCGTGGGATCCATTACGACTCCGGAGATAGCCCCGTAACTGGTCTGGGCCTTCAACGGGGGGCAACAAATCATTGCTGCCAAAATACAAAAGCAGAATCCCAAGGTAACAATTTTGGATATTGGAAAAGGTTTCTTCCACATGCTTTGGGCTCCTAATCAAGAATTCCGCAAACGGACGCTGCAGCCCTCGACTGAGTTTTGGAATTTTCACAATATCTTCCTATTCACTATTCAAGTCAAGCGGAAAAGAGAAATAAATGAGTCTCGAGACACAACTCGCCCGCTATGGAAGATTGAATTAGAGCCCAGGTGTGCGCCTGAGAATTGGCTTTTTAAGGCGAGCCGGAAGTAATCGCTGGGACAGGCTATGTTACCGCAAAAAATTGACTTCAGCACGGTCTTTGCCGGCCGGGCCGGCCGGGCCGTCGGCAGCAAAGAAGTCCACGACGACATCTGGCTGGTCAGTCTTATGGATTATGATTTGGGATACTTCGATCTGGAGACTCGCGTGCTGGAACCGCTGGAAAATCCCTTCGGCCCAAAAGTGTTACCTATGTAGCCGGAACATTCTGCTACCATGCTTTCGCAGCGATGAGGAAAAGCTTGGAATGGCCACGGCACAGAGCGTGAGAAATGGCCGCCACAGAGGAAGCGGCCACGTCGAACGATAATTGCGCGGTTGTTTACATTTTTACAGGCGACTGATGACTCGCAACACACTGCCATTGACCTTTGGACATTTTTACCCATGTATCGGTCCAGCGCTCGTGAATATCCATAGGTTTTCCCGACGCATCGGTGGCCTTGGCATTGAAGACTCCCGTAGCTATCGCCGTATCGCCAAATACCGTGACCTGCACATTTTCATACTCGGCACTGACATATTTGGTCGCTTTCGCTATGGCCAGCGTTTCGGACTTGCCGGTGATCTTCCCATCGCTACCCGTATTCACGAACTTCTCGGCCAGGAGCGGGGCAATGAGGTCAGGATTATTTGTCTTTTGTGATTGAAGCCACTGCTGTTCGAGTGCGGCCACTGCCTTTTCAGTTCCGCCGGTCGTCTGGGCTTGCGACCACGCGGCGCTCCCCAGTGAAAGCAGACCGACTAGACACCACATTAATGAATTCTTCATCGAGTTCTCCCTGCTTGTTGAAATTTTAGAGAAATTGGACCGAAGTCCTACGGTATATACGCCAACTCATTGGACAATCAAATCCGGCAGATGTCAAATTCGATTCTTACGTTTATATCAATACACCGGGCTGCGAAGATGGCATGCGGCCCAGACTCGTGGCTTTATCTACCTCAGCTTCGCGTACTCTACTTTCGCGGCGACGAGGACAGGAATGTCATCATCGGCGTCCTTCCAGAGAGTGAGGAAATCTTGATACGCCGCCTTGGCCTTGGCGGTGTCGCCTTGCTTTGCGTAGGCGCGGCCTAGCTGGAGACGGGCAAGAGCGCCGATGGGTCCGTTGAGCACAACGCCGCGATGGTCGAGACTTTCTGGAATTCGGCTGCCGCTTCGTTGCCCTGACGCGCGGCCAGATAGGTCAGCATCAAAGGGGTAGCTGCGAAATTTGTGAAGCCGTACTACTTGAGTGTACCGGCTTGGTTCCAGTCGATAATGTTTACGAGCTTCCAAGGGTTCTTTCGGAGCTGAAACTCAACCTGCCCTTCCTTGTTGATGACCAACTGAGCAGCAGGATAGAGGACACCTGTGCTCTTGTTCTTGTCGGAGTCGTTCAAATCGAATTCACCGGCGGTCAAATTATAGGCGATGCTTTGGGAGTTGGCATAGACTTCCCCGAATTTAAGCTGGCGATTGGTGACGAAGCGAATCTTGCGCCCGGTGGGGGTGGGAATAAGGCGGATGTAACTGAGGTCGGAGCCAAGCGTGCCGGTGAGGGCTATGCGGCCGACGGCCTTCATCTTGGTGAGCGCGTTGACCAAACCCTGATTCTGGCCCTTCTTAAATGCATCCATGAGAACTTCCTTATCTTCCTCTGTGGAGTACTCGTAAATGGTCACCTTTACGCCGACGTTTTTTCCCATCTGAGTGCTTGTGCCCATGGCCGTAGCATCAATCGTTTCGACCTTTCTGTCATCGGCGGATATAGCGAGGGTGACTGCTGTGAGAAGCAGAGCAGCGAGAAGAAGACCGCTGTAGCCAAACTTGCGGAGTATGGATTTTGAATCATTACTTTGCGCCATCGTACTGTCCTTTCCGGAACCATTCTCCATGGGCAATAGCACGTCAGCCTTGTGGATGCACATGACTGACTCCGCAGCCATGTTAGGCCTCCAAGGATACCGCAACAAGACTACATAGAAGTAAACAGCTAAGATGCGACACCGGGCGGCACTCACCATGGCGCTCGTGGCCGTGGTGGCAATAGCTTCGTTTGTCCAGCTATACGAGGAGCCAACGCTGCGAAAGATGTTCGGCGCGGAATATGAAGAATACTGCCGGAATGTTCCGGGGTGGCTCCTGCGAATGCGCGCTTGGGCCAAGTGAGGCGGTCTGCCAGTCAATCAACTCTCATTGAGAACTAAACCAACGCCTCGATTCTACTAGGCGGACAGGCAATATATTCCGCGTAATTAATAGTCTTTAAGAACAGCTATGTCTTCCGGCCCCCGTTCGAGCAGGGATGACCATAGACAGCTGCACCCGCCCCATACGCCCCTTCGCTGCCGCGGTACGGATGTCTGACGCCGACGCTGTTGACCACACTCGTGAATGGTCAACTCGAAAAGCCCACCCCCGCCACTCTGCCAGTGGAAGGTCGCCCGTGCCACAGCCTGGCCCACCACTCTATATGCCCTTCCTGTCTACCTAAGTGCGTTGTTTTTCAAGGGTACGCCAACAGCATGCCGCACCCACCCATGCCGCCCCGGCACCCTCGGAGGCAGTGGGACGGTTCAGGGGATGGGCTATCCTCACTGATACATCAACGTTAAAAAATAAGCCCGTTTTGGGGGAGATGAACGACCGTAGAATCTGGATGAAAGACGGAGCGGAGCTTCCCGGAGTAACTTAAGAAAAGAGAGGCAGATTAACAATGCAACCAGCAAAAGTATGTTTGGCCGCCCTGTCTTTCTTGGGCGTTCTAGCCGTTAGCGCCGCCGGGCAAACGAGCGGGGCAATCACTGGAAAGGTAACCCTGACAGGGACCCCTCCAAAATCACAGGTCATTGACATGTCTAAGGAGCCTGAATGTGTCAAATTGAATCCCAAACGGCGCATGGCTGAGGATACTGTCACCGGTCCTGGTGATGCGCTGAAAAATGTGGTCGTATTCATTTCCGTCGGCGCGCCTGCGAAGTCCGCGCCTACAACTCCTGTGAGCTTAAATCAGCAGAATTGCCATTACACCACTCGCGTGCTCGCCTTTCAGGTGGGGCAGGAAGTACAGGTATTCAATAGCGACCCCTTGACCCACAATATTCACCCCATGCCGATTACCAACCGAGAATGGAACAAGGTACAGTTACGGGGCACTCCGCCCTTTTCTTCGTCATTTAGTAGCCCAGAGTTCATACCGGTAAAGTGCAACCTTCACCCCTGGATGCGCGCTTATCTTGCCGTTCTAGGGACAAGCTATTTCGCGGTAACAACGGAAGACGGTTTATTCACGCTACCTGACCTCCCGCCAGGCAGATATACGGTGACTGCCTGGCACGAGACCTACGGCACGCGACGCGAGGAAATCACCGTAGTTGGCGGGCAACAGGTAACGATTGATTTTGTTTACAACGCAAAAGCCAGATGAGATGGGATTTCTCCACAGGGGGGTGCGTCGCGAGAAGGAACCACGGGGTTCTCATTCTCGCGTGGTAGCATCGGGCCATGACAATCACGTTTCGGAAGCAGCCGTGTCGCTGCGGCCACGGAAAATCTATCCACCACCCTAACAACACCCGAACCGATAGACTCCGTAGCCCCCGCAATCATCCCGGTTGCAAGTGCCGCGACTACAAGTTGGCGAAGACCCAAGGCTAAGCGCTCAGATGTCATTCCCGTCGCCCAAGCTGCGTCTCTGTTAATTTCCCCCCTCTTTTCGATTGTTTCCATTGGAGCGAGATTTCAGACGATGGCTAGCTCAGCGCGCTAAGGATTCGTACCCCAGTGTACATACGGAAAATCTCAGAAGTGGTATCCCAACATGGAGAGTGCTCAGCAAAAACGGTACTGGTGAAAGGCAAAACCCGTACTTGCTTGTACCAATTTGAAGTCTGACCCGGCTGCTCATCGTGGATAAAATAACTGTGATTCCGGAGTCTGAACCTCATCCGCCCGGTTTGAGCCGCGCAGGAGTGGTCCGAATTCTTGTCGTAGAGGATTTCGCAGCCTTTCGCCATTTCATTTGTTCAACGTTGGCGGAGCGGCGCGACCTACAGGTCATCGGCGCATTGTCGGACGCCTTAGAAGCGGTTCACAATGCTGTGGAACTGAACCCCGATTTAATCTTAATGGACATCGGACTCCCGTCGCTTAATGGAATCGAGGCGGCGCGACAAATTCGCAAACTTGTGCCGGAATCTAAGATAATCTTCTTGACTCAGGAATCTTCTGC
>Ga0307471_100000380_pt1 | contig 22591 bp, 21 predicted proteins | sample atmos_gasesAM3C__2_FD_204566 | JGI IMG/M metagenome (GOLD analysis project Ga0307471, IMG submission 204566) | Hardwood forest soil microbial communities from Morgan-Monroe State Forest, Indiana, United States - atmos_gasesAM3C_515 | ecosystem: Environmental > Terrestrial > Soil > Temperate...
GCGCTCCGCCGGACTCTTCGGCAAGTAACGCATCAGGCAGACGCTTCTTTCTGTTTTTCCGCGATGTATGCCTCATAAGCAGCCGCATCCATGAGGGAATTCAGTTCGGTGGAGTTCATAAGCTTCACCTTCACGAGCCAGCCAGCTCCATGCGGATCGCTATTGAGCGTTTCCGGCTTGTTCTGCAGCGTCAAATTGGCTTCGATAACCTCACCGCTGGCGGGCGCATAAATTTCACTCACCGCTTTTACGGATTCTACGGAGCCGAAAGTTTTTCCAGCCACGAGTTTTGTGCCCGCGGCCGGCAACTCCACAAAGACGACGTCACCGAGTTCGTGTTGGGCATAGTCGGTAATGCCGATCGTCGCGGTCGCGCCCTTGGCCTCAATCCATTCATGATCTTTGGTGTAGCGATATTCTTTTGGATATGCCATGCCGCCATCCCTCCGAAGGTTTCCACCGCATTGTCGCGTTAACCGGCGATTGCCTTTTTTCGCCGTTTATAAAACGGAGTTGCAACAACCTGCGCCCTGCATCTCTGGGAACGGATCTCCACGTATACCGGAGTGCCTAGTGCGGACAGCACCGGTGGCACGTAAGCCAAGGCAATGTTCTTCCCAAGCGTCGGCGAAGGAGATCCACTAGTTATCACGCCAACTGCTTCGCCAGACTCATTGAAACACCGGTATTCGTCGCGGGCAATGCCGCGCTCCACCATTTCCAGGCCTACCAGGATCCGCTGAAGCCCGCCGGTTCGTGCCTTTTCCAACGCCGCACGCCCTATGAAATCACCCTTCTCCATGTGACAATAGCGCTCCAGGCCAGCTTCCCATACGTTGATCTTCTCGCTGATTTCGTGACCGTAGAGTGCCATCTTCGATTCCAGCCTCAGCGTATTTCGGGCTCCCAACCCGCAAGGAACCAGTTTAAATTCATTTCCGGCTTCGAGAACCGCATTCCATACTCGCTCACTTGTCGCGACATCCGATGGCAGATAGATCTCGAAACCGTCCTCCCCCGTGTAGCCCGTTCGTGCGATCAGTGTGTTGGCGAGCCCACAAACAGTTCCATGCGTGAACCAATAGTTCCTGACCGCCTCGAGATTGGCATTCGTCAGTTTCTGGAGGACATCCACGGCACGTGGTCCCTGAATCGCGAGTTGCGTGTAGTCATCGCTCAGCTCCTTTACCTTGCAGTCGAGTCCCCGCGTGTTATCACGCACCCAGGAAATGTCCTTCTCGCGCGTTCCCGCATTGATCACCAGAAAAAAATCGTCCTGGCCTAGTCGGTGTACGATCACATCATCTACAAAAGTGCCTTCCGGGTAGAGAAGGGCGGAGTACTGCGCTTGGCCGATTGCGAGTCGCGACGCATCATTCATCGTGAGGTGCTGTACCGCGGCCAGAGCTCCACCCACATGATTTCCCGTATGAATCCGAATGTCGCCCATATGGCTGACGTCAAACAAGCCGCAGGAATTGCGCACGGCACGGTGTTCCTTCATCAGGCCGCCGCTCGATGGATACTCCACGGGCATGTCCCAGCCGCCAAAATTCACCATTTTGGCGCCAAGACGGCGATGCACCGCGTTCAAGGGTGTTTTGCGGAGAGCAGAATTTGAGGGAGAAGTGACGGAGTCCATGCCGCTCGCTCGGGCAAAACGGATGTTAACATGCGTGCGCCGGGCCGTCAAAACACGCCGAACGGGCCAGCCAAGGGCTTGCCTCTTTGAACCAGGCAGTGCAGCGCGAGCTTGCTGGGGGCTTACTGCTCAGGTACAGTTTTGTTCGGAGGCGCGTATGCCACGCCAACAAATCGTCTGCGCGCAATGCGACAAGCCCGAGGAAGAGTGCACTTGTGAAAGATACTGCACCTTTTGCAAAGGCCAGCACCGTGTCCGGCTCTGCGCCGATGGGCTATATTATTGCCCGGACTGCCGCGAGGCTTGCGACATCGCTCTCGCTAGCAGCGAATAAACGTGTTCAGCCGACCAACCCACCTCCGAATGATCATGGACGCCGATGCTCGTCTCGCTGCTGCGGCTGGCGGCGCCGCGCGGTGCTTGGCGGACTCAGCCGGTCTCTCCGACGAGACTATTCTGGAACTGCAGGCTAGCGTGCTTTCTGCCTGCAAATATTGCTTCGCTCTTCATGTTGTTGCTTCACACCATGAGGTTCAACTGCACCGATTGGCTGACCGCATTGAAGTAGAATTGCCGCTTCCCGCTGAGCGAACTCCCGCCGAAAAAGGCAAGCTTTCCTGGCCCGGCATCGACCGAGTGGGTTACGAGGTCCGGCAAAACTCCGTGGTTCTACGCCTGACCAAGTTCTTCCCGGCCGTGCCCGGGGCCGAATCGTAGATTTGATCCGCGGAGATTTCCAACTACATCTTGAATGCGAACGTGTTTCTCTTGATCAACGACGTCATCTGGTCGTCACTGACCGCCAGGCGAATCACTACCCGCTCGCCCGAAGGCGTCACGCTCGTCTGATCCAGAAGCTGGCCAAGCTCCGGATTATCCTTGGTTGTCTGGTATTTCTTATAAAGCAGGCCCGCAATCATAAGCTGGCTGAGGGTGTTGGCATCTTCCGGCGAGGCGCACACGGCCTGGAACTTTCCCTCTAGGCCGCTGCTTGCGGTGGCGCTGATGATCATGTTCTGCATCCGCTGTACGAGTTTGGCAGCTTCTGGGAACTGTTCCACTTCCGGAGCGAGTTGTCCCATGGCCAGGCGGGTGTAGCTGGCGTCCAACACTGCCCAGACTACGGCCGAGCCATTCACCTCGCTGATCATGCTGTAGAACTTGTCGTTGCGCAAAAGCCCTTCTTCGCCACCGTATCGGATTTCAATCATCTTTTCCAGAAGTTGCCGGTGCCCGAAGGCCGCCTTATTCGAGTCCACAAAAAAGAAGAACAGATCGTTCGGCCCCGAACCGGAGCCGAATGCAAACAGCGTGTATCCCCGAGACTTTGATGTCGGCAATTTCTGCTGCTTGAAATAGGCTTCCGTTGATTCGGGATTGAAGTTCCCCATCGCGATGCCCACAATCTCTTCGCTGTCCGGAACTTGCGAAGACCCCATCCCTTCCTTCTTTGCCATCGATTGAGGAACCAGACCCCAGGCGAGTTCTTCCACTTGGGTGTTCGTGTCTACACCGGCCGAGGCGAGAAATTTTTCGAATTGTCGGAAACGTTCCGGGATCATCTGTTGTTCCAGGGCAGGGAACCACTTCATCGTCCTGGCCGTCTTCAAATCCGCATAGGCGAATTCGCCGACATCTTTGGGAAACATCGCCAACGTGTCCGCGCCAACGCTCCCCGCTTTGACGGGTTTCGCCAGAGCCGTAAACAGCGCCACCACGGAGCAAACCGTCAAAATCTGGGCAAGCAAGCGACTCCACTTCATGAAAGGCTCCTTTCAGACTGGACGAATCTTTATTTTACGCTACTGCTGGCTGCCTGGCTGAGGCGTTTGCGCAGTTCATCAACTTTGGTCTGCATGGCCGATATGTACGCCGAATCCTTCAGTCCACCCAGATTAGTTTCCACGTTAGCCAGGGCGCCCTTCGCTCCCGCTACTGCCATTAGACGCGCCACTTGTAGGTCTGATTTCATGGATGCGGCAGCAATCATTTCCAGTTGTACCAATCTGTTATACAATTCCGCAGCCGTCGTGGCTACCTGCAGTGGTACCTCAGCCGCACCTTTCGTTGCCCGCTGGACGGCCTCCTCACGCTTCTTCGTCTCTCCTGAATCTCCCTGTGGTAGCTTGAATGCCGCCATCACCGCGTCATAGGACGCGGCATCTCGGTCAATCGCGGCTGTCAGCTCCTCTTGCGTTTTTCTCAATGCGTCCAGCTGCTCCGATAGTTTTTCGACATGCGCCGCCTGCGATTTCTTCTTTCGTGACAATCCGGCAACCATTTGCCCGAGTGCTGCGGCCGTCGCAGCCGCATGCGCGGCAACGCTCCCGCCTCCCGGTGTGGCTGCGGGTTCTGCCACTGCATCTAGAAAGGGCCGCGCTAGACTCGCCAGCTTTCCGCCTTTGGCTTCGATCGGTGTGCCGGTGAGTGCTGCTTCCAACCTGTTTTCGAACACCTGCGAAGGTGAGAAGTTCTCCAGCTGCAAAAAGTAGTCGGCAGTCATCTCGATGGCTTTTTTGGGCACTAGCCCGACGATCTCGCTCCCCACAGGTATGGCGCCGTAGCGCGCCGCCTCGCGTTTTACCATTTCGTAGACGCGGTGCATTGGCGTCTGTTCATAATCGGTGAGATTGATCGACACTTGCGCCAGGTTTCGCGCCTTCAACTCCACGCCCATGGACTTCACGTAGCGCAAGCCCCCGCTCGAAAACCGGATGGCCTTTGCAATCTGGTTCGCAATGCCCACATCCGGATTATTCAGGTTCACGTTGTACGCCACGAGAAACTTTCGCGCACCGACCACGGTCACGCCGGCTGTCGGATGCACCTTTGGCTCGCCCACATCAGGCTGGCGATCGTGGTTTCGCTTTATCTCCTCGCGCAAGCCTTCCAGTTGCCCCTTGCGCACATTTTCCAGATTAACCCTGTCGGGACGCAGGGCTGCCGCTTCGTAAAAATAAATCGGAATGCGGTGACGCTTCCAGATTTCGTTGCCAACACGTCGAGCGAGCGCCACGCAGTCCTCGATCGTTACTCCCTCCACCGGGATAAATGGCACAACGTCCGTGGCTCCCACCCGCGGATGGGCCCCAGTATGGTGGTTCATATCAATTAATTCCAACGCGCGGCCTGCTCCCAGAATGGCCGCTTCGCCTACTGCTTCAGGTTCTCCCGCCAGCGTAATGACACATCGGTTGTGGTCCGCATCCATCTCCCGGTCTAGGACATAGACTCCAGGCACGCTGCTCATCGCGTGAACGATAGCATCCACCTTAGCGGGATCGCGCCCCTCTGAAAAATTTGGTACAGACTCAATCAGTCGTTTCATCAGTAGCTTCCGTCACCTGTAGAGGTGAATCTCATTCTCGCTCTGGCTCGCAATCTATTCCGTCTAATCCCGCAGGTAGACAATCTCGCCGTGTTTCATCGTCATCCAACAGCGGTTCATTCCAAAATAATAGGGAATTTCCCGATAATCCTCTACTTCAAACACCGCCACATCCGCTTGTTTGCCAGCCTCGAGCGATCCAATCTTCGCTTCCCGGCGCAATGCATAAGCGGCATTGATGGTCGCTGCAGTGATGGCTTCCGCCGGTGTCATCCGCAATTGCGTGCACGCCAGCGACAATATCATGGGCATGCTGACAGTGGGGCTCGTGCCCGGATTGTAATCTGTGGCCAGAGCGACGACGGCACCAGCTTCTATCAGTTTGCGTGCTGGAGCGTACTGAGTCCACCCAAGATGAAAGTCGCAGCCCGGAAGCAAAGTTGCAACGGTGCGCGACTTTGCCAGCGCCCGGACGTCCGCTGCGTTCACCCGTTCCAGGTGGTCGCAGCTTGCCGCGTCGAGCTCCACGCCAAGTTGCGTCGCGCCAGTCCGCGACATTTGCTCCGCGTGTAATCGCGGCACCAACCCGTGGAGTTGTCCCTCGCTCAGAATTTGTTTTGCTTGTTGCTTTGTAAATGCCCCGCGATCGCAAAATACGTCACAAAATTCCGCCAGCCTTCTATTCACAATTTCCGGCATCAGTTGCCCTGTAAGAATCTCGATGTAGCGCTGCGCTTCATCGGGCCGGCCCCGATATTCCATCGGAACAACATGAGCCCCCAAAAAGGTGGACACAATCTCGAGTGGTTGTTCCAAAGCGAGTTCACGATGCAGCAACAGAATTTTCAGCTCACTCGCCACATCCAGCCCATAGCCGCTTTTTGCCTCCAGAGTCGTCGTGCCATAACTGGCAAATTCTTCAAGGGCTTGGTGCGCTCGCCGTTTCAATGCCTCCGCCGTCGCGCCACGTACTTTCTTCACTGAATTGAGTATTCCGCCACCCTTGCGCGCAATTTCCTCGTAGCTCGCACCTTGAATTTTCAACTCGTATTCTTCCGCGCGGCTTGCGGCGTGAACGAGGTGCGTGTGCGAATCCACAAAACCTGGTAGCACAACTCGTCCGCCAACGTCCAATTTTTCCGCGCCGCTCGCCTTCCCGCTGGCCTCGACCCGCTGGCGCGGCCCCGATGCCACGATCTTCCCATCGCGCACGAGCAGCGCCCCGTCCTTCACGATTCCTAGATTCCAAAGAGAAGTGCCGCGCCGCGGACCGCCGCCGCGCAGGGTTAGAAGTTGCGAAGCACCTGTGATCAGAAGACTCTGGCTCAACGTGTCTGTATTATGTCTGACCCGCTGCCTGATTGCACCTACGCGCTTACCGCCTTCGCCTGGTAAGCAGGGAGAAACACATTTTTCACAAACGCCTCAAACGAGGTAGGCGTCGTATTCCCATGTGACCGAGATTCCATCGCCACAACAATGCCATTGTTGATTCCCTGGAACATCTCAATAAAATACGCGGCCGTTGTCGGGGGTGTTCCCATTTGCACCAGAACCTTTTCCACCTCTTCATACGGAAATTGCACATATCGCAAATCAGCCTTGCCAAGCGCCTTACTGATAATGGCGACCACTTCATTCATGCTCAGGTCCCGCTGGCCCAGCAATTCTTGAGTCTGTTTGCCGTTAAAGTCCAGTTTCAACAGTCGTTCTGCAGCATAGTGACCGATATCCCGTGTCGCGATCATAGGTATTTTCAATTCGCCCTTTAACGCTCCACCAAGGGCCCCCATCATCTGAATCATGCTTATCCCGGCGAGATGATTCTCAAAGAAATACGCCGGTCGCAGATGCAGAACATTCAGCTTCTCGATGGCATTCAGCTTTTTCTCCGAGGCATGCAGACCGAGGATTGGTCCTGTACCGGCGGGCGCTTGCCCACCGATGCTGCTCAGGTTGACCGCATATTGCAATCCCGCATCTTTCACCGCGGCCGAGATCGCGTCGCTCTCCCGCTGCTGTTCCGCGCGGTAATCCGGCGAGGTCATTCCCGGGGGCATCATCAAGAAGGCAGCTCGCACTCCCGCAAATGCCTTTGTCAGTGCGTCCGAATCCATGATATTTCCCAAAGCAACTTCAGCGCCGTGATCTTCGAACGGCTTCAATTTGGCCGCGTGTCTCCCGAACACGCGGACTTTCTCTCCCTTCTCCAACAGTTTCTTGGTCAGTACTGAACCGATGTGACCTGCCGCCCCAAGTATCGTGTACATCCTCGACTCCTCTCCGTTTTTGTCACGTCCTCGACATGCCACCCAGTTTACGCTGCCTCCTACAGCATCGGCACCTTTACGCCCTTTTTCTTTGCGAACTCGACCGCTTCCGGGTATCCAGCATCAACGTGCCTTATGACCCCCATACCCGGGTCGTTCGTCAATACACGTTCGATGCGCCGTGCCATCTCCGCAGTGCCGTCGGCGCAGGTAACTTGCCCGGCGTGCAACGAGTAGCCGATGCCGACTCCGCCTCCGTTGTGAATCGAGACCCACGACGCTCCGCTCGCCGTATTGACCAGAGCATTCAGCAGCGGCCAGTCCGCAATTGCATCCGAACCGTCCTTCATCGCCTCCGTCTCTCGATACGGCGAAGCTACCGAACCGCAATCGAGATGATCACGCCCGATCACGATCGGCGCCTTCAATTCGCCTTTGGCTACCAGGTCGTTCAGCCCCAGCCCGAACTTCTCCCTCTCGCCATACCCCAGCCAACAAATCCTCGAGGGCAGGCCCTGGAACTTCACTTTCTTCTGCGCCATACCGATCCATCTCTGCAAGTGCTCGTTCTCCGGAAACATTTCCAGAACCAGCCGATCGGTTCGCGCTATGTCCGAAGCTTCACCGGAAAGCGCCGCCCAGCGGAACGGGCCCTTCCCCTCGCAAAACAGTGGACGGATGTAGGCCGGAACGAACCCTGGAAAATCGTAAGCATTCTTTACACCCGCCTCAAGCGCAAACGTACGGATGTTGTTGCCGTAGTCAAAAGTCACCGCGCCCATCTCTTGCAAATCCAGCATACCCTGCACGTGTTGCCCCATCGCCGCGACCGAGCGCTGACGGTAATCCTGGGGATTCTTCTTGCGCAATTCCAACGCTTGCTCCAGCGCCATGCCATTCGGCACGTAACCGCCGATGGGATCATGGGCACTGGTTTGATCGGTCAGAAGGTCGGGTACCACCCCACGTCGGGCTAGTTCGGGAATAAGGTCCGCGCAATTTCCTACCAATCCCACCGACGTGTCCTTGCGCTGGCGCACAGAGTTCTTCAGAATTCGCAAGGCTTCATCCAGAGAATTGACCATGACGTCGCAAAGGCCTGTCTTCACCCGGCGCTTGATCCTCTCCGGGTCCACATCTATCCCCAAAAACGCGCCACCGTTCATCGTTGCGGCGAGAGGCTGGGCTCCGCCCATTCCTCCCATGCCGCCGGTGACCACCAGCTTGCCGCTCAGGTCGCCCCCAAAATGTTTCTTCGCTGCCGCGGCAAATGTTTCGTACGTGCCTTGCAATATCCCCTGTGTTCCGATATAGATCCAGCTCCCGGCGGTCATCTGCCCGTACATCATCAAACCGGCACGGTCGAGTTCGTTAAACTTTTCCCAATTGCTCCAGTGGCCCACCAGGTTCGAATTACACAGCAACACCCTGGGGGAATACTCGTGCGTCTTGAAAACTGCCACCGGTTTTCCGGACTGTACCAGGAGTGTTTCGTCGCCCCCTAGCGCCCGCAGAGATTTTACGATCGCGTGAAAACAATCCCAATTCCGCGCCGCTTTGCCCGTCCCCCCGTACACCACCAAATCCTCAGGCTTTTCCGCCACTTCCGGGTCGAGATTGTTCAGCAGCATGCGCAGAGCTGCCTCCTGCTGCCAGCCTTTGCAGGAAATCTCTGTGCCGCGCGGCGCACGAAATGGCCCCCGGCTCACAGCCGGATCGTCGACCGCCGATGTGATTGCGCTCATCGTCCTCACTCCGCACCCATCTTATCCCACCCCGCTCTCCTCCGACCAATCCGTCTTGCCCTCCGTTCCCCTTGCCTCGGCCTTGTTACCCTTTCGCTCACAGCATTGCACCATTTTTCTGCATACGGTACATTCAACATTTGGGATGAACTACGCCACTCTTCCTTCTCGATTTCTTCACGCTGTCGACCAGCACCCGACTCCTCGAGCGCAATTGGTGCGTGGCCCCGAGCGCTGGGAGACCATTTCCTCTCAGGAATTTCTTCGTCGAGTTGCCGGCCTTGCCACTGCCTTTGTCGAGCTTGGCGTAAAGTCTGGTGACCGCGTTGGCCTCTTTGCCCCTAACTGCCCAGAATGGCACACAGCCGATTTCGCCATCAGCGGTTCCGGAGGGGTCACCGTTCCTGTTTACTTCAATGAGTCCCCTGACCGTATGTCCTACATCCTGAATCACTGCGGCGCCCAAGTTGTCTTCATCGCCGGTCGGGCGCAGTTGGAAAAGTTTCTGCAGATTCGTGACGATCTCAAAGAAGTCCAGCAAGTTATTGTTGCTGATGCCGGCGATACGCTCCCTGCCGATTTCCTCCGCTATGAAACCTTGATCGCCACTTCGGGCCCTTCGCAAGTCGCCTCCTACCGCCTTCAGGCGACCCAAGTCCTTCCAGGGCAACTGGCCTCTCTCATCTACACCTCTGGGACCACGGGAGAACCCAAGGGCGTGATGCTCACCCATACGAATTTCAGCTCCAATGTGGCCGACTCGTGCCGCGATTTGGATTTGCGGCCCGAGACCGATTTGGCCGTCTCGTTCCTCCCCCTGGCACACGTTTACGGCCGCATGCTCGATTATCTCTATATCTTCAATGGTTGCCCGTTGGCGTATGTTCCAGTCGTGGAAAACGTTGCCCAAGCACTGCTTGAGGTTAAGCCGACCATTCTCGCAGCGGTCCCGCGCTTCTTCGAGAAAATCTACGCGCGGCTGATGGAACAAGGCGCAAAAAATACGGGTTCGAAACGAAAGATTTTCGATTGGGCCATGCAAGTTGCACGGGAATCCGCCCCTTGGCGTTGCGGGGAGAAGCAAGCTGGCCTCGCGCTGAAATTGCAGTGGGCACTCGCCGATCGGCTGGTCTATTCCAAAATCCGTGCGGGCACTGGCGGCCGTTTGCGCGTCGTGATGTCGGGCGGAGCTCCGCTGTCGAAGGATCTTGGCGAATTTTTCTGGGCCATCGGTATCCCCATCTATCAGGGCTATGGCCTTACCGAAACGTCGCCCGTGCTAACCTCCAACTACCCGGAGAACCGCGTGGGGAGCTCCGGCCGTCCGATCGTGAACGTGCAGATCCGCATTGCTGAGGACGGCGAGATCCTGGCCAAGGGCCCTTGCGTCATGCAAGGCTATTTCAAATCGCCCGGTTCCACGCGGGAAGTTCTTTCCGACGATGGCTGGTTCAAGACCGGCGATATCGGGTATCTCGATAAGGACAACTACCTGTTTATCACTGATCGCAAGAAAGATTTGCTGAAGACCGCTGCCGGAAAATTCGTTGCACCACAGCCCATCGAGAATTCTTTGAAGACCAGTCCCTACATTCTCAACGCCATGGTCGTCGGCGATCAGCGAAAGTTCGTCGTCGCCCTCATCGTACCCAATCCGGTCACGGTTTCGGCCAGACTCGCCGAAGAAGGGCTCAAGTTTTCTTCCAGTGCCGAGCTCGCTGCGCATCCCGGCGCCTATACGCTGATTGAGGAAGAGGTCAAGCGCCTTACCACCCGCCTCGCCCAGTATGAATCCATTAAACGTTTTGCTTTGCTCCCCGAAGATTTCAGTTTCGATAGAGGCAGCCTCACGTTCACGATGAAGCTGAAGCGGCGGGTTGTGGAAAAGCAGTACCACGACCTGATCGACAAGCTTTACTCCGACGTCACCGAACCTCGCCCCGTGTTCCGCGATTAATTTCTTTCTTTTCCATAGGCTAGAGAGCTTCTGGGCCACTCACTATTCTTATACTCTCAGTAGTCTCCGCCGTCGGTACTGACTATTGTTTCTTTACCTTTTTTCAAATCACTGAACCCTTTTTCCCCTGGAAACCATCCTAGAGAGCAGCAACTCGTTTCCCTTAGGAGGATGCTCATGGCAAAAGCAGGTCTTGCAGTCACGCGCACTTTCCCCACCAGTGTAGGCGTTCCCGAAAATAATCGGCAGGCCATCATCGCTCTTCTCAATGCTCGCCTTGCTGACAGTTTTGATCTCCGCAGTCAAGTGAAGTGGGCCCATTGGAATCTCAAGGGCATGCACTTCATCCAGCTCCACGAACTCTTTGATTCCATCGCCGGCCATCTCGAAGACCAGACCGACACGATCGCCGAGCGCGTCACTACTCTTGGTGGCGTGGCCAATGGCACTGCTCGCGAAGCCGCCGCCAAATCCGGCCTCAAAGAAGCGGACTTGACTGCTTCCAATGGCACCGACATGCTCAAGTTTCTGGTTCACAATGTGGCCCATCACGCCAACGCGCTGCGTACCGCCGTCCAGGAATCGAATGACTTGGGCGACGCCATTACTGCCGATCTCTTCACGCAACTCACGCGCGAGCTCGACAAGGATCTGTGGTTCCTCGAAGCTCACTTAACGCAATCCTGAATCATCAGTCTTTGAACTCGGGCGGCGACGCAGGGCTCGCCGCCGCACCTCTGGCGCTCTTTGGAAATCAGCTCAGATCAGAAACAGAGCAGAGCTCCCGGAAGCTTCGCTCGCTTCTATCATGCTGTACTCTGGTACAGCTTATCAGTTGGAAGCGCTTGGTCTTGCTTGCCTGACTCAGAGCAACCCTTCTCCTACAATTAGATTCGCAGATTAAAACTCCAGCCTTCAAACTTCTTCGCCCGGAATTGCAGAAATCGCGGGAAACTCGCGAATTCGCTGCTAATCCTGTGGCGAATACTGCAATCACAGGAGAGTGACACTTGAGAGGCTATCTCGCTCAAATTCAAGCGCAGTTACAACGGCTCATCGTGGGAATGGTCCGAGCAGCTTTGGTTTTCACGATACTGCTCCTCTTCCTTGGCGCTTCAACGCACGGGCAAGCACCCAATCCTGCCGGCATCGGCCCAGCGGTAAATAATGCGGGAGGTTTCACGGCTGGCTGGACACTTGGCACACGATTTGAAGGCAGCAGCAGCAGTGACGGCTCGATCTATGATGTCGGGACAGCTGTCGGGCGCAATTTTTCCCCCCACTTCGGAGTCGATTTGGGTGTTCCATTCTATTTCATCGGTACGCCTTCCTCCACGAAGCAAAGTAATCCTAATGCGGTTTCCGGCATAGGTATTGGAACCCTCTTCGTGGATTCGCGGCTGAATTATCCCGGCGAGTTTTTGAACTATGCCTCCGCGGTACATCTCACCGCTCCCACGGGTAGTACCAGTAAGGGCTTGAGCACAGGCCATGCAACCTGGAACCTCGGGAATCATTTCGATCATGCCTTTGGAGATTTCTCCCCTTTCTTGAACGCTGGTGTGGGCAACACAGTGATGGATACGCGTTATTTCCATCGGCCTTTCATCACCTTCGGCTATAACGCGCAATTCGAGGGCGGCCTCGAATTCGATCCCGGTAAGTTTAGTTTCTCCGCATCTGCTTACGACGTCGCGCCCTGGGGCAATCAGACCGTGATTAGCCGCGTCTTCCGGTGTGGTAAATCCTCGCATTGTTCCGCTGGTGGTCCCACGACTAACCGCAAGAGCTATAAGGACACCAGTGTTTCTTCCGGCCCTGCCGATCTCGTGCGCGACAATGGCATCAATGCCGGCATCGACTTCAAGCCGACTTCCCATCTGGATCTCGAATTCGATTTCAGCCACAGCGTTCCTCTGCAGCTCAACAGCTATTCTTTCGGGATAGGCGTAGATCTGAGTTGGCTGTTGCAGCGCCACGCGCAATAAGCATCTCCTGCGTTTGTCTCCGCTCACTCTAGGGGCTACAATGCCTCTGGAGAGAGCCTCATGTCCGATCAACTGGTCATCGCAGGTCGCGCTTTCACCTCTCGCCTCATTGTGGGGACGGGGAAGTATCGCAGCTTTCAGGAAATGGCCCGCGCACACGCCGCATCAGGCGCCGATATGGTTACTGTCGCTGTCCGCCGCGTCAATCTCACCGACAAATCCAAGGAATCCCTCCTCGACTACATCAACCGGGAAAGAATCTTTATTTTGCCGAATACGGCCGCTTGCTACACCGCCGATGAAGCCATCCGAACCGCGCGCCTGGCTCGCGAAGTTGGCCTCTCGAATTGGATCAAGCTCGAAGTGATCGGCGATCAGCAAACACTTTTCCCCGACACCGAGCAACTCATCGAAGCCACCCGTGTCCTCGTTAAAGAAGGGTTCATCGTCCTGCCTTATACCAACGACGACCTGATCGCCGCGCGCAAACTCATTGATGCAGGCGCTTCTGCGGTCATGCCCCTTGCCGCGCCAATCGGTTCCGGTCTTGGCATTCAGAACCCCGCAAATCTCCGAATTCTTCGCGAACGCATCACCGAAGTCCCCATGATCGTGGACGCGGGCGTGGGCACCGCCTCCGATGCCGCCGTGGCTATGGAATTGGGAGCGGATGGCGTGTTGATGAACACCGCGATCGCCGAAGCGCAGGATACTGTGCTAATGGCCGAAGCCATGCGCGACTCTGTCATTGCTGGCCGCAAAGCCTGGCTCGCTGGCCGCATGCCCAAGCGCCTTTATGCTGCGGCCTCCAGTCCCCTCACTGGCGTTGTTCGCTAAGCACAAAGAGCGCAAAAGCGAGCCTTCGAGCCCTGCGGCCAATGGAGCAACCCAGGCGAGCCGCCACCTGAAGCGGCAACTCTTGCTGGGCGCAGTCATCAGTCACCTGCAACCCAATTCATGTTTTGTACGCCGGATCGTAACGACTCAAGCGGCTAAGACATCTGACACTTGTGCAAGTGGCGAGTTTCGGAGGAGCTCTTGATTTCCGCAGTGAAAAACGCTCGCATGGTGCTCACCGCTCGTGGTGGACCCGAAGTTCTGAGATGGGTCGAAGAAGAGCTCCCCGCGCCTGGACCAGGGCAAGTCCGCGTTAAGGTTCTCGCGACCGGCGTCGCTTTTGCCGATGTGCTCATGCGACGTGGCCTCTATCCCGGTGTTCCCCCATTTCCGTTTGCTCCTGGTTACGACGTTGTTGGCCAAATTGATGCTCTCGGCGAAGGCCTAACCGGATTCGGGCTTGGTCAACGCGTCGCGGCCCTCACCATGATCGGCGGCTACAGTCGGTATACTCTTGTTCTCGCTGCTCATCTCGTTCCCGCACCAGCGAATCTCGATCCTGCCGAAGAGGTCAGCCTCGTTCTCAATTACGTCACCGCCTATCAAATGCTTCATCGCCTCGCGCGACTTCGCGAAGGCCAACGCCTCTTGATTCATGCTGCCGCGGGAGGCGTCGGCACGGCGACTCTACAACTCGGAGGAATCGCCGGGCTTCGCATGTTTGGCACTGCTTCCAAATCCAAACACCCGACTGTCACGGAACTCGGCGCCACTCCCATCGACTACCAGGCCGAAAACTTCGTCAACCGCATTCGCGAACTCGCTCCCGAAGGACTCGACGCTGTTCTCGATCCTATCGGCGGCAAAAACTGGTGGGCCTCCTATCACTGCCTCCGACGTGGCGGAACCCTTGCCTGTTACGGTGCACAGGCCGCGGTTTCAGAAGGGAAGTTGGCTGCTGGACTTGGCTTTGCCTCACTCGCACTGATGAAACTCCTGCCTGACGGCAAGCGCGCCACTTGGTACAACGTTAAGAGCCTGCGGGACAAACATCCCGAGTGGTTCCGCGAAGACCTCTCTCATCTCTTTGGGCTTCTGGCCACACGACAAATTCGACCCGTCATCGCCGGCAGGCTGCCGCTGCCGGAAGCCGCGCGGGCCAATGACCTGCTCGAAAACGGCAAGGTCTCGGGTAAGTTGGTTTTACTCTGCCAGGAATAAGGACGATCCAAGCAACGCTCGAGGCACACTTACTTAAATCATCTTTCCACCATGCCGGCCAGCCGGCTCGAATAAAGTCAGAAGATTCGTCAGGCTGAACAAATCGCGGATCTGTCTGTTCGCATTCACTAATTCGATCCGGCAGCCCCGCGTCCTCCCTGTCACAAACAGGCCTACTACTGTTCCTAGTCCCGCACTGTCCATCAGCGGCACCTCTTTCAAGTCCAATACAATGGACTTCCGTTGCGGAATCATAGCTCTCATTTCTTCCTTCAACAGCGGCGCGTTTTCGCTCGTCAGCTTTCCGTGGCACTCCACGATCACCCTTCCTTCCGTTTCATAAACGTGCACACGGAAACCCCGCACCCAACTCATAGCCTGATCTGGTGACATGAGAAGTAGTCCTCCGTCTTTGACCGTCTTTATCCCACCCGCAGGCCAAATACAAGTGCCGGCACAATTCCTCGAATTTCCGGCTACACTGTCCCCATGCAACGCAAGATGTTCTGGACTTTCTTCATTGTTCTCGGTTTGGTTGCAGACTTGGTCTTACCATTCTGGTGGGCCGTCGCCGCCACTTTCCCAATTCTTATCCTGAGTTGGTGGATCGCCTATCGCAGCGATTGGTTCTGAACAAGCAGTAAGCCTCTTACAAGGCCTGTCTTGAAAAACTCAAGCTTGCGGATTGATAAGCTGATTCGATATCTCTGCCTTAACTTCGGAACAGAAAATGCCATGTGATATCTACGCCTGCATGCACCAATGCGGAGGCGAAGATGGATCCCGTTTTCTTCCAGGTCCATCCGTAAAAAATCCCCCCGATCGTTGCCAGAATCACGTACCGCCAGTTCGGAAAGCCCATGTTCGTGATGTGAGAAAGCCCGAATAACACTGAAACCGTCCACCAGCCCGCAAAATCGCTCTTTGACGCCTTCGCCAGCAGGTTTTGCAGCAATCCGCGAAACAGAAATTCCTCCGGCCACGCTGTGAACACCAGAATCGCCACCGAAGAAAAAATCAGCCCGCCCCAGTGCCCCCGCTGTGGCGCGAACATAAGGAAACCCATGCGGATTCCCAAGGGAATCGCGATGCACGCAAATCCCACCAAGCTTCCCAAGATATAGATCCACCAATTCTTCCCCCAGCCGATGGCGTAGCCGATTCCGTTCACGCGTCGCACTAACACGAATACCCCCAATGCCACGTTCAGCGCCGCCAGCACCGTCATTACATAGGCCAGCCGTCCACCGGGATACGGCCAGAGCCAATGCGATGGTCCAAACTTTACAAACACCCATATCCCTGCGAGGATTGTGAAATCCTGCCAGGAACCGGCCGGCGCTCGCCCTGCGGATATCGCCAACCCAATGGGCACGAATCCCAGGATCGCCATAGCTCCTGCGCGCTCCACAGAGAAAGACCCTGTCCCTAGCAGGTACTCGAGATACACAAGGAACACGCAGGCAGCCAGAAGCATTCCTCCGCCCGGTCCAAACTTTCCCGTCCATCTCTCAGCGGTGCCGCGGGCCGAAAAAATCAGCATCACCAGCAGGAGAAATGCGAAGGCGGAAACCGTGGCCGCAAAGGCCCTTCCTCCGTAGCCCTGCCACGAAGCATACAGCGTGCCTCCAAGGCACAGTGCCGCCCATATCCCCGTGACTGCCCACACTCCCAGTTGTTTCATTCCCGCTCTCGCTTCAGAGGTAACAGACTCAATTTAAGCCAGACTCAACCGCGTCCCTCGCCCGTATTTCGAATCCGCGTCACCCGTCACCACCTTTACACAATTCCTCAGCCATTAGGGGGATACTCCTAGCCGACAAAGGTAAACTGATCCCAGCGAACTCGATCGTGAAACGCCTCTCCTACATCGATTGGATGCGTGGCCTCGCGTGCCTGCTCATGTTTCAGACGCACTGCTACGACTCCTGGCTCCGTCCTGATCTTCGTGAAACGCGCCTGTACAAATGGTCACAGCTCGGAGGCACATTACCGGCTCCTTTATTCATTTTTCTTGCAGGTGTTTCGTTTGCTTTGGTCACCGAAAAGCTCCGCGAAAAGGGAATGGCTCGCGGTGCCATCGCGAAACAAACCATTCTCCGAGGAGCCGAGATCTTTGGCTTCGGTATTCTCTTTCGCGTTCAAGAATACATTCTCGGCTACAACTGGGTTCCCTGGACCGATCTCCTTCGCGTGGATGTGCTCAATATTCTCGGGCTCTCGATGATGCTGATGGGCGTTCTCTGCTGGTTCACAGCTGCGTCGCAGGTCGAGGTTGCGCGCCGCCGCAGTTTTTACGGTGCTCTTCTTACCGCCGCGCTCATCGGCCTCGCTACGCCGCCGCTCTGGACCACTTGGCGTCCGCGCTTCCTTCCCTGGCCTCTGGAGTCTTATCTCAACGGTGTGCACATTTTCAGCGTGCCCCAAACCTGGCTCTTTCCGATTTTTCCCTGGGCTGCTTTCGCCTTCGCCGGACTGGCCGTCGGCTTTCTGATGTTCTCCAATTTTGCTCGTCGTCGCGAAGCGCTTTTCTTTGCGTCCGTCGGCGGCGCTGGACTGTTGGCTAGCGCTCTTTCCGTGCTCTTCGATTCCTCCTCTATCCAGCTTTACGCCGCGTACGATTATTGGCACTCCAACCCCAACTTCCTCCTTATGCGTTGTGGTGTGCTGCTCGTGATTCTCTTCCTCGTTTACGCCTGGTGCCGTTGGGGCTTCGCGGAGAGAGGTTTCAGCCCCGTCATTCAGCTCGGAAAGACTTCTCTCCTTGTCTATTGGGTCCACATAGAATTTGTTTACGGACAGTTCTCAATCCTGCCAAAGCGGGGATGTTCCATCCCCAAAGCCTCTCTGGGCTTGCTCATCATTTTCCTCGCGATGCTCGGTCTTTCCATTCTCCGCACTCGTTGGAGGCGCTCTCCCCAAAAGAGCAAGAGCACTCCGATCTTGTCGGCTGGCTCCCTCTCGGCAAAGTCCTAGCCCGAGCACAATCAGCCGTTTTTTATTTATTGGAAAGCGCCCACGTTCGGCCGGCACTGAAGGGGTACTGCAATGAACTGCTGCTTTATCGGTTCGCGGGATCTTTCGTCTCCGGCGGCGCCGGCAACTTGATAATAATCTCGCCCGCGCGCGCTTGGCCAAGCTCTTCCCGGGCAATTCGTTCAATAGTCTGCGGATCTGTCTTCAAGTCCTTCACATCCTGCTGCAATCCCAGGTTCTCTTTGTTCAGCCGGTCCAGTTCCACACGAACTTTTTCAATCTCCTGCTGCTTCCGCCGCATGGCCAGAAATCCATGCGTGCCAAAAACGTCGTGGACCAGCAAAACCGCCACAAACACGGCCAGCAGATGCCGGCCATACTGCTGCAAAAAGCCTTTCGATTTTTCCTGCAGGCCGATCTTCATCCGTCCGTCCCTAAGTTAGGATTCTCTTCCATTCCCGCATTCCACCGTTACTCCTTTTCTTCCTCCCGGTGTCGAACCGTCCATCAGACCACCAATGCGCCCTTTTGCTTTTTCTTCCACAGGTGAGCATTGCCCGTCCCTGCCTCCCCAACCAACTTTTCCACGCGACCTCGTATACAATCAATCTCCGACTGAATCCTATGCCGCGCCCTTCTCAATTCCGCCTCGTCCTTGTTACCTGTGCCTCACTCCCCGAAGCTCGCAAAATTGCCCGCGCTGTCGTCCAGAAGCGACTCGCCGCCTGCGTGAACGTCCACACCGCTCCCGTCGAATCTCTCTACAAATGGAAGGGCAAACTCGAAAACGCTCGCGAGCACCTCCTCCTCATCAAGACCAGCACTCGCCGCCTAAAGCTCCTCGAAAAAGAGGTCCTCCGGCTCCATTCCTACGAAACTCCCGAATTCCTGGTCCTCCCGGTCTTCGACGGCTCCCGCGCCTACCTCTCCTGGCTCGCTCAGTCTCTGAGAGCTAGGCTGCAAGCTTTTTGATCTTTTGGTGAAATTGTTGGCGCCGTCACTCGCGGGCCGCTAAACGTACAGCAGGGCCTGGTCCAGGTCGGCAATAATATCTTCCACATCTTCTATTCCTACGCTCATCCGCACCAAACTATCCGTAATCCCGACTCGATCGCGCACTTCCTTCGGCATGGAGGCATGTGTCATCTGCGCCGGTAGCGAGATCAGCGACTCGACGCCGCCAAGACTTTCGGCCAAGGCACAAATCTTCACTTGGTTCAGGAATCGGCGCGCGGCTCCCTCATCTCCCAAGTCGAAAGCCAGCATGGCTCCCGGCCCTTTCTGCTGTCTCCGCGCCAGGTCATGTTGCGGGTGCGAGGAAAGCCCCGGGTAATGTACCTTGCGCACCTTCGGATGGGCGTCCAGATGCCGCGCCACCGCCAATCCGTTCGCGTTGTGCTGCAACATCCGTACCGCCAGTGTCTTCAACCCGCGTGAAGTCAAGAAGCAATCCATTGGCGCCAGACCGGCCCCGGCCGACCGCTGGATGAAATAAATCTCCTCCGCGTCTTCCGGTCGCGTCAGCACGACGGCGCCGCCGGTCGCATCGCTATGCCCGTTCATATACTTGGTCATGGAGTGCACCACGATGTGGGCGCCAAGCTCGATGGGCCTCTGCAAATACGGCGTGAGAAAGGTATTGTCCACCACCAGCGTCGTTCGCCGCTCATTCGCAAATTTCCCCATGGCCGCTATATCTGTAATTCGCATCGTCGGGTTCGTGGGTGTCTCGATATAGATCATCTTCGTGTTCGGCCGAAGCGCGCCCAGCACCACCGCAGGGTCCGTAGTGTCTACAAAACTGAACTCCAATCCAAAGTGCACCAGCAGTTGCGTCGAAAGCCGGTACACCCCTCCGTAAACCGCTTCGGATAGCACTACATGGTCGCCGGGCCTCAGCAGCCGGAATACCGCGTCGATCCCTGCCATCCCCGAAGTAAAGACGTAGGCGCTGTGTCCGCCTTCGAGTTTCGCCACCGTGCGCTCCAGCGCTTTGCGGTTTGGATGATTCGTCCTCGCGTAGTCGAACCCAGCCTTTGTCTTTCCTACTTCCTCATACACATACGTGGACGTTTGGTAGATCGGCGCTACCACCGCTCCCGTCGAGGGGTCGTGTTCTTGTCCCACGTGTATCGCGTTTGTCGCAAATCCCATGTCTTCTCCTTGCCTTCTCGTGGGCAACCTTGGGCCAAGGCGCCTCTCCGTCGCAGTCCACCGAAATTACAAGAGGCCACCCTCCCAGTCAAATCCTTGCCTTGCGGGAGTTTCGTCTCTCCGCCCTGGGCTTTTCTCTTGACCTTTCACTTGCTTTCGGAAACCATGGCAAAATATTCCCATGCCCCGCGCTCGTCGCCAACTTCTCCGCATACTGCTCTCGGTTTTGTTTAGTATCGCTGCGCCGCTACTGGCGCAACAAGGCCAGAAACCTCCGAAAGAACGGCCCACTGCTCCGATTAATCGACTGACGATTGAAGTCACAGGCGGCGATTCCGACAAGCCCGTTGAAAATGCCAGTGTTTATCTCAAAACCCTCGAACAGCATACCCTCAAAGACAAAAAATTTGAGGTAAACGTTAAGACTAACCAACAGGGCATCGCGCATGTTCCGGAAGCTCCCCTCGGCCGCGTCCTGATTCAAATCGTTGCGGAAGGTTGGAAGACCTACGGCCACTGGTACGACATCACCGATGCCAAGCAGGTCATCAAAATTCACCTTGACCGCCCGCCCAAATGGTATTGACCTTGCCTGCAACCGGGTTGTGCACTCTTGCACAGCCCTAGAGTCGTGAATGGGGTATCGATCAGCGCCTGCCTTGCTTTTGTTGTGAAACTTCGTGGAACATCTTGCTCAAATTTTTGCTGCCACCCCTGATTTATTCCGCGTCTCTGTCGCTCGACTCATTTCCTTCGCGAAAGTTTTATTTCTGCAGCGCACTTTTGCGCTCAATTGCACAAAAATAGTGCAATCCGCATCATGGTATTGAAACTCGCGGAGTTACGCCGGATTTTCCTGCGCTTTCCACAAACTTTTGAACACTTGTGTTGAAAACTTAACAGTATTTAAAAATTTCTTCGTGCGCTTCGGCCACGGTCGTGCTACAAGTCCTTTTGCTTCTCCCTTTTGACCCGAACAATTCTTCAGTGTTACATTTCTTGTGACGGATCTTCTCATGGCCGACACTCACGAAGGACCTTTTTCTCTTGTTCAGATGTTCTGGGGAAATCTTGCCGCTCGGCCGCTGCGGTGTTTCCTGAGCATCTTGGCGATCGCAATCCAGGTGGTTCTGGTTCTGATGATTGTCGGCCTTACCTCCGGCGTCGTCGCCGAATGGGGTAAACGTGTCGAAGGGGTCGGCGCCGATATTCTTGTTCAGCCACCCAACTCATCTATTTTCTTTGCCTTCTCCAGTGCTGTCATGCAGGAATCTCTCGGAGATCAGATCGAAAAGCTTCCTGGTGTTGACGAAGTCGCCCCCACGCTCATCCTCTCCGATCCAAAGAGCCTCATGATCATCTATGGGATTGATTACAAGCGTTTCAATGCCTTGAGCCAGGGGTTCATCTTCCGCGATGGCCGCCCTCCGCAAGCACCCGACGAAGCGCTGGCCGACGATATTATCGCGCAGACGCGTCACCTCAAGGTCGGCGACACCGTCACTCTCGTCAATCATCCCTTCAGGATTTCCGGTATCGTGGCTCACGGCAAAGGTGCCCGGTTCTTTATTCCTCTCGCAACCGCACAGGACATCGTGGGGGCGGACAAGCGGGTCTCGATGTTCTTCGTCCGAAGCAAAGGTGACACCGAAGGCACACGGGCCGAAATCCTCGCTCTCAACCCGCAAAACCGGATTCGCTCGATGTCCGAATATGTTTCCTTGATGAGCTCCTCCAATCTCCCCGAACTTAAACCATTCATCCGCACGATGGTGGGCCTCGGCATCATCATTAGCTTTCTCGTCGTGCTCCTCAATATGCACACCATGATCCTCGAGCGTACCCGCGAGATCGGCATCCTGAAGGCTCTCGGCTTCTCCCGCTTCGACATCATCAACATGCTCCTCGGCGAGACCGCCGTTCTTACTGTCGTCGGCAGCATCGCCGGCATCGCTATTACTTTTCTTACCCAGGCTATTCTCAAACAAACCAACCCTGGTCTCTCCATCCTGCTAACTCCTGGTTGGGTTCTTGGCTCCATTGGCCTCGCCCTTGCCGGAGCTGCGGCTGGTGCTGCGATCCCGGCTCTGCGCGCCTCCGGGTTCGATCCTGTCGAAGCCCTCGCTTACGAATAGTCTCTTTTCAGGCACTAGTTCCGATTTCCTCAGCCACAGCATTGCTTCTCATCTGCGAAACTGGTATGAGAGGAAAAGGAAGATGCTTCACTTCAATTTGTTCCAATCTCCGGCAAGCGGCAGCGCGGCCAGTCCTAGGAGAAATTCATGAAAAGTCTTTGCCTGGCGGTCTCTCTGTTGGCGCTCGCTTTCGGGGCGGCCACTCCCGCTAGCGCACAGATGGGCATGGAAATGTTCAAGAAGCCTGCCATCGCCAAGGTTTTTAACCCGGTCGTCGGCAAGGGCGCTCAATACGAAACCACCAATGCCGGCTATGGCGACGACAAGCCCAAGATCAT
>Ga0307471_100000381_pt1 | contig 22568 bp, 1 predicted proteins | sample atmos_gasesAM3C__2_FD_204566 | JGI IMG/M metagenome (GOLD analysis project Ga0307471, IMG submission 204566) | Hardwood forest soil microbial communities from Morgan-Monroe State Forest, Indiana, United States - atmos_gasesAM3C_515 | ecosystem: Environmental > Terrestrial > Soil > Temperate...
CGATCATCCCAGCGAGTATCCTGGCCTCATGCACTTCGGTTTTCCAAAGCATCAATGCAAGTCCGTGGCTCATCCCGATGTCTGTCGCTAGTTCGCGCAGATTCGGAATGGACACGCCGAAAGCCTTGGTTGTTTGTATGCCAAATCTGGACATAGCGTCCACCACTTTGGTGTCACCCCTTCGCTCAATTTCACGCAGAATCGATTCGACGGTGTTGCTAGACGACCGCTGAAGACCATCTTCTCTTGGAACGCGTTTCAAAAAACTGTCCCCATGACCATTTCATGCGGCTTCAGACGTTTCTAGATTACGTTAAGGGCACCGGGTGGGAAGTTCGTCAGCAGAGCCGCTTTTCCGACCAAACTGCACTGATGAAACTCATTCCAAACGAATATTCTGATTTGGGGCAAATAATGAGCTTTTATGAGTTTGCGCCTCTCACGTCGCTATTTTATCGTGCTCAGAGGTGACTCTGCCAATTGACGCGATCCGGGTGACGATTCCGCCTTGTAGAAACTACCCGCCGTTCAACATACAACGAGTGTCATTCGGAACTTCGTGACCAACCGCTAAGGGAGTAACGCATTTTCGGTATTTTCTACAATTGAGTAAAAACGGATTAAACTTGTATACACTGAATGTCAAGGATATCCCAGGGTATCGAAATGCCGTCAACAGTTAATTATCGGTCTCAGCTTTTTGCCCATGGCTTTCCGTAGATTGGTTCCTTTCAGTGGTTTTATTGGAACTCCGAAAGGGAAGGCGCTTCAATTTCTTCTTGTGACTTCGTTTCTATTCATATTCATTTTGTCATCGATTTCCGTTCCGTGGTCTCTTCAGTCTTCTCATGCAAGTACAGTGACTCAAGTCCCGCCGACTGGCTCGTACTTCGATCACATCGTCACAATCATAATGGAGAATCAAGGTATTCAGAACATTTGTGGACAGGGCCCTCCCCCTTGCAATGGCCCCTATTCCCCGACGTTGTCGGCCTTAGCAAACAACTACGGAATCAGTGCTCAGTTTCTCTCGATTAATCCAGGAGGAAGTCAGCCGAACTATATCGGGCTGATTGGTGGATCTCGGTTCAATTGCTTAGAAGCGAGTTGCCCTCTAGTCAACTCGACGAACATAGTAGACAGTCTTGAAAACGCGGGTTTGACATGGAAAGCGTACATGGAAAATATGAACGAGACGAGTGGTTGCGATATCGCAACTACCCCGCTTTATGAGCAGGAACACAATCCGTTTGTTGGCTTTTCCGACATTCTGAACAATCCTAGTCGATGCCACAACATTGTATTGGCTAATCCGCCTGCGAATTCTACGTGTACGGTTACAGATTGCGCGTTGATCAAGGATCTGAATTCAACATCGGCGCCGAACTTCATGTGGCTAACGCCTAACGACTGTGACAATATGCACGGAAGTTCAAACAGTACCTGCCCTTACACTTATCCTACCTCCATTACCCAAGGCGATAATTATCTAAGCACTCTGGTTCCGAACATTCTCAATAGCAATACATTCAAGAGTGACAGGGTCGCACTTTTCATCCTATTTGACGAAGGCACCAACTTTTGTCCGCTCAACCCCGGAGCCAAAGAAGACTGCGTTTATGCCGTTTGGGCTGGCAATAGCAACGTTGTCAAGCAGAAATTTGCTTCAAACAACCTGTACAACGACTATTCCTATTTGAAAACAATTGAAACTAACTGGAACCTACCATCCCTGACTCAGAATGATGCAGCCGCCACTGCAATGTCAGAGTTCTTCGCAGGCCAGAGTTCTGTCAAGCTCGGCTCATGGAACCCTAACGTCCCATGTTCACCGATATTGGTGTCAATCGAGCAGGTCATTGGAAACCAGACAAATGCGAACGGAGGAGCTCTAGAAGCCGGCAGCATTTTCAGTCCCGGAGTCACAAACTCGACTTATGGTCCGAGTAATGTTGAGAGTTGGCTGACTAACTCGTCTGTGAGTCCTCACCCACCGAATTGGAAATCCCCTGGGCCTCCTTGCGTAATTACTAATTCTCAAGGTAGCATAATTTCGGCCTTCGTTCAAATCGATGGTGTGGTACGAGACTTTCCTCAGAACGGGACTACAGCAACCAACTTCAAGCCGGTCAATGGTCTGGGAAGTTATCCAACCGGCCCTCAATTTAGCACAAGATTCAATGTACTCACACCTGGATACGCGACATCTTCGAGCAATTGTAGCAACAATCCTACGTCTTGCATGCATGGCCTCAGCGTTACTATCGACCAGGATTGGAAAGGTGCAGGCTTTTGTGGCCCCTACACGGCATGTGATGAAACCAACGGCGCCAACGGGTTAAGAAGCCACTCAACGGCCTATGTGACCCCGCTGGACGTCCAGGGGTTTGTATTCTGGAATTCAACTTCTTCAACGGATCCCACTCACAACTATTCGGGCTGGGAGCTTCACGCACTGACGGCTTGGCGGGTCTCCTCTTCTTCCACCACGGATTTCTCTTTGAGCGCCAACCCCAACGCTCTGACTATTCAGCCCGGGTCGTTCAAGACAGCCAACATCACTATCGACGCGAGTAACCTGTTTACGGGCAGTATCAGCCTGAGTCGTTCAGTCGTCAGACAGACCGGAGCTGGACCGCTTCCGAATGTAACGATGACTCCGTCCCAGGTAACGCTTCCGTCCGCTGGAAAATACGTAGCATTTTCTACGCTAAATGTCACTGCTAGCTCTTCCACCTCGGGAACCTATCTTGTGACCATTAGCGGAGTCAATTCTACACTGACCAGAACAACCACTGTAACTATTACAATGGTAGGATTCGGGCTGTCAGCTACTCCACCTTCGCAATCCATCGCTGCCGGTCAATCAGCCAGCTCAACGATAACAGTGACAAGTAAGGCAGGCTTCAGTGGCACCGTCACCCTTACTGCTCAGAGTTCCTGCGTCTGCGCATTTGCATCACTTGGATCAGGTAGTCTATTTCTACCTGCGAACGGAACCGCAACAACGAACCTCCAGATCTTGACTAGCCAAGGCCAATTCGGCAACGCTACAGTCACCATTACTGGATCATCGTCTTCAACACCATTCACCTCATCGCTCAGCGTAACGATCAGAGTCTACGACTTTTCTGTTAGTCCTGCGACTCAGTCATTCACTACCAATGCTGGATCAAAGATTACACCGACGTTAGTCCTCGCAAGCCAGAATGGTTTCAATGGCACCGTTACCTTCACCGTTTCAAGTTCTCCAACAGGACCCACTGTCAACGTTATTCCAACCTCTTTCACCTTGGCGCGCGGTCAAACAACCGCAATCCAAGTTTCATTCAACACGACCAAGACTGGAACCTACACGGTCACTTTGATTGGTACCAGTGGGGTTTTGTCTCACTCTGTGACCATAATAGTTCGCGTCGTCGACTTCAACCTCACTTCGCCCACTCCGATACAACTCAACGTTGGGTCAACAGCAAAGGCAACGATAACAGTGACCGGCCTTAACGGATTCACTGGAACCGTCAGTCTCACAGACATAGTTCCTACCGGTCTCACATGCGGTGCATTCGCTCCCAGCAACGTCGTGGTGAACGGTACAACCACGATCTCTTGCAGTGCTTCGACTGTTGGAAATTATGACCTCGCAATCACCGGGACCGGCTCATCTCTGCAACACACAATCCACATAATCTTCAACGCTGTTGACTTCACCGTAATCGCGGGACCAGTATTCCCTTCACCCATCAACGCTGGTTCGATAGGTAGCTCAACCATCTCGGTGTCTGGCGTTAACAACTTCGCAGGATCGGTGACCTTCACTGAAGCCGTTCCATCGGGGCTCGTATGTTCAATGTCCCCCTCTTCTCTTTTGTTGCCTCCTAACGCTACTGCAGTTCTCTCCTGTAGCTCTTCTACAGCGGGCAACTACACGGTAACTGTCACTGGAACGAATGGGGGGCTTGTTCACACAACAGCTTTGATCCCATTCCATATTGTGGATTTCAAGCTCGCATCAAGCACTGGCTCGCTGTCCCTTGTCGCAGGATCTGGGACGGGCTTAGATTCTGTTACGCTCACAAGCCTAAACGGTTTCAACAACACGGTGACCGTCTCAGTTTCGATATCGCCCAACGGCCCGTCGGTCCAACTCCAATACGTTAACGTCAGAGTGACCCCCGAAGGAAACTCGACTGCGCTAACAATCAATCCTGGACCTTTTGCGGGCACTTACAAACTCAATGTGACTGGAACTAACGGATTCCGCGTCAGATCAACTCTGATAATATTGACTGTGGTCCCCGCTAGCCCAACCCTGAATACGTCAATCAAAGACTCTTCGGGTGCAACAGTTACCTCAGTAACGGCTGGAACAAAGGTTCACGACACGGCTATAATGAATGGCGGTTCTCAACCCACTGGGAGCGTCGCGTACCTCTTCTTCTCCAACGGTGCCTGCACGGCTCCAGGAACCTCGGCCGGCACAGTCAGCGTGACAAACGGGGTTGTCCCAGACTCGTCAATTGTCACGCCACTCACTCCAGGGTCCTACAGTTTTATCGCCAACTATAGTGGCGACGCGAACAACAACAAAGCAGTCAGTTCCTGCGAACCTCTCAACGTTACCTCGAAACTCACTCCAACTCTTGCTACAGCGATCAAAGACAATAGCGGCGCGACTATCACGACGGTAGTTGTCGGAACGACTATCCATGACACCGCAACGCTATCCGGTGGTTCCCTCGTCCTAACCGGTACTGTGACCTACTTCTTCTTCACAAACAATATTTGTTTGGGTCCTCCCTCCACCCAATTCTCGCCCTTCCCACAGACGGTCTCTGTCGGCTCAAGTAATTCTGTGCCGGCCTCCGCATCCTTGACACCAGCTGCTGGACTCTACAGCTTCAACGCAACATACAGCGGTGACTCCACCGACAATCCCGCGACAAGTCTGTGCGAGCCATTGACGATCAACAAACAAACACTTACAATCACGACCGCAATCAGTCCCTCCTCTACCATCACAGTCGGCGCTTCTGTCACAGACCAGGCCACTCTGACAGGTGGATATCCATCCACTGGAGTCACTGGAAGCGTGACTTACGCGTTCTTCAGCAGCGGCGTCTGCTCAGGCAATCCGCAATCCATGTCAACCGTGTCGGTTGGCCCAGGCAACTTCGTACCTGTTTCCGCTTCTGTAACTCCTCCATCTGCCGGCTCTTTCGCTTTCAACGCGACATACAGCGGCGACACTAACAACACTCGCGTCAGCGGCACTTGCGAGCCTCTAAGTGTCATGAAGACCAGCCCAACCATAACGACTGTGATTACTCCGTCTACAATCATAGTCGGCGGTTCCGTCACCGACCAAGCTACATTGACTGGCGGCTATCCATCGACCGGCGTGACCGGTACTGTCATGTATGCTTTCTTCAGCAATGGCGGCTGCACTGGTACTCCAGCTTCCACCTCAAGCGTAACGGTAGGCGCGGGAGATTCAGTCCCACCATCCGGTTCTATTACGCCTCTTGCCGCTGGAAGCTTCGCATTCAACGCAACATACATTGGGGATTCCAACAACAATCGGGTTAGTAGCATATGTGAGCCTCTCACCGTCAACAAGGCTACACCGAGCATTTCCACGGCGATCAATCCGTCATCCACGATCATTGTGGGTTCTACCGTCACCGACCAGGCGACTCTCACTGGTGGCTTCCCATCAAGCGGCGTCACTGGTAGTGTAGTGTACGCCTTCTTCAGCAACGGGGCTTGCACAGGATTGCCAGCGTCAACATCAACTGTCCCCTTAGGCACGGCCAACGCAGTGCCTGTTTCCGCTTCTTTCAGTCCTTCATCCTCGGGTACCTTCGCTTTCAACGCGACATACACCGGGGATCCCAACAATAACAGAGTGAGCAGCAGCTGTGAGCCTTTGACTGTTACCAAGCAGACGCCGTTTCTTACTACCGCGATTAGCCCGTCCTCAACGATCACGGTTGGGGCTTCTGTCACGGACCATGCCACTCTGACTGGAGGATTCCCCTCCACCGGAGTCACTGGCAGTGTGATCTATGCGTTCTTCAACAACGGAGCCTGTAACGGCAGTCCAACAACAACCTCAACCGTTACAATTGGTTCCACAGACACCGTACCCGTCTCTACATCATTTACTCCATCATCTCCTGGGTCCTTCGCATTCAACGCAACCTACGGAGGCGATACCAACAACAACAGGGTTAGCAGCGCATGCGAACCGTTGATAGTCAACAAACAAACTCCGACAATCTCGACGACAATCAACCCATCCCCCACCATAACCGTTGGAACCTCCGTCACTGATCAAGCAACGTTAACAGGAGGATTCCCATCAACCGGCGTAACAGGTAGCGTCATCTATGCATTCTTTAGCAACAGTGCCTGCACAGGCATACCGACCACTACTTCTACCGTGACAATTGGCACGGGTGGCTCAGTCCCCGCCTCAACTTCTGTTACTCCACCGTCTCCGGGAAGTTTGGGTTTCAACGCCACATACACCGGTGACACCGACAATAACAGAGTGAGCAGTGTTTGTGAGCCGCTGAGTGTTCAGAAGACTACGCCCTCGATTTCAACGTCAATAAAGAATTCATCCGGAATAGCTGTCACGTCAATTGTTGTGGGCAACCCTGTCCACGACACGGCAGTCATAACAGGAGCTACAAACACTGCAGGCGGAACAGTAACCTACGACTTCTACAACAACGGTATCTGCAACGGACTGCCCGCTTCTAGCCAGACCGTCTCTGTTGCGAGCGTGGCGGTCCCAGATTCATCTGGAAGTACTCCAACGCCCGCAGGATCTTACAGTTACAATGCAACATATAGCGGTGATTCCAACAACCAGGGTGCCAAGAGCTCCTGTGAGCCGCTTAACGTTATCAAAGCGACACCGACGATCACATCGAGCCTTTCGGCAGCATCCATAGTCGTTGGACAGTCAGCCTCCGACTCAGCAACCATTTCCGGATTCTACCAGGCAGGGGGAACCGTTTCCTACAACCTCTTCATCGGCTCAAGCAGTTGCTCTGTCACCGGCTCAGTCGTCTCAACAGTTACCGTCACGAACGGCCTGTTCCTAGGGTCGAGGAGTGTCACCTTCAACTCTACGAATCCTCAGGGGTATAGCTGGAGCGCAGTCTACTCGGGAGATTCAAACAATAATGGCGCAACATCAGCATGCGAACCGCTCACCGTCAATCCGACAAGTGGCGTTACGATAACAACCTCGCTCTCTTCCACTAGTATCGTCGTGGGCAACACTGTCACTGATTCAGCTACCATATCGGGAGCTACTTCGACAGCAGGTGGTTCAGTTACGTACATTGACTTCCCTAACGGCAACTGTGGCGGAACTGGGTCGGTTGTTTCAGTTGCAAGTGTGGTAAACTCTGTTGTTCTGAGTTCGCGATCAGTAGCATTCAACGGCACCGGTAGCTTCAGCTTCGACGCTTCCTACAGTGGCGACTCCAACAACGCAGGGGCAACCAGCGTATGTGAGCCACTCACGGTGCAAAAAGCGAGCCCATCAGTCGCCACTAATCTCTTAGCATCTACCATAACGGTTGGCAACTCGGCAACAGACTCCGCCACTCTTTCCAGCGGTTATAAGCCAAGCGGGACGGTCACTTACGAATTTTTCACTGGACCCACGTGCGCAGGAACCGCAGCTACTGTCGGAAACCCGGTCACTGTATCTAGCGGAACTGTGCCAAACTCTGCCCCGCAGACATTCAGTACTGCTGGCTCCTACAGCTGGAACGCCGTTTACAACGGGGATTCTAACAACAATGGAGCAACCTCGTCGTGTGAACCGTTTACAGTCAACAAGGCCAACCCCACATTAACAACGATCCTGTCTTCGTCAACCCCCGTCGTAGGGACCACCGTCACCGACTCAGCTTCACTCACGGGTGGCTTCAATGCAGGTGGATCTGTAAGTTACCTAGTTTTCGCCAATGGGGCATGCACCGGCACTGGATCACTGGCTTCTACGGTACAAGTCACAAACGGCTTGGTTGCTAATTCTCGCGCCGTGTCGTTCAACGCTACAGGTTCGTTCGCTTTTCAAGCAAGCTACGGCGGGGATGTCAACAATAACGTAGCTACGTCTAGTTGCGAGCCACTGACCGTACAAAACGCAAGTCCCATTATCAGCACCTCAGTCTCTTCCACTTCAGTAACAGTTGGACAATCTGCCAGCGATTCCGCAACTATCTCAAACGGATTCAAACCCTCCGGAACAGTACAATACGAACTCTTTGCGAACAGTGCATGCACATCGCCGTCCAGCACCGTCTCCATAGTAACAATCACCAGCAGTACCGTTCCGAGCTCTCGAAGCGTGGTCTTCAACGCTACAGGAAGCTACAGCTTCCAAGCATCCTACACCGGCGACCTCAACAACAACCCAGCCATTTCCTCCTGCGAACCTTTCACCGTAGTCAAGACTGCCCCGACCATATCGACAAGTTTGTCCTCCAACTCTATCGTTGTCGGGTCAACCATCACTGACTCATCTGCTCTAACGGGGGCGCTCCAAGCGACAGGGTCAGTAGTCTACAGTCTATTCAGCACTGGGACATGCGCAGGAACGCCAACAGTTGTGTCGACGGTAACCGTGACCAACAATCTGGTTCCAGATTCGCGCACTGTCCAAGTCAATGCAACCGGCTCATGGAGCTTCAATGCTGCCTATTCAGGTGATTCCAACAACGCGGGGATCACAAGCCCATGCGAGCCCTTCACAGTTACTAAGACAAGTCCAACTCTAACGACGACGCTCTCCGCTTCGACAATAACAGTCGGCAACTCTGTATTCGATTCAGCCGCGCTTTCTGGAAGCTTCCAAGCAAGTGGCACCGTCACATACGATTACTTTTCAGGATCAACCTGTGCCGGAACGGCAACAGCGGTCGGAGGCGCTGTAACAGTGACGAATGGCATTGTGCCAAATTCAGCCTCCCAAGCCTACAACACCGCCGGACCCTACAGCTTCCAAGCCATCTATTCCGGCGACGCAAAGAATAGTGGAACAGTCAGCACATGCGAGCCGCTGACGGTCAATCCATCCCAGGGTGTAACCGTCACCACAGCGTTCTCACCAAGCAGCCCAATCGTCGGAGGGGCGGCCACAGACTCGGCGACTCTCAGCGGCACTACATCAACGGCAGGCGGAACTGTGGCCTACACACTATTCTCTAACGGCGCATGTACATCACTCGGAAATGTAGTATCTACTGTAAACGTCGCTAGCGCAGTCGTTCCGAACTCTCGAGCGGTAACATTCAACAATACAGGAACCTACGCCTTCCAAGCAAGCTACTCAGGAGACGCCAACAACAACCCAGCAACATCAGCCTGTGAACCCCTAACCGTTGCAAAGACAAGCCCCACGATTACAACATCCCTCTCATCAACCACCATAACTGTCGGAACCACTGCAAGCGACTCAGCAAGCCTTTCGAGTTCGTACTCTGCCAGCGGCACCGTCACATACGAGTTCTTCGCCGGAAGCACATGCACTGGAACTCCAACCACTGTCGGCACACCCGCAACTGTAACAAACAACCTCATTCCCAGTTCAGCCGCTCAGTCATTCAATTCAGCAGGACCCTACAGCTGGAACGCCATCTACAGCGGAGACTCGAACAACAACGGCGCGACGTCAGCTTGCGAGCCACTCACGGTAACCAAAGTCTCTGCAGACTCACTAACGACAAACCTATCCAGTACTGCACCGTTAGTGGGCTCTTCAGTTACCGACTCGGCGACACTCACTAACTCGTTCCAAGCCATTGGAACAGTTACATACACTATTTTCGCAAACTCTGGTTGCACAGGTCAAGGCACTATTGTCTCCGCGGTCACTGTCGCTATCAACGTTGTGCCGAACTCGAGGCCCGTGATTTTCAACGCCACACAAAGTTACAGTTTCAACGCCATTTACAGCGGGGATTCGAATAACAATCCTGCCACCTCGTCATGCGAACCTCTAAGCGTGCAGAAGGCCAGTCCCACCGTTGCAACTCTGTTGAGCGCATCAACGATCGTCGTAGGCAACATCGACTCCGACTCTGCCACCATGTCTGGCGGATACAACCCATCAGGAACTGTCAGCTATGAATTCTTCACAGGAACCGGATGCACCGGAACCGCCACAGCAGCAGGTTCTGCCGTAACAGTGACCAGCGGGAATATTCCGAATTCACCATCAGAAGCATTCAACACGGTCGGATCATACAGCTGGAACGCAATATACTCAGGCGACTCGAACAACAACGGCGCCACCAGTCAATGCGAGCCACTAACCGTAACGAAGGCGAGCCCCACCATCTCAACAATTCTGTCCAACCCTACTCCGGTTGTAGGAACGTCGATAACCGACTCGGCGACACTAAACGGCGGATTTAACGCCGGTGGCACAGTCGCTTACAGCTACTTCGGGAACGGCGCGTGTACCGGATCGGGGATTGTGCTCTCAGTTGTAACAGTAAGCAACGGGGTAGTACCGACTTCCGGTTCACAGACTTTCGGCTCAACGGGTACCTACAGCTTCAACGCCGTGTACTCAGGCGACGGCAGCAACAATGGGACCAGTAGTGCATGCGAGCCTCTGACCGTCCAAAAGGCAAATCCAAGCATAGGCACCCTGCTCTCGTCGACCTCGATCAAAGTGGGTCAATCGGTTACCGATTCAGCTACGTTGGCGAGTTCCTACCAGGCCCAAGGGACAGTAACATACGAGGTCTTTGCGAACGGGGGCTGCACATCAGCTGGAGTTACCGTCTCGACGGTCGCAGTTGCCGGTGGTATTGTTCCGAACTCCAGAGCCGTTCTCTTCAACTCCACAGGAAGTTACAGCTTCCTTGCAAGGTATAATGGGGATAACAACAATGCCCCAGCTATCAGTGGCTGCGAGCCACTTGCCGTGAACCCTATCACCGTCTCCCTTTCCACGAACCTGTCCAGCTCTAGCATTACCGTAGGCACCTCAGTCTTCGACTCGGGAACCCTACAAGGCGCCACCAACACGGCGAGTGGGACCGTCACTTACACGTTGTTCGGAAACGGCAATTGCGCCGCGCCCGGACTGACTGTATCAGTCGTCACGATTTCAAATGGAGCCGTGCCAAACTCGAACTCCCTAGTAATCAACTCAACAGGCACGTCCAGCTTCAACGCTGTCTACAGCGGAGACACCAACAATAGTGGCGCGACAAGTGCCTGCGAACCTTTCACAGTCAACAGGACGACTCCCACAATCGTAACCAGCGTTTCGACGAATTCCATAGTCGTGGGCAATAGCGTCTTCGACACTGCAGGCCTAGCGAACAGTTTCCAGGCCGGGGGCAGTGTCACCTACACCCTCTACGCAAACAACGGCTGCACGGCACCCGGAACAATAGTATCCGTCGTAGCAGTCAACAACAATATCGTAGCCAATTCCGCAAACGTCGGGATCAACTCGACGGGATCCTACAGCTTCCAAGCCGGATATTCCGGAGATGCAAACAACAGTCCTTCAACCTCAATTTGTGAGCCCTTCAGCGCAACAAAAGCAAACCCGACAATATCGACAAGTCTCTCATCGACCAGCATACAGGTGGGCGGTTCAGTTTCAGATTCGGCAACACTTACCGGCGCTTACAAGGCGACAGGAACAGTCACTTACCAGTTCTTTGCTGGATCTACGTGCACGGGAACTTCCACAACGGTCGGATCGCCAGTTGTAGTAAACAATGGAATAGTGCCCGGGTTCGTGTCGGAAAACTTCAACGCCGCAGGCTCCTACAGTTGGAACGCCGTCTATAGCGGCGACTCAAACAATAGCGCGGTGAACTCTCTTTGCGAGCCTCTTACAATCAGTAAAGCAAGCCCAGCAATCTCGACCGTTGTATCAAGCTCAACCCCGACGGTCGGCACGTCAGTCACCGACACTGCTTCGCTAACGAACAGTTTCAATGCAGGAGGCACTGTAACCTACAGTGTGTTCTCAGGGAGTTCATGCGCTACCGGGGGAACAGTTGTATCCACGGTGACAGTAGCAGGCGGTTCTATTCCCAATTCTCGCCCTGTACTTTTGAATGCAACCGGATCTTACAGCTTCTCCGCCTCCTACAATGGCGATAACAACAACAATGGTGCCGCGTCTCAATGCGAGCCTTTGACCGTTCAGAAGACCAACCCCACCATCACCACAACACTCTCTTCAACCTCAATCCAAGTTGATCAGTCCGTTACTGACTCGGTCACACCGGTCGGGTTTTACAAAGCAACTGGGACAGTCACCTACTACTTGTTTACAAACAATGTTTGCAACCCAAGTGGAACCATCGTTTCCACTGTGACTGTTACCAACAACCTAGTGCCAGTATCCAGAGCTGTCCAATTCAACGTCACGGGATCCTACAGCTTTGACGCTCTATATTCAGGCGATTCGAATAACAACGGTTCAACAAGCGCTTGCGAGCCCCTAACTGTAAGTCCAAAGGGAGCAGTAACTATCACAACCAGTTTATCGTCCTCGTCGATTATCGTCGGTGGATCTGCTTTTGACTCTGCCACCTTGGCAGGGTCGACCTCCGGTGCAGGTGGGACTGTTACGTATTACAATTATCCAAACGGAAACTGTCTGTCACCTGGAACCATCATTTCGATCGTGTCCGTAACGAGTAGTTTGGTGCCAAGCTCAAGGCCAGTTACTTTCAACGGGACTGGAACGTTCAGCTTTAACGCCGCTTACAGTGGAGACACTAACAACGGTCCAGCTACTTCTTCTTGCGAACAAATAACAGTCCAGAATTCCAGCCCATCAATCACGACAGCACTCTCGTCTACAACAATAACCGTGGGCGGTTCAGCCACCGACTCCGCTGTCATTGCTGGGGGATACAACCCGACCAGTTCAGTCACCTACGAGTTCTTCACTGGAACTTCTTGCAGCGGAACCGCCACTACAGTCGGCGTGCCCGTTACGATCAGCAACGGCATCATTCCAAACTCTGGTGCTCAAACGTTCAACAGGGCAGGGTCATACAGCTGGAATGCGGTCTACTCCGGAGACGCTAACAACAATGCCAACACATCCCCATGCGAACCGTTAACCGTTCAGAAAGCGAGCCCAACGGTTGGCACGAGTCTCTCTTCATCCTCTTTCGTGGTTGGAACAACAGCAACCGACTCAGCAACGATTTCTGGCGGGTTCAACTCAGGTGGCACTGTCACATACAGTATTTTCACTAACAATGCATGTAACGCGCCGGGCACATTCGTTTCGATCGTAACGGTGGTATCGAATAGCGTTCCAAATTCGAGACCAGTACAGCTCAACTCGACCGGGTCCTACAGCTTCAACGCTGTATACTCCGGCGACTCGAACAACAACGCGGCCAATAGTCAGTGCGAGCCGCTCACGGTTATCAAAGCAAATCCCAGTGTAACAACCAAGCTCAGCCCAGGAACAACGGTCGCGGCGGGCACGACCATTGTAGACCAGGCAACATTATCCGGCGGATTCCCAGCGAGTGGCGTCAGCGGCACGGTCACGTACTACTTCTTCGGCCTCGGAGACAGCTCATGCAACGGACTGTCTGCAGTAAGCCAAACTGTGGGAATCGGCGTAGGAAACTCAGTACCCTCCTTCAGCCCTCCGACCATTACAGCCGCAGGTCAATACAGCTTCAATGCTGCGTACAACGGTGACGCAAACAATAACGCAATAACAAGCTCATGCGAACCATTGACTGTCAGCAGCACAACCCCAACAGTAACTACATCGCTCTCTGCAACAACGGTCAATGTTGGAGGCACCGTGACAGATTCAGCCATTCTTACACAAGCTTCTAACGCGGGAGGAACTGTCACATATTCAGACTTCAACAACGGAGGGTGCCTCGGAGTCGGGACACTCGTCTCAACCGTCTCAGTCACTAACGGAAACGTGCCCAACTCAAGATCCGTTCTACTCAACGCAACGGGGGCTTATAGTTTCGAGGCGAGCTATTCTGGCGACTCGAACAACAGTCCAGCAACATCTAGTTGCGAACCCCTAACAGTTCAAAGCGTCACCACGACTATCACAACGAAGCTTTCGTCGACGAGCGTTGTGGCTGGCGGAGTCGCCACTGATTCCGCTACTTTGACAGGAAGCTTCAACGCGGGAGGAACCGTTGCCTACAACATGTTCCCCAATGGTGCTTGTACGGGAACAAGCAATACCATCTTCACCGTCACAGTTGCCAGCGGTACAGTCCCCAATTCCAGAACCATTACACTCAACAATACCGGGACATTCAGTTTCAACGCGGTATACTCCGGAGATTCCAATAATAGCGGTGCCACCTCACAATGCGAACCTCTTACAGTAGTCAAGACCAGCCCCTCGATAACCACAGCAATTTCCCCAGCATCCACCATCACCATAGGCCAATCTATAGTCGATTCGGCTACTATTGACGGGGCTTTCCAAGGCACTGGCACGGTCACGTACTATTACTACGGCTTAAGCGCGAGCTGCACTGGTTCTTCGAGCATCGTCAGCACTGTAAACTTAGGACTTAACAATCTCGTTCCAAATTCAGGTGCGTTCACACTTTCGAGCACAGGCTCGGTCAGCTTCAACGCGGTCTACAGCGGGGATTCCAACAACAGCCCCGCCACGAGCGCTTGTGAACCCCTGACTGCGCTCAGAGCAACTCCACAAATCAGCGCCAGCCTCTCAGCCGCGACTATTTCTGCCGGGCAGACCGTGACCGTCTCCGCCACTCTCACAGGTGGCTACCCATCGACCGGGGTAACCGGCATTGTCACATACTATTTCTTCAGCACGAGTGGCACATGCACCGGCACCTCTAGCATCATAACCACGGTTAGTGTAGGGTCAGGAAACAACGTACCATCGTCCCCATCCTTCACACCCCCACTTGCAGGAACCTTCGGCTTCAACGCAGCATACGGTGGTGATGCCAACAACAATGGTAACACGGCATCTTGTCACTCTATTCTAGTCAACAAAGCAACTCCATCAATATCGACTATGCTGTCCTCGGCAAACGTTCCAGTCGGGGGATCAGTTCTCGACTCAGCGGCAATGACTGGAAGCTTCCAAGCCAGTGGTCTTGCAACATACGAGTTCTTCCCTGGAAGTTCGTGCATCGGAACCCCAACGACAGTCGGAGCATCAGTAACTGTTACGAACAATGTGATTCCCAATTCGGGACTCCAAGCCTTCAACTCTGCAGGATCCTATAGCTGGAACCTCGTCTACAGCGGGGACGCGAACAACATTGGAGTTACATCGTCATGCGAGCCTCTTTCCGTTCTGAAAGCGAGCCCCACCATCACAACGAGTCTTTCATCAAACTCCGTGATTGTAGGTAATACTGTCACGGACTCCGCGGCTCTCTCCAGCGGCTTCATCCCCGGCGGTAGTGTCACATATTCAGTATTCCTAAACAGTGGCTGCACTGGATCCGGAGCAATTGCGTTTGTAGCCGCGGTGACATCGGGAACAATCGGCAATTCTAGACCTGTGGTCTTCAATGCCACCAGCTCTTACGGCTTCCAGGCCGTTTATTCGGGGGACCCCAATAATAATGGAAGCGCTAGTTCATGTGAAGTGCTCACGATCCAGCCCGCCTCCCCAACTCTCTCCGCTGTACTGTCGGGAACAGTCATCCAGGTAGGTCAATCGGTGAGTGACTCAGCTACACTTTCAAACACTTACCAGGCGGGAGGAACAGTAACCTACAGTCTCTTTGTAAACAATCTGTGTGCTGGTACTGGAACCTCGGTTTCCATAGTTGTAGTGGCTAATACGATTCCAAGCTCTCGCAGCGTGGTCTTCAACTCCACCGGCAGCTACAGCTGGCAAGCCGGCTACACAGGCGATTCAAACAACCTGCCAGTGACCAGTGGATGCGAACCAATGAGCGTCGTACCAGTAGGACCTACTATCACAACCAGCCTCTCAACGACATCACCAATTGTGGGAACCTCGGCCACCGACGCTGCATCCCTACAGGGAACTTCGGCTACGGCGAGCGGGACCGTCACGTACACGGACTTTGCAAACGGAAACTGTGCAAACACGGGAACAGTCGTGTCAATCGCAACAGTCAGCAACGGTGCGGTTTCGAAGTCGAGAGCCGTGACCTTCAACAGCACGGGCTTCTTCAGTTTCGATGCTAGTTACAGTGGAGATTCCAACAACAAGCCAGCTCTATCTTCCTGCGAGCTATTGACAGTGATCAAAGCTAGTCCGGCAATTAGCACGACGCTCAGTGCGATTACCACGACCGTGGGTGGGTCAACGAGCGACTCCTCATCCATTACTGGAGGGTACAACCCGACCGGATCTGTCACCTACGAGTTCTTCACCGGAACTTCTTGCAGCGGAACCGCAACCACAGTCGGTGTACCCGTTACACTAAGCAATGGCATCGTTCCAAACTCTAGTCCTCAGACGTTCAACGCAGCAGGGTCTTACAGCTGGAACGCCGTTTACAGTGGCGACTCCAACAACAACGTAGCCACTTCATCCTGCGAACCCCTTGCAGTCGCAAAGACAAGCCCGACTCTCGCAACGGTATTGTCATCTACAGGCCCTGTCGTCGGTACAAGTGTTTACGACTCTGCTACCCTGTCAAACGGTTTCAATGCTGGAGGAACTGTCTCCTACTTCTTGTTCACCAACGGTGCTTGCTCGACGTCAGGGGCGCTAGTCTCGACGGTAAGTGTGACCATCGGATCAGTCCAGAACTCACGCGGTGTCCAATTCAATTTAACTGGCACCTATTCATTCGAAGCAACCTACTCTGGCGACAGCAACAACAACGGTGGAACTAGCACATGTGAACCAATGTCCGTCCAGAGCACAAGCACTTCAATCACTTCACTCCTCTCCGCCAACTCTTTAACTGTCGGCGCTTACGTCACCGATTCCGCGATAATCTCAGGCTCCTATCAAGCAAGCGGGACTGTCACATACAGACAATATGCTAGTTCAGCATGCGCGGGCAGCCCGACCGTATTCTCAACAGTCACTGTGACAAACGGCGTCGTTCCTAACTCGTCTCCGAGCACCCTTGCGCCCGGGTCCTATAGCTTCAGTGCAAGCTACTCAGGCGACAATAACAACGGCGGTTCAACAAGCACATGCGAGCCATTCACAGTCAATAAAGCAATTCCCAACTTGGTCACGGCACTCAGCGCGTCTAGCATTACGGTAGATCAGTCTGTGATCGACTCTTCTACGCTCTCCAGTTACTATCAGGCAACCGGAACAGTCAGCTACTCTCTCTTTGTTGGGTCCAACACGTGCACCGGACCAAGATCAACGATCTCGACCGTCATTGTAAGCAATGGCGTCGTTCCAAGCACGCGCAGTGTAACGTTCAATGCGACAAACCCAGGAGGCTACAGTTTGCAAGCCGCATACAGTGGAGATGGAAACAACGCTGGTGCGACCAGCGCATGCGAGCCGTTAGTAGTTTCGCCAAGTACGGGCATTACGCTGACGACAGTACTGTCTTCGAATATGATAACCGTTGGCGGGAGTGTCTTCGATACCGCCTCACTGCACGGAACAACGGCAACCGCTGGCGGCGCTGTAACGTATAGCGAGTTCAGTAGTTCCGGTTGCGTTGGACAACCAACGCTGTTCTCCGCTGTTACCGTTGCAAATGGTGCAGTTCCAAACTCACCCACCATCTCTCCAGGTTCTGCAGGCTCCTACAGTTTCATCGCTGCTTATTCCGGAGATTCGAACAACAGCCCTGCGACATCCTCGTGCGAGCAGTTGACAGTTGGTCAGACCAGTCCAGCGATTACGACGACTCTCTCCTCAAGTACCATTGGAGTTGGTGCTTCAGTTTCCGACTCGGCAACGATGACAAGTTTCTACAAAGCATCGGGCACGGTCATCTACAACGAGTTTGCTGGTAACAGCTGCTCCGGCGTATCAACAACGGTTTCAACCGTAACGGTGACCAATGGAAACATTCCAATCTCGTCCCTTGCTACTTTCAACACTGCCGGCAATTACAGTTGGAGCGTAGCATACTCGGGAGACGTCAACAATCTCCCTGCAAGTTCACCTTGCGAATCTCTCACGGTCAAGGCCACAACCCCGACAATTGTGTTGTCTCTCTCTGCTGACACAATCAACGTTGGAGGTTCCGTGACCATCTCCTCAACTCTCGCTGGTGGGTATCACGCCAGCGGTAGCGTGACCTATGGGTATGTCTCCGGGTCCACCTGTACTGGTGTCGGTTCCAAGCAAATCGGTAGCGCTTCGGTCGCGAACGGAGTCGTTTCCGGCCTTCCTCCGCATATATTCCCTTCAGCTGGACTCTACGAAGTATTCGCGTCCTACGGCGGTGACCAAAACAATGTCGCCAAGACAAGTAACTGTGTGCAACTGACCGTCACGCCAATACTGTCCACCCCATCCTCTATGACAGTCACCGCAGGCTCTACAGTTCAATTCACGGTAAATGCTACGGACCCAGATCAATCGCAGGTGGTTACGCTAACGCCAGGAGGCCTTCCCAGTGGCGCCTCCTTCTCGAGCGTCCAGTCGTATGCTGGTGAGTCATCGTCCAAGTTCACTTGGACCCCGTCATCCAGTCTGGCCCCCGGCGATTACAACGTGACCTTTACAGCCGCAGCTGGCGGGGTCTCAACAAGTTCTCAAGTTACGATCCGCGTGCTTGCGCTCAACAAAACCGCTCCTCTCCCCATTGTCTCTTACTCGATCTTTGGAATAGTAGGATTCTTGGCAGTCTTAGGGGTGGCTCTTCTGTTGCGCCGTTACCAGAACCCGAGAAGAAAGCTAAAGCAATAATCGAGTCAGATCTAGAGCGGAAAAGTTACGATCTTTGGCATTGGTTCCAATAACTAGTCGTCATCAGTAAGCCTTCGCCCACGGTTCGTCTGGGCTATCGGCCTCTGTCGGAGTCGTGCGCTATGGTATGTTCGGCTGGGCTGACTTTGCGTGTTGAGCGATCTTACTCTCTTCCGGGCGGCGGCGAGTTCTGCGCTTGCTCTGATATGGAGAAGAGCGATGGACGAGACTATGCCGATTAGCGCTCCAATCGCGACTAGCCAAGCCGTTGTAGTCATCGTTCGGGGTAGAAGGCAGCTGAGGCAGAAGCCTCCCCCCGAGGGTTGAGCCGTGGTGCCTTGGACGTGTATCGGCACTGACTCTGTCTTCGTCATAGACGGGTTGTTGCTGTCTGTAGCGGTGAAGTTCACTAGATAGGTCTGACCTGCTTGGCTGCTGCTGGGTGTGAACGAGAAAGTTCCCGTTGATGGGTCGAAGGCCATGTTTGAAGCGAGTCCCGTTGCGGTGAGTATTACTGTTCCGCCGGTGCCGGTCGGATCAATTCCGGATATCGTGAAGTGGAGTCGTCCTCCGATTGTCGCGTTCTGTGGACCTGGGACTGTAATTGTTGGAAGGACAGTGGCTGGGAGTACGGTTATGACCACATAAGTTTGGGCAACGGACACGCCGTCAGTGATTGTGAAGCTGATGGTGTACGTTCCAGGCGTGTCGCTGGTCGTCGGGGTCCAGGTGAACGTTCCACTGACGGGCGATGTTCCTTGGACAGTTGCGAAGTTCGCAGCAGAGGGTAACTGGCTGGCCGAGAGGGTCAAGTTCGGTGTTGATGTGGAAGAGTCGGTTCCTGTCACAGCGAACGTTAGAGTTGAGGTTTGAACGACGGTTTCAGTCGCTGGTGCGGTTAGCACTGGCGGAATTTGGGTTCCGACATTAACGGACACAGATACTGTTCTTGACAGGGTTCCGCTTGTTCCCGTTACGACAATAGTGTAGGATCCCGAATTTGTGGGACTGATTGACAGAGTCGAAGTTCCGGAACCACTTATGGTGGAGGAGCTTAGTGAGCCTGAAAGTCCGGTCGGGCTTGAGAGGCTTAATGTGACTGTTGAACTGAATCCGTTCAAGAGATTGAGGCTGATTGTGGAGGATCCTTGCCCTCCAGTGTTGAGAGAGAGGCTCGACGGGTTTGTTGAGAGACTGAAGTCGCGGAATTTGAAGGTCGTGGTCGATGAGTGGGTCAGAGATCCACTGACGCCTGTAATGGTTACGCTGTAGCTGCCTCCACTGGCCGATGTGCATGTGAGGGTAGCGGTTCCCGATCCAGTGATGCTAGCGGCGCTGATGTTCCCACAACTGAGGCCGTTCGGAACTGAGTCAGTGAGGGCCACTGCGCCCGTGAATCCGTTGAGAGCGGTAATTGTGATGGTCGTTGATCCAGATTGGCCGGCATTGGTCACGGTGGGTGTCGACGCCATCATCGTAAAGTCAGGCTGGTTTATTCTGAAAGATGCTATTGCCGAATGCGTAAGAGAACCACTAATCCCCGTCACTATTAGCGTATAGGTGCCTCCCACACTTGCGTTGCATGACACAGTGGCTGTCCCAGATCCCGAAATTGACGTGGGACTGATGGCACCGCATATGAGTCCCGATCCGGTGCTCTCGGTCAACGTGACCATTCCACTGAATCCGTTGGTCGCACTTATCGCTATGGTGGAACTTGCGGATTGGCCGGGGTTAATCGCCGCCGGCGAACTTGCGGAGATGGTAAAGTCCGGAGATGGCGGACCAAGGGGTAGGAATGTTAGTAGGCAGCCCCATCCTATGGGGTTGCTGTTGCATTGCATAGCTCCATAGGTTCCCGCTCCTGGTGTGCTTGTCCAAGATCCTGCGGGCCACCAGATCCAGTTGATCCGCTGGGGAGAGTTGCTGTCGTAAAGGTTGACTAGGCTCTGTATGAAGTGGAGTGTTACTGTCGTGTAGCCAGCGCTGCTGGCAAGGATTGTGTCTGGGGCGCATGTGCCCGCGCACAATGGGTCGGTGCCACCCTCGGTGTTTAGAGCAGGCCATCCGGTGTTCGTGACGCCATTTACTACTGCCTGGTAGTACTGTTGGGCGACCGAGAGTGCGGTCGCGTTGTTCCACGATCCGCTATATTGTCCATAGTCCATGTAGCTGTGAAGACTGATGAAGATCTTTCCTCCCTGCGCGAGTGTTCCTAGCGGGTCAGTCACTGTCGGATAGCCTTGGGACATGTCGCTGAAACCACAACCGTAACTACAGAGGTTCTGAACGACAATCCAATGAGTATCCCCCAGGGAGCGAGCCTGGTTTATCCACTGTTGGTATGCGCTGCCCAGATAGGTCACGCATGATGCGTCGCTCGAGCATGGAGCCGATGGACACGACGAAGGACTATTAGCGCAACTGGTCGTAGGCTCGTTCTCTGGCTCCCAGATGATCTGAGAGTACAATGGACCGATGTTTTGCACGATGGGCTTCCAGTAGCTCAACCAGCAAGCAGTGTTTCCAAACACGTCGGAGTATCCGTGATAGTCGATTACGATCCAGAAACCGTAGTGTTGCGCTATTTTGACGGCTCTCTGAGCGCTTGTCTGGCTGTATATGCTCATGTAGTTGTAGTCGACGGTGTCGGTACAGTACGGGTCGAAGTTGACTCTGACAGTATTGTAGCCCTTGGCTTTCAACTCGATCAACAACAGTTCCATGTCTGACGCAGACTCTCCGGAGAAGACAGCCGAGGAGGTCCCGCTGCTGCCTGCCGTGGATTCGTCCATTCGCACTCCTCCCCAGCCGACCAGAACAGGTACTGAACCTCCCGTCGAGGCCGGAAGAACAATCAATGACTGGGAACTTGTAGCAGTCTTACTGGCGCTATCGGTGACAGTTAATTGGATGGTGTAGGTCCCGTTCGTAAAGGATTGTGAGACGGAGCTACCAGTCTTGGTTGTTCCTCCAAGGTTCCAACTGTAGGTGTACGGGCTTGTACCGCCAGTCGCGCTGCCGGTGAAGGTGACAGTCTGGCCAGAAACAGGAACGGTTGGACTGAATGTGAAACTTGCTGTTAGCGCCCCGGGTGCAGCGATGGTTATCGATTTGGACGTAGTCGCGGTGGTCCCGAGAGTATCAGTAATGTTGAGTCGGGCCGTGTAGGTTCCTGCGCTAGAGTAGGTATGAGTTGGAGATTGGCCGGTGCTAGTGCTTCCATCTCCAAAGTTCCAGCTGAATGTGTATGGAGAAATGCCTCCTGTGCCAGATCCGGTAAACGTCACTAGTTGGCCCGATATGGGTGAGCTTGGACTATAGGTGAAGCTGGCCGCAAGTGTTGGGATAGCTGAGACTTGGAGGGTCTGGGTAGACTTTACGGATCCACTTGCAGAATCAGTAACGGTCAATGTGACGGTGTAACTGCCTGAGGAGCTGTAAGTGTGGGTCGTGGCTAGACCTGTGCCTGTTGTGCCGTCTCCGAAACTCCAAGAATAGGAATAGGGAGCGGTACCGCCGAGCGCGGTGGCGGCGAAACTAACAAGCGTGCTAGCAATAGGCGCTGTCGGAAGATACGTGAAGCTTCCCGATAGTGGAAGAGGACCGGCGGATGTGAAGACGTCATTGAAAATGTAGCCTGAGTTCTTCGCCGTCGTGTCTCCTTGAGCGAGAGGAGATAATC